>Ga0210384_10002446_pt1 | contig 22637 bp, 21 predicted proteins | sample IncBWH2MmetaG_FD_160574 | JGI IMG/M metagenome (GOLD analysis project Ga0210384, IMG submission 160574) | Forest soil microbial communities from Barre Woods Harvard Forest LTER site, Petersham, Massachusetts, United States - Inc-BW-H-2-M | ecosystem: Environmental > Terrestrial > Soil >...
GGCACCACGGTCGGCATCCCGCCCAGGTAATCAATCTGCCGCGCGATCGTCAGCGCATGTTCCAATTCCTGCTTGGCGTGTAGTTGCAGCTGATCGGCGATGTTCATATATTCCGCACCCTTTAGCACCTGCGAATACACCACGTATGCGATCACCGCCTGATACTCGCGCGATAAGTCTTCATTTAGGAGTTCTATTAGCTTTTCGCGGGAAATCTCGTTCTTTGAACCGTTGGAGGATTTGCTCTCGGCCATTTGCGACTCCTTAAAGTGGGGGAATTGTCTTCAGTCGAACAGTGGAGGGTGCGTAAGGCGCTACCCAATTGCAGCGAAGCCGTTGTAGCACACCACAGCCCCGTCGGCCCATCCTTATCTGGCTCACGGATATGTGATGATCTCGGGACCAGCTAGGTCGTGCGCCCTTTGCAGCCGGGATGACCGCACTTGCAGTCGATATCCGGGGTTTTTTCCACCGCTTCGCACTGCGGGCTGCAATACTTCTGTCCCGAAGCCACCGTGCAGCTGCAGTTGGGGTGCGCGCACTTCGTTCCTGATGTTGAACTCATCTGTCGTTCTCCCTTTCAATCTCTTTGATCCGTGGCCCGTCGGCGAGGGCGGCGCCTAGTTCAACGCCGTCGCTTTTTGGTTTTTTACCTGAATTTCATTCACTACCTGCTTGACATTGGGTACTTCCTCCGCCAGCTTCTGCACGTAAGCTCGCTTGGCCTGCGAATTCACCTCGCCTGTCAATGTAAGCACGCCATTCTTCGCGGAGTATTTCACGTTCTTGTCCAGCTTCTGCCGGGCAAGTAGCGCGTCAAAATTCTTCTCGATGCCGGAATCCAGGTCGGAATCTACTTTCTTCATCGTGCTTTCCTGACCTGGAGGCCGCACGGCGATCTGGTCGGCAACTACCTGGTTGCCCGCGATGGCTTTCGCAATCGATTCCGCCCGAGACTTGTCGGAGTCATTCGTCACCGTGCCCGTAAGCGTGACCACGCCCTTGTCGCGGTCCTGTGACACACTGACGTCGTTCAGTCCCGCCTGGTCAAGAGACTTTCGAATGGAGTCGCTCACGTCCGGCGACTTGGGCGTATCGGAGCAGCTGCCAATCGCCAGCATTGTCAAGCCCAGCGAAAGCGGCAAAATCAATTTCTTCATCATTTCCATTCCTCCATCGATTGCCTGGTTTAGTCGGGCACGCTGCACCATGGCCCATGATTTCTGCCCAGCCTAAAACAAGCTCAACCGAACAACCTACTTTTTAGTCCAGGATTATTCCCCAAAATATATAAGCAGCCGCAACAGGAAGCGAGCCATACCCTCAACCCTGTAACACGCCCTCTTCCTTCCAGCAGAGCCGCAACACAGCCCGCGTAGAACCGAAGCCATCGGGCGCATCCCACGCCTTTAGTGACAACTCTCTCTTTTTGAATCGGGTTTAGCCGCTGAGGTATGTTGACTTACTCGCAACCATAGATTTCGACGACATTCAGCGTTAGCATTACTTGAGCGCTTCACTGTGGCCGGTAGTCTGCCGTCAAATTGAGTAAGGCATTGCGAAGGAACCGGAGTGGTGTGTGGCTAGTGCTCAGGTAAATTACTTCCGGAGGATTCATGAGCATACTCACCGCAATACGAAGGGAAGAGAAAAAAGTAAAAAAGCAACTCACAAAACTGCAGCACGAACTGTCTGGCTTGCAATCGGCCGCCCAAGCCCTGGGTAAGACCGCAAGCAAGGATTTCACTCGTGCGAAGAAGCGTGTGCTTTCGGCCGCAGCAAAAGCAAAGATCTCTAAGGCCGCAAAAAAGCGTTGGGCCAAGTTCAGAGCACAAGCCAAGAAGGCAGTAGCCTAGTAACCGCCGGATTACACTCAAGTCACACTTCGAATTCGCAAGCTCCAGGATCTCGTCATACACTGAATCGGCTCCTGGATTCGCCCAAACCGGGCCGCAAAGGAAACCCATGTCCAGAAGGTACTGCCGTGCGCTTGTTCTAGTTCTGTTTCTAGTGGTCACATTCCTCTTCGCGGGCTCTTTGTTGCGCGCGCAATTGCAACGTCCGGCGCTTACCATGGACTGGATCTTCGGCGAGCAGGCCTCCAACCTTGCGGACGTTCCCGATTACCACTGGCTCGCCGACAATACCGCGATCTTGTACGACACGCGCCAGCCCGAGGCGCAACGCACCTTCGAGAAATTCGATCCGGTCTCGCGCGAGCGGCATCCGGCGCTGGACATGGCCAAGGCCGTGGCCTCCCTCAAATCTCTCGACGCATCCACCGAAGTGAAATCCGTGCTCCCGTGGCCCGATTCCTTCGATACCAGCGGCCATCAAGCTCTATATCTCTTTCATGGCGATATTTTCCTTCTCGATCTCGCCACATCCTCCTTCACGCGTGTCACCGATACTCCCGTCGAAGAAAAGGATGCACAATTTTCTCCCGACGGCCACGCGATCGCCTTTGTCCGCGCCAATGACCTCTACGTCTACGAAGTCCCCACGAAAAAAGATACTCGCCTCACCTCTGACGCCACCGCCACCGTCTTGAACGGCACCCTTTCCTGGGTCTACTGGGAAGAAATCTTCGGGCGTCGCGATATCGGATATTGGTGGTCTCCCGATTCCCGCTCCATAGCGTTTCTCCAGACCGACGAATCGGGAGTTTCCGAGAGCCTCTTCGTCGATTTCAAACCCGTTGACGAGCACGTCGTTCATCAACGCTATCCCAAGCCTGGCGAGAAGAATCCGAAAGTCCGCGTGGGCGTCACCGATATCGCCAAGCCGGGAACGCGCTGGATCAATCTCGGCGACCAGCCCTTCGAATGGGTTCTGCGCGTGCAGTGGCTGCCCGATTCCGAACGTCTTGCCATCCAGACCATGCCGCGCTCGCAAAGGGAAAATCGCCTCGACTTCATCAGCGTCAAAACCGGCGAGCGCAAACGCGCGGTCGCCGAAACCGATCCTGCCTGGGTCAATATCACGGACGATCTCCATTTTCTTCCTGGCGGGAAATATTTCCTGTGGGCCTCCGAGCGCGACGGCTTCATGCACCTCTACCGTTTCACCATGGACGGCATGCTCGTCAATAAAATCACCATCGGCGACTGGGCCATGGTCTCTTCGGGCGGAGTTTTCTGGGTTCGCCAGGCTGTTACTGGAATCGACTCCGACAACGATTGGATTTATTTCACGGCGCTCAAGGATTCTTCCATCGAACGCAATCTGTACCGCGTGAAAAGTGACGGGTCCGGCCTTATGCGCCTCTCCACCGAATCTGGCGCGCATTCCATCAGCATGTCTCCCAACGCAAAATATTATTTCGACGAGTTTTCGAATGCGCACACGCTGCCATCTCTAACTCTGCACGCCAGCGATGGCAAGATTCTGCAAACCCTCGCCGCACCTCGTCCCGAATTGCTGCCAGACGGAATCCAGTACTCCGAATTTCTAACCGTTCCGGCCGCTGACGGGTTTCCCATGCCCGCCGAAATCTGGAAGCCCAAAGGTTTCGATCCCAAGCATAAATATCCCGCCATCCTTTATGTCTATGGGGGACCTTCCGCGCCAAACGTAGTAAATGGATGGAATACGCGCGCCGATCTTTACAACCAGCTGCTTCTTCAAGATGGTTTCGTGGTTATTTACATCGACAATCGCGCAGCCACCGCGATCAGCAAAAAGCTCGAAAATACGATTGCCGCGAATCCTTCCGCATCAGAAACCGAGGATCTGATCGCCGGAGTACGCTGGTTCAAATCGCAACCGTGGGTCGATGCGTCACGTTTTGGAGTTTGGGGTTGGAGCGGCGGCGGCACCATGACGCTGAATCTCATGACCCGCTCGAAGGAATTCAAGGTGGGCATCTCTGTCGCACCCGTCACCGATTGGCGCTACTACGATTCCAAGTGGGCAGAAGCTCTCGTCGGGCTTCCTTCGCAGAATCCAGAAGTCTATGACCGCACTTCGCTGGTCAAACACGCGGGGGATCTTTCCGGTGATCTCATGGTCGTCTTCGGCACTTACGACGACAACGTTCACCCGCAAAACGAACAGGCCTTTCTAAACGAACTCATCGCCAAAAATATTCCGTACGAAGTAATGATCTACCCCATGCGCAAGCATGGCATTTCCGATACTCCGGCGCAGATCCATCTGTTTCGCACTATGCGCGAGTATTGGCGCAAAAATCTCTGATCGACTTCCTCGAATAACCACCGCTCCTTTCGAGCCAACCTCTGCTCGGGAACTTTCATCCTTCCATGCGGGAACTACTAACGATGGAACTCTTTACCATCGTCGGCCCGTTGGGGTGGCGTTACCTTAATTACTTAGCCTACGTCTTACTATTCAGAGTCAGGTTCACAAATGAAAGAAGGCTTATGCACCGCAAGCAGCTCACCTTACTGAGTTTCCTGTTTTTGTTTCTAGCAGTTTCGGTTGGCGCTCAAGCCCCCGACATGCCAGCGCAAGCTCAAGATCAAAGCGCGGCTCCCGCCGGCAATCCCGGTCCCGGGCGCGGCGGACCGAGAGACGGTCGCGGCACCTTCGGCAAGATCACCGCAATCAGCGGCAATTCCCTAGAAATCACCAAGCCCGACGGGACGAAGGCGACCGTCAAGCTCACAGACGCAACAGAATTTCGCAAAGACCGCCGGCCCGCTAAAATTGCCGATTTCAAGGTTGGTGATTCCGTCATGGTGCGCGGCGATGAAAATTCCGATCACAGCGTGACCGCGCAAATGATCGCCGGACGCACCGGTGAGGGTCCGGGTGGTCGCGGCGGATTCAGTGGTGGCGGAGCCACGAGCGGCTTCGGCGAACAGGGCAAGGATTACGTCGCCGGCGAAGTGAAATCCATCGACGCGCCGAAACTCACCGTTCTGCGCACCGACAACATCACGCAAACTCTCGAGCTTAACGAAGACACCTCGCTGCGTCGCGAACGCGACAGCGTCACCATGGCCGACATTCATTCCGGCGACCATGTCATTATCCGCGGGGCTTCGCAGAACAATGTGTTCGTGCCCAAAAACGTGATCGTTCTTTCCCTGGAGCAGTGGGAGGGCATGCAACAGATGCGCCAGGGCGGAGCAGGGAACGCGGGTAGCGCGCCGCCTGCGGCTCCTGCCAGCAATCCGCCGCAACAGTAGCTTTTCCCAGGAGCGCAGGTTGAAGTCGATTCTTCGCGGCATCGTTATACTCAGTCCGGTCGCGCTGCTTCTCGTGTTGTCTCTATGCGCGCAGGAGCCGATGCCAAGTGTTGCAGTTTCCACCGCGCCAAACGCTGCTCTTTCGTCATTCGAAATCAGTGGCTCCGCACACAGTGGCAAAACGCCATTGCCCGGCGCCACAGTCTCGGCTTCCAACACGCTGACCGGTAAGAAATATGCGGCCGTCACCGGCACGGACGGTAAGTTCGCTTTCACCGGTATCGCTCGCGGCCGCTATGTCATCCGCGTCGAATTCATGGGTTTCGCTCTGTTCACCAAGGAAGTCGTCCTGAATCCCGAGAATCCGTCCACAAAAGTGGACGCCGAACTTGTGCTCGCTTCCCGCCAACAGCAGCAAACAAATTCCATCGCAGGCATCGCCGCGGGACGCGGCTTCCAGAGCCTTTCCGTGGACAGCACACTCGCGACATTATCGGGTGGAAATTTCGCTTCAGGCGCAGGCACAACGGGCCTGAGTGGCAGTGATCTTTCCGTCCTGCCGATGAACGGTGCTGGTGCAGATGCGCCTACCGAATCCGTCAGCATCAGCGGCTTGCAGGGCCGCACGCAAGATTTCGGCAATGGCAATGAAGACGACCTGCAAAATAGAATTCAGGAATTTCGTGATCGTCTCCAGAGCCAAGGCGGGAGGCCGTTTGGTGGAATGCCCAGCGCTGGAGGTCCCGGTGGCGGCTTCGGCGGTGGAGGAGGTGGAATCAACATCGGCAGAATCGGCGGCCGCGGCTTCAATATCAATCAGCCGCACGGCTTGCTCTATTTCTCGGACGACAACTCCGCTCTCGATGCCACTCCCTACTCGCTAACTGGAATTCCATCAGTTAAATCGCAGTACAACCAGGCGCGCTTCGGCGCCAACGTCGGCGGCCCTCTGAAGATTCCCCACATTTTCGACGGCGGCAGCAAAAACTTTTTCTTTGCAGGTTGGAACGGATCCCGGGGCGACTCTCCTTACGATTTTTTCTCCCGCGTCCCAACGCTCAATGAGCGCAACGGCAATTTTTCAGGAGCAACCTACAACGACGGCATGCCCGTTGCGCTATTCAATCCGACAAACAGCACGCAGTATCAATACAACGGTGTCCTCAACGCGTTGAATCCGGCCTCGATCAGCCCTTCGTCCGCAGCGCTACTGCAATATATTCCGTTACCAAATATCCCAACGACCGCATCCGGCCAGAACTTTCACTACATCACCAGCGACGCCAGCAACACCGACGCCGTAATCCTTCGCCTGGTCCATAATTTCGGTTCGCCTCCTGCCCTCAATTCGAACGGAAGAGGCGGGGGTGGCAGCGGCGGCAGGGGCGGCGGCAGGCGCCAGCAGAACAACATCAATTTCGGTCTCAACTGGTCGCGCAGTTCCACCAACATCGTCAATCCATTTCCCTCGCTAGCCGGGGGCACCAGTACGCAAGGACTGAACGCCAGTGCCGGGTGGGTCTACGGCAAGGGCCGCTTCACAAGTAATCTTCGCTTCAACTACAACCACAATCACGTTTCCACGACCAATCTCTACTCCAACGTCCTGGATGTGGCGGGCCTCGCGGGAATCGGCGGCATCTCCACCGATCCTTTCGATTGGGGATTGCCTGGCATCAGCTTCACTTCTTTTGGCGGACTGAGCGATCCTATGCCGCGCCGCGAACTCGATCAGACCTACACCATCTCAGATGCCGTCACGTGGAATCACGGGAAACATAACTGGCGCTTCGGCGGAGACTACCGCCGCATCCTGCAAAGTTTTCGCTCCGCACGAAACGCCGAGGGCGATTTCGTGTTCACCGGTTACGCCACATCGTTGCATGCGCCCGGCGCAACACAGCCCAATCCAGATACCGGTTACGATTTTGCGGACTTCTTGCTCGGCTATCCGCAGCAAACCTCGCTGCAATTTGGCGCCAATTCCTACAACTTCCGCTCCAACTCCTATGACCTGTACGTCCAGGATGATTGGCGCATTTCTGCCAAGCTTACGCTGAACCTCGGTCTTCGCTGGGAATACAACGGTCCCTACACCGAGGCCGAGGATCGAATTACGAATCTGGAAGTAGGTCCAAACCTTTCTTCCGCCGTGCCTGTAGTCCCCACCGGTGCCGTATTACCGCCGAACTCCGGCACCTTCGCAACCTCTTCGTTGCCCGCGCTGATACATCCGGATCGCAACAATTTCGCCCCGCGTGTCGGCATCGCATGGAAGCCTTTCCAGAAAACGGTCGTCCGCGCCGGCTACGGGATCAACTACAATCTCGCGCAATACGGTGCGGTGATTCAAAACTTCGCGTTTCAACCGCCCTTTGCGAACACCGCGACCAATGCCACCGATGTCGCCGCCCTCAGCGGGCCCACTCCGCTCACGCTAGCCAACGGTTTTCCGGCCATCCCGCAAACTACCGTAACCAATAATTTCGGTGTAGATCCGAACTACGCCCTCGGCTACGTGCAGATCTGGAACCTTGATCTGCAACACGAACTACCCGGCAACGTCGTCTTGAGCATTGGCTACAACGGAGCAAAAGGCACCCGCCTGGATACCGAGCGCGCTTTGGTCGTCGCCGGCAATCAACCCTTTATCTTCGAATCCTCGGAAGGAAATTCCGTTCTTCACGGGGCTTCCGTTCGTGTTCGCCGACGCATGGCCAAAGGCTTCGGCCTCAGCGCTCAATACGTTTTCTCGAAATCGCTCGACAACGCCTCTTCGATCGGCGGCGGAGCAGTGGTCGTTGCGCAGGATGCCTTCGATATTTCGGCCGATCGCAGCCTCTCCAGTTTCAATCAAACTCACAAATTCACTGGTAACTGGATCTACGACCTCCCCTTCGGCGAAAACCGTCACTGGACTCCCAAAGGGGTCTGGCTACACATCCTTTCCAACTGGCAATGGAGCGGCGATTTTACCGTTGCCTCCGGTCTCTATTTCAGCCCGCGAGTGCTAGGCGGAGCGTTGGACATCAACCGCGGCGTCAGCGGCTCGCTGCGCGCAAACGTTGTGCCGGGCCAGGCCATCTCGCTCGCCAATCCGTCCGCGCTCGAATGGTTTGATACTGCGGCGTTCTGCACTCCCGGGCTCAATTGCGTCAATCCTGCCGGCTCCGCCTTCGGTGACGCCGGCCGCAATATCATTCAGGGCCCTGGCACCGTAACCCTGGACATGAGCATCAACCGCAGTATTCCCATCAAGGAATCGCGCTCGCTGGATCTGCGGTTGACCGCCAGCAATGTTTTCAATCACGTGAATTTCGCTGCCATCAACACCACCGTGAACTCGTTGACCTTTGGCGAAGTCACTTCCGCTGGCAGCATGCGCCGCGTCACTGTGCAAGCACGTTTTCGTTTCTGAGTGCAACGATTATGTGGAACGCCAGAAAACTTTTCTCGACTCTCACCGCCGTGGCGCTGCTCTCGACGCAGGGCCCGCTTGTCGCCCAGGAACCAACCCAGCCCGTCGCCAGCCCCGGTGGAACTATTCGCGTGTCCACCGAACTCGTACTCGTGAATGTGGTCGCTCGCGATAAAAAGGGCAATCCCATCAAGGATCTGAAAAAGGAAGACTTTACGCTATACGAAGACGGCAAAAAGCAGGATATCTCTTCGTTCGATTTTGAGAACGTAGATCAATTGCACAACGCCGCCGGATCAACCATCACCGGCGCGGCGCCGGAAACTCCCGGAACACTTCTCCATTCCAGTAAGAAAGCTCCGCCAACCTTGGACGCCCGCGATCGCCGCCTCATTCTTTTGTTCTTCGATTTCTCTGCGATGGAGCCGGAACAAGTCGACCGCTCGGTCGACGCAGCCAAGAAATTCATTCAGACCAAAATGCAGCCTGCGGATCTGATTGCCGTGGTTTCTCTGGCCACCAATATGCACGTCGATTGCGATTTCACCGCCGACCAGAAAAAATTGCTGGACGTTCTGGCCAGCTACAATTCCGGCGAAGGTCAGGGCTTCGACAACGGCACCACCGGAAGCGCTGAGGGCACAGCCGAAACTGGCGGCTCCTTCACCGAAGACGATACCGATCTCAATACCTTCACCGCCGACCGCAAACTCCTCGCACTGCAATCGCTAATGGACGCGTTGAACAAGTTACCGCAGAAGAAAAGCGTCATCTATTTCAGCAATGGCATCACACAATCCGGAGTGGACAATCAATCCGCCCTGCGCGCCGCCACCGCCGCTGCGGTGAAGGCCAATACTTCGATTTATTCGCTGGATGTGCGCGGCCTGCAAGCCTTTCCGCCAGGCGGCGAAGCACAAAAGGCGAGCCTGCATGGCCAATCCGCGTACACCGGCGCGTCCATTCTCAATGATCTAAATGGCAATGCCGCTTCGCAAGACACCCTGGCGACACTGTCCTCGGATACCGGCGGAAAAGCCTTCTTCGATTCCAACGATTTCAGCGGCATCTTTTCGCAAGTTCAGAAAGACAGCTCCGTTTATTACGTCCTCGGCTTTACCAGCAATAATCGTTTGAAGGACGGCAGGTTCCGCCACCTGAAAGTCACCGTGAATCGCCCGGACCTGAAGCTCGACTTCCGATCCGGCTACTATGCTGGCCGCGACTTCGAGCATCTCAGTCACGCCGACCGCGAGCAGCAGCTCGACGACGAACTTGCGGCACAGCTTCCGCGCGTCGACGTTCCGGTCTACGCTGGCGCCGCATATTTTCGCAAGGATGATTCGCATTACTATCTCAGCGTCTCCCTCGTCATTCCCGGTTCGCAAATTCCATTCGTCACCGAAAAAGATAAGGACAACGCCACCATCGACATCATTGGCGAAGCCCTGGAGAGCGGTAAATTCCCGATAGGCCATTTGCGTGACACCGTCAAACTCGCTCTCGACAGCACCCGCGAAGTCCGCCGCAAAAATGTGCAGTACAACACCGGCTTCCTGCTCGCACCGGGCAATTACCATCTCAAGTTCGTCGTCAGGGAGAATCAAACTGGCCGTATGGGTTCGTTCGAGACCGACGTACATATTCCGGACTTGCGCAAATCGCCGCTCAAAATGAGCTCCATCGTCCTAAGCAGCCTTCGCGTTCCCGCCACGGCCAGAAAATTCGCCAGCAATCCTCTGGTGCGCGACCAGATGGAACTTGTTCCCAACATCACCCACGTGTTCACGCCCGACCAGCACCTGTTTCTGCAATACGAAGTTTACGACGCCGCAAAAGGCAAAGCCGTCGAACCTGGCGTATCAGCTTTCGGCGCAAATCCGCAAACAGATGCAGCCAAATCGTCAGCACCACCAGCAAAATCCGCACGCGATTCCGTTCGCGTCCTCACCAGCATCGAATTTCTCCAAGGCGTGACAAAAGTCTACGAATCGAAACCAGTAGTTGCCAACGAAGTCGCCGCTCCCGACCGCAAAGCGGTCATCTTCCAGATCGACCTGCCGTTGCAATCGCTAAAGCCTGGCCTATACCAATGCCAGGTAAACATCATCGACGACGTAGCCGGCAGGTTCTCCTTCCCCCGCTTCCCGGTCCTGATCCGCGAACCCGCACCCGCGAACACGCCAGCCAACGCCACCAGCAGCAACTAAAATTTCTCCGTGATCGTAGGAATGCCGTAAGCAAATCGCGATTCCAACCCGCGCCTTTTGCGGATCAAGCGTTGGCTATTCGCCTGTAGGGGCGGCGCTTGCCCCGCCCTCTTTGGGTTCCTCTTTCAGTTAGGAGGGCTTCTCGCACTGAGCGAATTTCGCGAAGGGTAGGCTGCCCTCTTGGGTTTTCTCCCCCTTGTGTAGGGATGGCCTTCTGAGGCGTTCTTGGGTTTTGGGTCAGCCGCGATCCATGCTGTACCGTATTGCCGTTCTGTCATCCCGACCGAGTGCTGTGCATTTTTTGGCACGGAGTGGAGGGATCGTGGCAAGCACTCAGCGAAACGCAACTCTTGGTGCGAACAGATTTTCTGCGGTCAAGCCGTGGCTCGCAAAGCCATCATCAGATACGATTCCCAATACCACGAAGCGTTCGACCAGAAAGGCAAAATCATGACCTGGTTCATCTGGGCACTCTTGTCCGCTTTCTTCGCGGGCCTGACCGCAATCCTCGCAAAAATTGGAGTGGAAAACGTCAACTCCAATCTCGCCACCGCCATTCGCACCGCGGTCATCCTCATCTTCGCCTGGTCCGTGGCTCTCTTCACCAAAACGCAATCGCTCTCCAGCATCGGAAAACGTACCTGGATTTTTCTCATCCTGTCGGGCATCGCCACTGGCCTTTCCTGGCTGTGCTATTTCCGCGCGCTGCAACTAGGCGAAGCTTCGCAAGTAGCGCCGGTCGACAAATTGAGCGTAGTCATTGCCATCGCCCTCGCGGCAATTTTCCTGCACGAGCATCTCACGTGGCATCACTGGCTCGGCGGCGTACTCATCGTCACCGGCGCCATAGTCCTCGCCTACGCGTAATTCAGACACGCAACGGCGACGAACGTGCTGTGGGTTGCGCCCCCGGCGGTTTCGTGGCGGGGGCTCATTTCCTTATTGCCTCCGCTATCTGGTTTCGCCGGCGTGATAGCCCGTTTCCGCGGTGGCAAAAGGAATTTTCACTGAAGGCCCACTCAAAAATGTCTCAATCGCTGGAATCACTTTCTGTTGATCCCAGGTCATGACAAAATGACCTGCATCAGGAATGATTGCGAGTTCCCCGTTCGGGATGGTCTTATAGGTTTCAACTGAATGTTCTATGCGAACGAAATCATGATCCCCTTGAATAATCAGAAAGGGAGCCTGGATGGATGCGAGTTCTTCTTTTGAGAAGCCTGGGCATTGCGCACTGCAAACCTTTGTCCAGATGGTCGGCCAGTATTCAGGATCAGGCGCGACTTTTTTGTAATTGTCTCGTTGAAACTGAATACCTCTGGTTTCTGCGGTTTCGCTCGGCAGCGCTCTCAATATTTCCGGCCGAACGCTGTCCTGAGGTTTTCCGAAGATTGTGCCGTAAGTGATTAACCGATTGACCTTCGCGGGATGTCGAACAGCGATTAAAGTTGCCACGATACCGCCGAAGCTTTCTCCAAAGAGATCTGCCCGATCAATCCCGAGATAATCTAAGAGCCCAATCACATCCTTAGCGTGCTGTTCAAAGGTAATCGGGCGCTCGGGAACGTCCGCCGTTCGCCCGTGACCCTGTAGGTCCATCGTAATGACTTGGCGATTTCTTCGGAGCGTCGGAAATTCATTGACTCCAGCATAGCCAAATACCGGTGGAATATAGACAAGGGGTTCGCCCGTGCCTTCGATCTCGTAATACAACTTTAGACCATTAACAGGCGCATACCCGCGAGTTTCGATGGTTTTTCCGTTACTTAGTTTCATGACTGTTCCTTTCATTGGGAAAATATGCAGACTTGGTTTGATAAAGTTGGACCGCCGCGAACGTGAGAATGGCGGCGATAGCTATCGAAAAGAGAAGAAAAATGCAAGGCGAGATAGCTTCCGGATAGCTTTACCGGTTTGAGTTCCTTGACATTGAATTTTTGGCAGAAGCCCATAAAACCGAAATTCAAGAGTGTCCCCGACCATTGCACCGCTTCATCTCGTGTCCGTTGTCCACCCCTGAGCGAGCTTCTCGGTCTCGGTTAAGGCCTTGTAGATCTCTTCCGGTGATACCTTACGCCCACTTAATGATTAATCCCGTAGCTCATTTGATCGTGGCCTCCTTCTTGAGGGCCTCTTTTACCGTTGCCACGTTTGGGCCTGCTCCGGATCCTTCATAAAATGAGAGATCCTTGTCGATTCCGACCAGCTGCAAGCATTGTCTCCTAGAGGCTTGAAAGTAGAGGTGGGGTCCAGCACATCAAGCTTCCTGACGAGACCGGATCCGAGGATTTTTCGACTCATTTCCTCAACGTTGTCGGATTTGATTTCCAGCCAAACCGATCTGAACGATCGTAAGAACTCGCTCTCATCAGGGACATCTCCATAGAGAAACCCGATATAGAAGTCTTCTCCCAAACGAAGTTCCTTTCGGGATCCGCTTTCGTGATTTTGCCACCGAGGACATCACAATAAAATCTACGAACGCTGTCTCGATCTTGTCGCTGAACCATCACCGACGAATGGTTCCCAAAAATTACCTTTGCCATAGTCGCTCCTTGTCTCGCGCTTCTAATGCGCTTTAGTTTAGCTTTTGGGTATAGCCAGAATTATTTCTGGCGCAGGCGCGTAAAGCGGCACTATTTCCTCACAGGCGGATGAGCCTCATCCCAGCGGTATTTCTTGCGTGAGCCATTTCCAAATTGCTCACGAAAAATCTCCAAAAAGTAGTTCCAACCTTTCTCATGCCCCCTTGCCAGCTCATGACCTGGAAGGTCGGAATGCACGAGGGTCATGAGCGTGTCTTCTGCCTGTTTCTTAAAGGTCAGAGTAACTATCGACTCTTGTCCTAAGGTATTTGGTGACATCCAGGTATGCTGAATTCGACCCGGCCGCTCGATCTCCGTGAATCGGCCGTAATGGGAAGTCCCCTTAAGGGTCCAGTAGAATAACCCGTCTACTTTCGGATTCAAGAGCAGCTTGTCAGCCGCGTTCCAGGGGTTGCCGGGGATGTTTGGATTCAGCCAAGCATCGAATACCTCACCCAGGGGTGCAGGGATTGTTCGTTCAAACCTAAATTCAATGGTGTTTGTCTTCATTTCTTTTTCTCCTTGTTCTTTGTTTGTCCTTAAAATACTGCTGAAACTGGTCGAGGTGCTGGTTCCAGAACCGTTCGTACTCATGAACCCATCCAGCCACCTCGCGAAGTGGTTCACCTCGAAATGATATGAAGACTTCGCGACCGTGTTTCCTGCGTTCAATGAGTCCAGCTCTTTCGAGGAGTTTCAGGTGTTTCGTTACTGCATTCAGAGCAGTGTCGAATGGTTTTGCGACATCCGAAAATCGAGCTGGCCCACTCGCGAGCTGCTCAATGATGGCTCGCCGAGTTGGGTGCGAAATTGCGGTCAACACGTCTGTCAGTTGATCCATAGCAACATTACACCATAAGGTGTAATGAGTTTGCAAAGAGTTTGTGGGACATTTTTTTGAGGTGTGGCGGGAAGAGGACGAGAAGGAATTTTGGCGCCGCGACTGCGGCCTTTCGTGTGGTCTTTCAGGTGGCGGGAAGCTGGGCCGATGGACGAGGAATACGCCGCCGGATTAGGCTCGCGTAGCTAAACTTGAGTGTCGGGGTACAGGGCAAGAGCTTCAGACGCAGAGACGCGCTTCGCGAAGCGGAGCGTTTCGTGCCACAGCGTCCCGCACAGCTTGCATCTGTTCAGAAAGGTCGGTCCGTGAGGATATACGGCGACCCGCTCGAACCGATCGAAAGGCGCGTGGTACCCGATCCTGCAGTCCGTACAGAGCTTCGGCTCGTCCTGGGGCATTGTTTTACTAGCTTTTGATGGGAAACCCGTGCCTTCCGAACCCATTCTAACAGAACGGATGTAGCGAAAGACCGGACGAGCACCGTTCGATGTAAATTCCTGTGCTTAAAATAGCATTTTGAGATGCACTTCCACCGGCAGAAGGAAAACGAGGGCTATCGAGGACAGACTTTCGAAACCGGAGTAAGTTTTTTGGAAGGAATAGCGGGGATGGCGAGACTCGAACTCGCGACCTCAGCGCTGCGTGAATAGGTTTTACAACTTACAAGAAGCGCGGGGACTGCCGAACGCAGAGCAAGTCACGTGAGACAGACCGAACTGTGGATTGGGTTGCGGGTTGGGAATTTTTTAGGGGAAACTGCCCTGAACGCTACCTTATTTTCATCACTTTTTCCTTTTATGTACTTTCGCTCGAGTGCCCGCAGGCGCTTTCCTCTTCAATTTAATCTGATTGTAATCAACGGCGGCGCGGACGAGATTTTTTAGAGCACGGTCATTAATCTTGTCGCCTTCAAAAAGATCGATCGCTCGCCAGGTGTTGCCTCCGAGGCCAGCGTTGAAGAGCTTGTCAGGATCCGGGAGGCTGGCCCCGTGGGAAAAGGTAAGCTTCACCTTATCTTTGTGGGCGTTGCCGACCGCGATGATTCCGTCGCGAGACCACACTGGGCTGCCCATCCACTTCCATTCCTCGATGATCTCCCGGTCAGCCTCAAGGATGCTCTTACGGATGCCGGCGAGCGTTTTGCCACGCCAGTCTGTGAGTCCTACGATCAGATGGTCAATACGTTCCGATGGATTCATTGGATCCTTATGCCTCCAATTCTCGTCCCGTTTTCATGCCCGTAGTTTTATTGGGCGATCTCTTCGAAACAAGTCGTCGAAGGACATGGCCCTTCCACATCCAAAGTCCAGAGAGGATAAGTACAGGAACGAAGACAAACCGAGTAATGGGGGCGTAGTTTGGAATTTGGTCAAACGGACTATAAATATAACCGAGTATCGGAATGCTAAAGACGATGTGAATCCAGCGAAAAATTAAACGCATGGTGCCTTGGTTCATGATGTTTCCGCCTCGATTTATGGTTTTTGAGCCGCCTGAGGCGGCTTATTGGGTGTTTCAATACCGAACTGCTTTGCGTACTCGGCGTTCAGCCGCCGCCAGCCGCTGAACTTCATGGCCTCGGCGCCCACCACGCGTCCAATCGGATCACCCGCCAGGAGCCGCTCAAGGACGTCGAAGCAAATGTGCCAGCCTGCGGCGCCCCACGCGATGAAGCGGCGATCGATGTTGTGCCACAACGTCAGACGCGTGCCGCCAGCAAAGGCTTCGAGTTCCCACCGAGTATCGTTGTACTCAAGCACCTTGGGAGCGTCGGCTCGCGTCACTCTTGTTTCCAGCGGCGTGGGCGTTCCCACCCACGTGAGCTTTACCGTTCCAACCGTACCCAGGCTCCCCCCGGCGTCGAAGGGCGCCCACTCGCGCAGATGCGCTGGGTCGGTAAGCGCCTGCCAGACCTTTTCCGGCGAGTGGCGCAGTTCTCTAACGAGAATGAGCGTCCACTTTTCTCCGTCCTTTCGTACCTGCGCCCCGCGGGCCGGACCCGGTGTGTACTGCTCGCGATCGACCATCTTCTTCTCCTTACGTCAGCCTGGATCATCCGCTCAACGTCCGCCCTACCAGCGCTTCAGCTGCGTCACCTGAATGAGGTTGCCGCAAGTGTCTTTGAGCATGGCGATCTTCGAGGCAGTCACATCCGTTGGTGGCATCGTGAACTCGGCGCCGCGCCCCTTCATACGCTCGTATTCGGCCTGCACGTCGTCGGAGAAGAACATGGCCGCGGGTTGGCTTTGTTGAAACAGCGCCTGCTGATACGCTTTGGCTGCCGGGTTGTTGTTCAGCGCCAGCTGCAACTCCGTGCCGTCCGGCTCCTCGGGCGAGGCCACAGTCAGCCAGCGATATGGCCCCTGCGAAAAGTCCGTCTTCTTTGTAAACCCGAGCACCTCCGTATAGAAGCGCAGGGCCTTCTCCTGGTCGTCCACGTATACGCTGGTCACTTTGATTTTCATTTCGTTTCTCCCTTGTCACGTTCGCGGTCGAGGGCCGCGTCCTCTTTTCCTTGTCTTCCTTTTCGTTGCCGTTGAATCTTCCATGCGGTCGAGAAGGCGTTCGAGAGCATCTACGTGATACGACCAGAACCGGCGGAACTGATCCAGCCAGGCATCGACCTCCTGAAATGGTTCAGGTTTCAACCGGTAGAGACGGCGTTGTGCGTCCACCGTGGATTCCACGAAACCGGCCTCGCGCAGCACGCGCAGGTGCTTTGACACGGTCGGCTGCGGCATACGCAGTTGACGCTCGATCTCTCCAACCGACTGTTGTGACGAGACCAGCAGGCTCAATATCGCGCGACGGTTCGGCTCCGCAATGATTTCGAACACCGATTCCATGCCCTTGGTATACTCCACGGAGTATATACGTGTCAAGGCATATTAAGGACTAGGGCCTAGGCAATAATTTTAGTCTTGTCGCTGAGAACGACAAGGATGTGAAGACCGTGCAATCGCTGATGCGCCACGCCAACAGCAACATCACCATGAATATCTAAACCGACGTATGTTATTTAGAAAGAATGGTGCGGACGACGAGACTCGAACTTGCGACCTCTGCCGTGATAAGAGCCCGGTGTTTTTGCGCGCTTGGAGCTCGTGGCCGCTTACGCTGCTCACCCGCGCAAATCCCTGCGACCAAGTGCGTAACCAGCGAGAATGACCGAGTTTTGTGGAGAGATTTGTGGAGTGTTTTACGCGCAAACTCGATCTGTGGGGACGGTTTCGTCTTCTAGTACTCATGCAACTACAGGCAAATCTAAGCCATCCTAGGTTCAGTCGGGCAACTAGTCCTGAGCCCGAGTCTGCAATGTTCAACAGGATTGGCACGTCATCGGCTTATCTGTATTTCCATGGATCCCACGTATGTGCCTGTCTCCTGGCGCTTGCTTCTTTCGCTATTGCCAGTCCCGTGCCCAAAACGGCGAAACTTTCAGGTGTTGTCTTCACGAGCACAGATCAAGTTCAAACAGTTTGGCCCAATGCGAAGCTCACGCTGAAGAATCTAGCCAGCAATGAGGAAATCGCTACTATCTCCAACGATCTTGGTCAATACACGTTCGTTGGCGTTCTTTCTGGAGAATATGAAATCACCGTCACTCTGGCTGGTTTCGAAAAGCTCACCAAGAGTATTAGGCTGGATTCCGAAAAACCGAATCAACTGGATCTGCACCTCACTCCAGAAAAACGAACAGAGCGCGTCACGGTCAGTACGGAACAGAACGGCGTTGACGTTACATCTAGCACATCCTCCAGTCCGACACTCACCACAAAGGTCCTCAAATCTGTCGTCCGCCTTAACAGCGATTTTCAGGAGGCGCTTCCTCTCCTCCCCAGCATTGTGCGAGGACCCGACGGTCTAATCCACATCAAGGGCGGGCAAGCCAATCAAACCAGCGCACTCATCAACAACGCCAGCATCGCCGACCCTGTCACAGGGCAACCCGCCCTCAAACTCCCCACCGCCGCGGTGGAATCAATGCGCGTGCTTGCGAATCCCTTTTCTGCCGAATACGGTGGATTCAGCAGCGGCGTCATCGAAGTCAACACCCGCGGCGGCACCGACGAGTGGAAATTCCTCTTCGAAGATCCCGTCCCCCGTCTTCGTTGGATCGACTACAGGCCCCACGGCATCGAAAGCGCCACGCCGCATCTCACTTTTTCCGGGCCCATCCTGCGCGGCAAGCTCTTCATTTTCCAATCTCTTTACTTTGGCTACGACCTCATCCGCGTCCCATCTCTTCCAAACCCCAACAACGTCCGGGTCACCGAGCGCGCGAATACACACACACAAATTGATTGGAACGTCACTGCGAACCATCACATGACGACGATGCTCACTGTCGATCCGCAAAATACAGACTACGCAAATATCGATACTTTCGATCCACAACCCGTTACCGCCGACTCTCGCCAGCGTGGCTTCTTCACTTCCGCTACCGAACGCTGGATTCTTCCAAACGGTGGCTATCTTGCCTCCCTCTTTTCAGTGAAACACCTAAACACTCAAGTCTTGCCCACGGATTCAGCTGCGGGCCAAATGACTCTTTTTCCCGAACAAAACTCGGGAACGTACTTCAACACCCAGGGCCGCCACACGTGGCTCTATCAGTGGTCGCAAAATCTTCACCTCCGCCCACTTGCGTTTCACGGACGTCATCTCTTAACTTTTGGGTATTCCTTCGCGCGCTCCACCTACGAAGGCTTCTTCGCCGATCGTGCCATCAATGTCCTCCGTGAGGACTCCACACTCAGTAGTCGGGTCACATATCAGAATGAACTCCTCCCGTCCGCGGCCAATCGTAATGATTCGACGTTCTTTCTTCAGGACAGTTGGCAAATTCATCCGCGCCTCGTCCTCGATTTCGGCGTCCGTCTAGATCACGACAGCATCTCCAGTGATTCGGTCAACGCCGCTCCCCGCTTTGGGTTCGTCTATGCTCCCTCCAACCACAATCGCACTGCGATTCGCGGCGGCGTTGGCCTGTTCTACGACAAGATTCCCATCAACGTTGCAATTTTCCCGAATCTGCCCGCACAGGCCATCACGCAATTCGCCCCTGATGGAACAACTATCCTCAGCGGTCCCTTGACGTTCACGCACGTGATCGCCACTCGAAACGGTGGGCTCACCGTACCTTACAGCCTCGGCGCCACGTTCCAATTTGATAGAGAATTGCGCAAGAATCTGCTCTTCCGTTTCGGCTCGGAAGTGCGTAACGGTTTCCGCGAATTCTTCGTCAGCCCTTCTCGAGCCTCAAACGAATCTGCACAACTCGGCCTCTACAATTCCGGCCGTCAGAACTACCGCGAAGTCCTATTCATGCTGCGCTGGCAACCCATTGAAAATACAACCATGATCATCAGTTACGTCCGTTCGCGAGCTTGGGGTGAACTCAACGATTATAACCAGTACTTCGGAAACCTCTCCTATCCTCTCATTCGCGCCAATCAATATGGTCCTCTGCCCCACGATGCCCCGAATCGAGTCCTTTTCTGGGGAATCATCCAGCTCCCGAAGCGGGTTCAGTTCGTTCCCATCGTTGACGTTCACTCCGGATTTCCTTACTCCAGCGTGGGAATTAATTGGGACTACGTGGGCAGGCGCGACAAAGCCGGTCGATTTCCCACACACATCGGTGTCGATGCAAAGGTTCAATATCCTTTCGACTTCAAATTCTACGGACACCGTATCCAGTTCCTCGGCGGGCTGAAAGTTTCCAACATTCTGAACCACTTTCAACCGCGCGATGTTCAGCAATATCTCGGCTCTCCTAATTACGGTACCTTCTACAACTCCGTCGGCCGCCTCTGGCGCATCGACGGCGACTTTGACTTCTAGCGGCCGACGGTAGGATGTTTTTGCTTGGAACCGCCGCGAGAGCCGATTCAGAGTTCTAGCACTTTATTCAAAGCGAGAGTTCTGCGCCGTATACGAAGTGACTAGTGAGAAAATCGTCTTGAAGCCTGAAGGGCATTGGCTCGTTCGGGCTGTCCCAAACGCACAGAAACGACCGAGCGTGGTAGGCTCCCTTTTCTCCTGTTGAATGAGAGGCGTCTGCGCCGGACTGCAATCGAAACATTGCGAGCAGAAAGTAGGTTTGATTTCGGTCGCTAGCCCCGCCGATTTGGTGTAGAGCTCCTGTTTGGCGCGAACGGCATCGTGTCAGTCTCGGACGAACATGGGTGGAATCATCAGACTCAGAATGCTTTTCAGGCGCTGACCAAGGATGATATCATGATATCGTAGGGAAAGGAGGAGACGTGGCCCAGCTTGTCGTACGGAATATCGAGAAAGACGTCAAGGTACGGTTACAGCGGCGTGCAGCGCGGCATGGACGGAGCATGGAGGAAGAGGTCCGGGACATTCTCCGAAATGCGGTAAACGAACAAGATGCTGCTGCAGGAGGTCTTGGCACGGAAATCGCCTCGCTGTTCGCTAAGGTTGGACTCGAAGAAGACATCCCTGAACTCCGTGGATACCAGACTAAACCTGCCCGCTTTGATCGATGATCGTACTCGATACCAACGTTCTCTCTGCGCTCATGCGGCATCTGCCTGACAGGAGTGTTGTCGAATGGCTCGACAAGCAACCTCGCACATCCATTTGGACAACCTCCATAACGATTCTTGAAATTCGTTACGGATTGCAGATTCTGCCGATTGGGAAGCGACGCTCAGCCTTGCTTCAGGCATTCGAGAGAGTCCTTGTTGAGAAGATCGAGAGTCGAGTGACTCCTTTTGATACCGCCGCGGCGCAACAAGCTGGGGATCTGATGGCTGTGCGTCATAAAAAGGGGCGTCCAGGTGAACTGCGCGACACAATGATCGCCGGCATCGTGCTTGCTTCTCACGCGAAGCTCGCCACACGAAACACATCGCATTTTGAGGATCTTTCGATTCCGATAGTCAACCCATGGTCTAGCTGAACTGATGATTCGCGGGCTGAGCACTGTACTGTTGCCTTGGGAGCGCCAAGACGAGAAAGAATGGCGGGGACGACGAGACTCGAACTCGCGACCTCTGCCGTGACGCGTAGCGAGAAGTGGTTTTACAACAGCTTACAACGACGCGGGGACTGCCAAAATACCTGCAAGTCGTGCAAGACAGCGCAATTTGTGGGTTGGATTGTGGGTTGAGAATTGATCAGACGGACCACCTTCGCCTACACTTTGCATCTTTCGCATCAAGCGAAACGCAGGTTGAGATCAGAAAGCTCTTAATTTCCGCCGATCCGGGACCTACTCTTTGACTGATCGCGTCGCTGACTTCCCAGAAGCCGACTTGCACTAAGACTTCTGGGGACTCATCTGGGCCCGCTCGGCATCAACCAGCTGCGACGGGCTGCCAAAGCTCGACACGATTTCCTTCTGGGTCGGTGATCCAGCCAAACTTTCCGAAGTCATAGCTTTCGCGTTTTGGATCGACGGTGACACCTTCGTCTATCAAACGGTCCAGCACTCCATCGAGGTCATCCACTTGGAGATTGATCATCGCTTTCTGTGCCGGAGGGAAGTATGCATTGTCTTGTTTGAAAAGGGCGAAGACGACCTGAGCGCGTTGCGTCGAGGCAGGAAACGCGAAAGATCCGTCGGACTTCACCAGGCCGAGATGCCGCTCGTACCATTGATACAGAGCTTTTGGATCATCCGCTCGCAAAAATATACCGCCAAAGCCAGTAATTGAAACCATGCAGCCTCCCATGGAAAACGGCTGTCCATAGCTTACGCCTAAAGAATCACAGTGCGAGCGTGAATCTAACGTGGTTGATTAGTCCTGCGAAACGACTGTTTAAAGTTAAAGAACGCTAATGTGGCGACCACAAAAGTCATAAAATTAGCCAAGGTCAGGTGGCTCGCGGCCTACGATCTGAAACGATGCCTGCGTCGCGGGCTGGTCCACCTCATAGATACGGATCTGCCGTGCGCCATGGGGATTCCGGACGGCGAAAGCGTCGAGTCCGGCGCCAAGGATGACGATCTGCCGAATCCCTCTTTCGATAGCTCTTGACAAAGCATCTTCCGCAATCCGGCTTCGCGGGGTGGTGATCAGACGTCCGATGCTGGCCAAGGGGTGTGCGTTCGCAAATTGAAGCGCGTCCTTTTCGTCCTCGCGCAGGATCTTCATGGCAAATGGGTCATAGAGGATTGAGCCATCATCGAGCACCTGATGAGCAGCTCGTTGTCGGGCGATCATCAGGGCTGTGCGGCTGGGTTCATTAGGCTTCATGTTCGAGGTCTCCGTTCTCTTCAAAAGCTGATCGCACGAGTTGTCGTGTGCGTGACTGGCGCCGTGCACACCGATATCTTCCGCTCAATTAGATACCTCCCGAATCCGGTCCCAAGAGGAGCTCTAAACCCGTCACGCGGCCAGTCCACCAGAACTCGTACATACCGCCCAATAGAATCACGAGAGCAGCCAAGAG
>Ga0210384_10002449_pt1 | contig 22626 bp, 15 predicted proteins | sample IncBWH2MmetaG_FD_160574 | JGI IMG/M metagenome (GOLD analysis project Ga0210384, IMG submission 160574) | Forest soil microbial communities from Barre Woods Harvard Forest LTER site, Petersham, Massachusetts, United States - Inc-BW-H-2-M | ecosystem: Environmental > Terrestrial > Soil >...
TTGCTGGGCTTGGTCTCTAGGGCATCCACAAGACCTGTGTAGATTTTGTCCTCGATGGTCAACAGATCCCCGGTCACACCGGCGAATTCTTGGCTCCAAACCAGGCGGCTTTCCGCCATATTTTCCAAGGTGACCGTAACGCGGAGATTGTCCCCCGAGCCTTGTATGGTTCCATGGACAATCAGGTTTACCCCCAATTCCTTCGCGACTTGTGGAAGAGGTGTTTTAAGGTCGGTTTTGGCAGCGGCCGTCGAAGAGGCTAGGCGCACATCCTTTAACTGGAAAAGCTTCGCCGACATGGCTTCTACCAATCCCTCGGCCACGTACCCGAGCGACGATTGGTCCCCCAAGACACGGAACGGCAGGACAGCAACGAACTTTCCCTGCGAGATGGATGGAAGTCCGCTTGGGCCGGGAGGCGGAGTTCCAACGGTAGTGGGTGCAAAAACCCAGTGTCTTGTTTTGGGAAGCGCAAAAAACAGGCCGATCAGAAGAATCATCCCAGCTCCTGCGGCATACCACCAGCGTTTCTCGACCACCGGGAGGTTGATCTGCACCGATCGCACGGATCGGAGCGAAGGGCTGCGTCCGGCATCCAGATCCGCCAGAATCTCTTTGGCACTCTGGTATCGATTGGCCGGATCTCTCTCCAGACAGTGCATGATAATGCGCGCAACATAGTCAGGCAGGGCTGGATTGACTTGTTTCACGTGCTTGGGCATCGTCTGGACGCGCTGATACATCAACTGCCAGGTCGATTCTCCGGAAAAGGGAACCGCCCCGGTCACCATTTCGTAGAGCACCAGCCCCAAGGCATACAGGTCACTCCGGCTATCGACCGGTTTTCCTTCCACCTGCTCCGGCGACATGTAGCGAGGCGTGCCCATAACCGCGCCGGTGCGCGTCATGCCCATCTTCGCTGTCTCCAACGAAGTCGCCAGGCCGAAGTCGGATACGTAGACGTGGTCGTTATTTCCAACTAAGACGTTTTGCGGCTTGAAGTCACGATGCACCACGCCCTCGGAATGAGCCGCATCGAGTGCTTCACACAGTTGCCTGGCGATCTTGAGAGACCGCTCGAGGGGGAATGGCCCTTCATCTTTCAGCAACTGGTTCAAGTCCTTGCCTTTGATGAAGGCCATGGTGATGAACTTCACACCATCGACCTCGCCGAGGTCGTGGATGCGCAGGATGTTTCTGTGGGAAATCTTGCTGGCGAGCAGCAGTTCTTGTTTGAAGCGCTGGGTTAAAAGGTAATCGCTGACTAGCTCTGGCAGCAGGGTCTTGAGGGCTACGTTGCGCGAGAGCTCCTTATCGAAAGCCCTGTAGACCTTGCCCATCCCCCCTGCGCCCAGCAGTTCTTCTATGCGGAATCTCGGCCCGAAATCCACCCCGGGTTCCAGCGCCCCCGGAACATTGAGCGCGCTGCTCCGACTCCTGGTCGTAGACTTTGTGCCGGCTGCTCTCGGCGGTACGTCACCCCTTCTCATGAGCGCGTCCGCATCGGAGCTGTCCATCGTACGATCATCGGCAGGAACGGATCCGGAAGGGGTCTTGCTCAAGATAGACACTCCTGGTCCATCCTGGGCCCGGGAACCCGCTGATGGGGCAACACTGTCTATCGTTCGGTCGACTTGACGATCCAATCGAGCTGACGGCCGGCTGCCTGAGGATGGGTTCAGCTTATCTCCACCGTCCTTGGGCGCCTCAGGGACGGGGCTATCAATAGCTTTCCCCGCCTTCGAGGGGTCCAGAACTGCTCCGCAGTGACCGCAACGGACGGCGAGTGCAGGGTTGTTTTCTTTGCAAGAAGGACAGATCATGATTGAGGGCCGGCTAGAAGTTCACCATTGGGCAGATTATCCTGCATGGCGAAGCTCGTCAGCAAGCAATATCTGCGGCCGTGTGAATAGCAGGAAGCTGAAAAACGCTTCTTTCTGAGCATCGCCGCAACCAAACAGTACTTCTCCTCGGTAACTTTGGTCGCGTGTCTAACGCCGCCCTGTGGCTTGGCTTGGGATGCGCCTGGGTAATGGAGAAAGTAGGCAACCTTGTTTACGCTCGCTTCGAACAAAGTTCCGCAACTGGGAACGCCGTTCAGATCAAAGCAAGACGGCCGCATGACTTCATCGCCCAATTCTGTGCGCCCCACCGTGGTATCTCATGGTTTCGAGGAGGATGTGAAGAAATACGCGGAACCCGAGCGAGAGCAAGGCCGGAGCGACTCTCAGGTCTTGCTTGGCGACTATGCGCGGGCGATGGTCTACGGCGGGGGTTACGCGAGCAGCTTCCAGCGTCTCGCTCCCACCAGGGCCAGCAAGCTAGAACCGAGCATCATAAGTGAAGATGGCTCTGGGGTCGGCGTCGGGGGACCGTTGGGATTGAAAACTGTTAGCTTGCCTGAGCTTAATTCCTCAAACGGCCCAAATGAGCCCTCTGGCTCTATTTCCGAACTCTCTGGAAAGGCAACATCTGTCGGCCCTGGACATAAGTCTGAGCTGGAACATATTGCTCCACCTGCATATCCAACAAGCGAGGTCGTCGGTAGTGCGATGTAGAGGACATCGCCGATACTGTCTTCAAATGTAAAACCATAAAAGGTGCTCTCGAGATTCAGGCCTTGCACTATGGTCACGTTGTACGGCCCAAGATTCAGCTTTGAGTCATTAGACACAGTTTCCAAAGTTGACGGAAAACTGCTGTTGTTGACGACCTTGCCCGACGTCGTGTCAATCGTCACGTTGCCAGCCAATGTCGTAACACAGCCGGGGCAACCTACGTTCGCGAAGGTTCCAGATGCTTGAAACGTCACGAATGAATCGGCCCGAACCGCTCTTGGCGCGATGAGGCCGATCAAAACTAACCCCGCCTCCAAGACGTAGTACTTCGTGATCTTCATCGTTTCCCCCAAGCACTCATTCGGAAAACACCCCAAGGGAGCAACGCAATTGCGTTGCCATTTCTGGGTCTACTGATAACAAAGAACTTACCTTAACTCGGAGAATTTTAGGACCAAATCTATGCGCCTAAGGGGAAGGGAATTCTCATAGCTTGATCTGCGCCTCCCCAGCCCGAGCGGCCAGCGGTCCGGGCGTCATCTTTCCGCTCCCACATCTTTGCGCTGGGTTCGACCGCGTGTGGGCAAAAGATATGTGGGGAAGCTCCTAAACGAAGAAGATATGGCGGCAGCCATCCTCGGTCGGGTGCTCGGGCGCGGACGCTTTTTCCACCTCAATGGACCCTCCGGGAGAACGCGTCATCTCAACCCGGAAGAGACCTTGCCGTAGAGTACAAAACGGCTCAGAATTTTAGGGAATTGGCCCTCAGAATTACCGGAACCCACAACAAAGAGGGGAAGGGCCCAGAAATTTGGCGTGACATTCCGGATGATATCCTCAATGAGAAGCACGTTTGCATGGTTGCACGCGGGCGGGAGATGCTGCCAACGCCTGCATTTCAGAAGAACAGCGTTGGATTGACCTTCCACACCTTTCTCTGCTATCAACGACAAACGCGCAACGAGGAGCCCGATGCCCACAACACGACGAAACTTCTTTCGCAATCTAGCCACTGGAGCGGCTTTCACTGCGGGTCTCCCCCCGCTCGCAAGCCTCGCGTTCAGCGAACCGAGGGGCCCGATCATTCTGAGCCGCAATGAAAACGCCTACGGACCTTCGCAAAAAGTAGTGGCCTCCATGCAGGACTCCCTGACCTATGCCAATCGCTACCCCGACCCAGCCGTAAATGCCCTTCAGGAACGAATCGCCAAGTCTCATTCCATCAAGCCGGAGCAACTAGTGCTGGGCTGCGGTTCTGGGGAGATTCTGAGCATTACGGCTTCCACTTTTCTTGGCCCCGGTAAAACGCTCATCACGGCTGTGCCTACTTTCGAAGCCATCGGACGGTGCGCCAAAGCTTTGGGAGCAGATGTCGTCGAAATCCCCCTCGCCAAAAATTATTCCCATGATCTGGCCGCAATGCTAAAGCGAGCCGACGCCACCACGGGCTTGGTCTATATCTGCAATCCAAACAATCCCACAGGCAGCCTGACGCCCCGCCTAGATTTAGAAGCCTTCCTTCGAAAGCTTCCTCGCACCACAACCGTCCTCATCGACGAGGCCTATCATCACTACGTGGAACGAACGGCGGACTACTCCTCCTTCATCGACAACCCGATAAGCGATGACCGGGTCATCGTAGCGCGAACCTTCTCAAAGGTTTTCGGGCTAGCAGGAATTCGTGTGGGCTATGCCGTTGGCGCACCAGAGAGAATGCAGGCTCTCGCTGCCCGCCGTCTCCCGGAAGGCCTCAATGCCGTCGGTGCCCGGGCTGCTCTCGTGGCCTACGATGACCTCGAATATGTCCGGCTGAGCGCGAAACGCAACGCCGATGATCGCCAAGAATTCTTCAACCAGGCTAACGCGCGCATGGTTCAGGGAATCGATTCTCACACAAATTTCGCCATGCTGAAAACCGGCCGCATGGCCGTCGACGTCATCGAACACTTCAAGAAAAACGATGTCCTCATCGCGCGGCTCTTTCCTTCCATGAATACCCACGTCCGCGTTTCGTTTGGCACGCCTAGGGAGATGAAGGAATTCTGGCGCGTGTGGGATCTAATGCCCCCGGGAAAGATGGAGATGTAAAGGAAGTAGCGAGGCCGTTCGCCGTAAGCGATTACGCTTCTCCCGCCTCGCCAACGGAGAAGTATGTGCAATCCGGGTGGTGAAACACCAGCGCGCTCACGCTGGCCTCCGGGTCCATCATGAAGCCTTCCGTTAACTGCACGCCGATTTCTTCCGGCTGCAACAGCTTCCAAATTCCGGCCTGATCTTCAAGATTCGGACAAGCCGGGTACCCAAAACTGTACCTCTTCCCGCGGTACCGCGAGGTAAACCGCTGCGCCATCGTCAATTCCGGCGGATCCGGGAAGCCCCAATCCTCTCGAATCCGCCGGTGCAACCACTCCGCGCACCCTTCCGCTGATTCGATGGCCAGTGCCTGCATCCCGTGTGACTTGAAGTAGTATCCTTCGTTCTTTGCTCGCTCAGAGCGCTCGCGCACACCTTCGCCCGCGGTCACCACGAACAGCGCGATGTGGTCGCGCTTCCCGTCGAGCGGCGGCAGCACGTAGTCGCTTAGGCATAGAAAATCGCCTAAGCGTTGTCGCGGAAAACGGAACGTATGTACCGGCACCGCGCCGCCCGGCGCGAACAGGTGCATCGCCTCGCCATCCGACTCCGCCTCAAAAAATTGCCAAACCGCGCGCGGCTTAAGGAACTCCGCTGCCTCGCGTTTCACCTCTTCCATGCCTTCATATAGCTCGACGGCTTTCGTTTCGCGTTCGGCAAACCGCTTCTCAAAATCTCCGCGGAACCCCATGTGCCGTCCATACAACATAAACGGATTGATGTAACTCCACACCTCGTGTAGATCCGGCACCAGCCGCACTTTCCTCTCGAGATACGCCACCTTGGGAATGGGCACGTCGGTCCGCACCTTCGCCGAGCGCGTAACCATGGGTATCTCGGCGACCTTCACCCTTGTTGCCACGGCAAACCCGTTTCCCGACGCTCGGTGTTCATCGAGCACCTGTTCGCGCGTCGCCGGGTCCATCAGCTGATTCATCAACCGCAGCCCCGTCATCGCATCCTTTGCGTAGCACACCGACTTCCCATAGCTCGGCGCAATCTTTGTCTGCGTAAATCGCGCAGACAGTGCCGCTCCGCCCACCAAAAGCGGAATCTCAATTCCCGCTTCCCGCAAATCACTAGCCGTGATCACCATCTGCTGCGCGCTTTTCACCAACAGCCCCGAAAGCCCGATCGCGTCGGGGTGATGCTGCAGATAAGCCTTGATCAATTCTTCCGGCGGCACCTTGATGCCCAGATTCACCACGTCATAGCCGTTATTCTTCAAAATAATCTCGACGAGATTCTTCCCAATGTCGTGAACGTCACCCTTCACCGTCGCCAGCACGATCTTTCCGCGCTTCGCCGTGTCCGCCTTCTCCATGAACTGTTCGAGATGATTCACCGAAGCCTTCATGGCCTCCGCCGATTGCAGCACCTCGGCGACGATCAGTTCGTTCGCATTGAACAGCCGTCCCACCTCCGCCATTCCGGACATTAGCGGCCCGTTGATGATCTCCAGTGGCGATACGCCTTCCGCGCGCTTTCGCTCTAGATCGGCGATCAGTCCGTCTCGCGTTCCCTCAATAATGTAATTCGCCAGCCGCTCGTCCAGCGGAAGGTCCGCCGCAAGCTTTTTGTCTTTCTTCTTCGCGGTCCGGAAATATTCGGCGATAGCCGCGATGTGGTACTGATTGACGGCTGCCCGCTGCTCTTTCTTTTGCTCCCGCCAATCTGCCGGAACGTTCCCGAGCAACTCCGCCTGAGAATGATCAGCTGGCACTTCCTTCGGTGGATGCGAGAACAGCAGGTTCTCCGCAAGGTCTCTTTCATGTTGTGGAATCGATGCGAACCGTTCCAGTTTTTCCGTGTTCACGATCGCCAGGTCCAGCCCCGCTTTCGTGCAGTAGTAAAGAAATACTGAATTCACAACTTCGCGCGCGCCCGCCGGCAACCCGAACGACACATTCGAAATCCCCAATATCGTCCGCGCATCCGGCAGCACCTGCTTGATCAGCCGGATGCCTTCCACGGTCTCGACCGCGCCGCCAATATAATTCTCGTCGCCCGTTGCACACGGAAACACCAGCGGATCGAAAATGATATCTTCCGGTCCCAGCCCGTACTTTTCCGTCAGCAACTTGTAACTGCGTTGCGCTACGGCCAGCTTCCGCTCCCGCGTAAAGGCCTGGGCCTGCAATTTGTCCTCATCAATGCATCCAACCACCACCGCCGCCCCAAAATCATGCGCCATCGGGACTACCCGCTCGAACTTCTCCTCCCCATCCTCCAGATTGATCGAATTAATAATCGCCTTGCCCTGGCAATAGGTCAGCGCCAATTCAATCGCCGTCGGATCGGTGGTATCAATCATCACCGGCGCTTTCACTTTTCGAATCAGCTTCTCGTAAAACACCGGAATATCCTTCTTCTCATCCCGTTCCGTGCTCTGCAGGCACACATCCACGATATGCGCCCCGCCCTTCACCTGCCGCCGCGCAATCTCGCTAGCCTCTTCCCATTTCTCTTCGGCCACCAGGTTCTTGAACAGCCTCGACCCAATCACGTTGGTTCGCTCGCCCACCAATAGCGGCCGCGTGCTGTCCTCCGCTTCAATCGTCTCGATTCCCGAATACACCGCTCGATGCGATTCGCCCGGCCGCACGCGGGGTTTCTTCCCGTCGACCATCTGCGCAATCGCGTGAATGTGTTGCTCGGTCGTTCCGCAGCACCCGCCCACAAAATTCAACCAGCCATGATCCACAAATTTCTCAAGCTGCGCCGCCAGCGAACTCGGCGTCTCCAAATACTTGCCTTCTTCATCCGGCAGCCCCGCGTTCGGATAACACGAAACAAACTCACTCGAGAGCTGACTTAAAGTCCGGATGTGATCGGTCATGAACTCCGGCCCCGTAGCGCAGTTCATCCCAAACGCCAGCGGCTTGGCATGCCGCAGCGATGCCCACATGGCCTCGACCGTCTGCCCCGCCAACATCGTTCCCATCGGCTCGATGGTCACCGACACGATCACCGGAACCTGCATCCCAATCTCTTTCGAAAGCCGCTGAATCGCGAGCAACGCCGCCTTGATATTCCGCGTGTCCTGGCAAGTCTCGACCAGCAGCAAATCCACGCCGCCTTCTACCAACCCCTTAGCCTGCGCGTAGTAGGCTTCGCCCAACCCTTCAAACGTCACGCCACCCGTAACAGTAATCGCCTTTGTGGTCGGCCCCACAGACCCTGCAACAAACCGGGGTTTCCCCGGCGTGCTGAACTCATCGGCCGCCTGCCGCGCCAGTTGCGCTGCGCGTTTATTCAGTAAATGCGCATCCGCAGCCAGCCCATATTCGGCCAAAACAATCGTCGCCCCGCCAAAGCTGTTCGTCTCAACAATGTCCGATCCCGCCTCGAAGTATTTCCGATGAATATCCAGCACCACATCCGGTCGCGTCCGCACCAAATTCTCGTTGCAACCCTCCAGCGCCGCGCCTCCAAAATCCTCCGCAGTCAGGTTCCGCTGCTGCAGCATCGTCCCCATAGCTCCGTCGAGCACAAGTATCCGCTCCAAGAGCAACTCTCGTAGAGCCTTAGCCGATTCACTCAAATTACGCATTGGCGGGAAACCTACAACTCCTTACCGGGCTTCCTGTTCGATTGAGACACCATCAGAGAAGACCGCGTTTCGCGTACACCTCTATTTTACGCAGGTTCCACGCAGGAATCGAACACCTTGCAGCGAACCAGTGCTTTTTTGGCGCGAACCGTCGTTCCAGCACCCTGAACGGCCTGAACTCCAGCTATACTGCGGACCTCGGACACATTTGACTAATTTATGAGCATCCGGTTGAAAATCATCAACATCGTAGGCGCACGCCCCAATCTCCCAAAGATCGCCCCGCTCATCCGTGAGATGCAGCGGCATCCGGAGATTGAGCCTATCCTCGTCCACACCGGCCAGCATTACGACGAAGCCCTGTCCGACATTTTCTTCCGCCAGATGGGCATCCCCACGCCTCACGTCAATCTCGAAGTGGGCTCCGGCTCCCACGCGGCGCAAACTGCGGAAGTTCTCAAGCGCGTCGAACCTGTTCTGATCGAACACCAGCCGGATCTAGTCCTCGTCGTCGGAGACGTCAATTCCACCATAGCCGTCTCGCTAGCTGCCGTAAAACTCGGCATTCCCATAGCCCACGTCGAAGCCGGCCTTCGCAGCTTCGATCGCTCCATGCCCGAGGAAATCAATCGCATCCTCACCGATGCCCTTGCCGATTTCCTCTTCGTCACCGAAGAGGACGCCATCCAGCATCTCCTCAAAGAAGGCCGTCCCCGCGAGTCCATCTATCTTGTCGGCAATGTGATGATCGATTCTCTCCGCCACTTTCTTCCCATCGCCCAAAAATCCCGAATCGGCGAAGATCTTAACCTGAAAAACGCCGCCAGCTGGCAGCGCTTCGGCGTCCTCACCCTTCATCGACCTTCAAACGTCGATTCCACCGAAAAACTAGCCGAGCTCCTCGGCGCCATCGATGCAATCGCCGCCCAGATTCCCGTGGTCTTTCCCGTTCATCCCCGCACCCAGCAACACCTCACGCAAGCTGGCATCGAAACTCATCCCCAGCTTAAGCTGATCCCTCCGGTAGGCTATCTCGATTTTCTCTGTCTCCTTAGCAAGGCCACACTGGTCCTCACCGACTCCGGCGGCATCCAGGAAGAGACCACCGCTCTAGGCGTCCCGTGCCTGACGCTTCGCGAAAACACCGAGCGTCCCATCACCATTTCCGAAGGTACAAACCTGCTTATAGGCACGGACCCCACTAAAATTCTCGCCGCCGCGCAGCAGATTCTCGCCGGAAAAGGCAAGCCTGGCCGCATTCCCCCCTTCTGGGACGGCCACGCCGCCGAGCGCATTGTCGAGACTTTGCTGCGAAAGTCACCCCTCGGCCCCCACCGAAACGGCACCCTACCTGTTACGTAACAATTCGAGAACAGCCCCTTCCAAGAGACTTGCCCCTTAGGACAGTTTTGACTAGGCTGACACATAGTGGCTACCAAGCGAAGTTCAAAGATGACGGTTTGCATCCTCTCGCCGCATCCCCTGGTGCTGAGCGAGTTCGAGCGCGTCTTGTCGAAGGCTCCATTCAAAGTCGTGGTCAAGCAACTCGAATCCACGCTCGCGCCCGACATGCGTAATTTCGAACCGCCCGTTGCTCAGGTTTACGTCATCGATGGGCATGCCGCACGGCCTGCGACAGGTGCACTTTTGGCCAATCTTCTCGAGCGTCATCCCGAGGCGCGCCTGATCGTGGTCGGCGAACAGCACACGGACGCCAACAGTTATCAGCTCTTGCGTCTCGGTGTTAAGGGTCTTCTCACCTACACCGAAGCCCGCGATCAGTTGGTTCGCGCTCTGCCGCTGGTCGCCAATGGAGGATTCTGGGTCCCGCGCTCCGTGCTTTCCGGCTTCGTCGATTCCGTCCTTACCAGTCAGGGTCGCCGTCTCAAAACCGACTCCGTGACCAATCTCAGCCGCCGCGAACAAGAAGTCCTGGACTCCCTGCTCGAAAATCTTTCCAACAAAGAAATCGCCAGCAAACTCAACATCGCCGAACGCACCGTAAAATTTCACGTCTCTAATCTCCTCAGCAAATTCGGCGTCCGCCGCCGCGCCGATCTGATCCTTCTCACCTTCCAGCGCCGCATGTCGCAAGCGTAATCCACAGTCCACCTTCTCAGGTGGACGATCCTCCGAAATGATTGTAGGGACGGGGTTTCCCGCGACCTTTTCTCGTTTTCGCTCCATCATCGCCGCCGGCCGCCCCGCAAACTCCCGCTTGTCCCGTTCCTTCCCCAATTCACCGCTGACAACCTGAGTCGATCCTGATAGTTTTAGTAGTTGCGCGACTGCACGTCACATTCTTCCCATGAAGGCGAGGTCACTTCTTTGAACGTTCTCGTAACCGGAGCCGCAGGCTACATCGGCAGTATCTGCGCAGAAGTTCTCCTAGCCCGCGGCTACCAGGTCGTCGCCCTCGATAATCTTCAGGAGGGCCACGCCGCCGCCGTCCCGCCCAAAGCGATTTTCTGCCGAGCCGATCTAGGCGTCCGCGCACAAATCGAAGAAGTTTTTTCCAAACACACTATTGACGCGGTCATGCATTTTGCAGGCGAAGCGCTAGTCGCCAAGTCCGTCCGCGAACCCAGCACTTTCTATGCCGCCAACATCGCCGCCGGTGTCAATCTCCTAGATGCCATCACTCGCCATGGTGTAAAGAAATTTATCTTTTCCTCGACCGCTGCCACCTACGGCGAACCCCACACCGTCCCCATCCCCGAAGATCATTCCAAGAATCCCATCAATCCCTACGGCAAATCCAAACTGCGCTTCGAAGAAATCCTCTCCGACTACCGCGCCTACACCGGCCTCCACTACGCCACTCTCCGCTATTTCAATGCCGCCGGCGCCTCCGCCGAGCGCGGCGAGGCCCATCGCGTCGAAACCCACCTAATTCCTAAAATTCTCGACGCGGCCCTCGGCGTCATCCCACATGTCGAAGTTTTCGGCTCCGACTACCCCACCCCCGACGGCACCTGCGTGCGCGATTACATTCACGTCCTGGACATCGCCGACTCCCACCTCCGCGCGCTAGAAGCAATAGAAACCATCTCCGGTGAAGCCTTCAACGTCGGAAACAGCCGCGGCTTCTCCATCTTCGAAGTCGTCCAGGCCGCCGAGAAAATCACCGGCCGCAAAATCTCTCGTAAAGTCTCTCCCCGTCGCCCCGGCGACCCCGCCGTCCTGGTAGCCAGCAAGGAAAAGCTCCACGGCGCCCTGGGCTGGGAAGCCCAACACTCTTCGCTCGAAGAGATCATCACCTCCGCTTGGTCGTGGAAGCAAAAACACCCGCACGGCTATGCCGAAGCCGCGTCTCGTTAAATTCTGTTGGTTAGGTTTCAATCAGCGATGTTGTAACGAAAGATGCACCACAAAGCCTGCACGCCGTCTTTCCAAGTGATCTTCTTTCCTTCTTCGTAGGTCCGGCCGGCATAGCTAATCGGCACTTCGTAAATCCGCCACTTGCCTTTCGAAATCTTGGCCGTGATTTCCGGCTCAAACCCAAACCGGTTCGAACGCAAGTTGATCCCCTGCAGCACTTCCTTGCGGAACACCTTGTAACAAGTCTCCATGTCCGTCAGCTTCAAATTGGTCATCACATCCGAAACCAGCGTCAAAGCCCTATTTGCCACATAATGCCAAAAGAGATGCACCCGCTGGGGCCCGGAAAGAAATCTCGAACCAAATACCACGTCCGCCCGCCCATCTATAATGGGATTGAGAAGCGTAGGGTAATCCTTGGGGTCATACTCTAAATCCGCATCCTGCACCAAAACGATGTCGCCGGTAGCGTCCCGAAACCCTCGCCGCAATGCAGCGCCTTTACCCTGGTTCTGCGTCTGAAAAAAAATCCGCAACTCCCGCACGTCGACGGGATCTCCCCCATCATGAGCAGGGGCCCAAGTCTCCCCTTTGCCCTGAGCCTCGACCATGCTCTCCAGATATTGCCGCGTTCCATCCGTCGAGCAATCGTCCACGATAACGATTTCCTTGCACAATCCCGTCTCCAGAACACGCCGCAAGATCTCCTCAATTGTAGCCTTCTCGTTGTAAACGGGAATCACCACGGAAATCTTGGGATTGTCCAGCGCAGAGGGGTGTCGCCGCAGAGCACACATTTTTAAGAATCACATTGTAGCGGCCCTCGATGCGCCGAGTAAAGGCTGCCTCTCGGCCAGTCTTTTCGCGAACCCCAAGCACCGCAGCGTCGAGCGCCTTCACGGACGGGATCGAACCAGTTATCCTATTCTCGGCTGTTCACGCAGCGCGCATTGAGCCACAGAAAATTCTTCTGCTCCTCTTCTCTGTGCCCTCTGCGATCTCCGTGAACTCTCTGTAAGTCTTTTTTGGAATGAGCTGGGTAAGCGCGATGACCACCTTCCACATCCAACAATTCGGCTGCCGCGCCACGCAAGCCGACGGCGCCGCCCTGGAGCGCCAACTCCTCGATCGCGGCTGCACCTCCACGGCAGATCTCCAATCCGCAAATATCGTTGTCCTGAACACGTGCACGGTAACCGCCGCCGCCGACGCCCAAGCCCGCGAGGCCATCCGCAAAATCCACGCCCAAAATCCCGCCGCCCAGCTAATCGTCACCGGCTGCTACGCCCAGCGCGCCCCCGAAGAACTAGCCGCTCTTCCCGGCGTGAATTGGGTCGTAGGCAATTCCCATAAGCCGCAAATCCCTGCTCTAGTGGACACGCTGCGAGCCACCCAGTTGCCCGAAACCTCGAACAATTTCTACCCGGCCGCCGCATTGGTTTCCGGCCCGTCCATCCCATTCCATTCCTTTGTAGGAGCGGAGCTTGCCCCACCCGCCGGGCCCGACCTCGCCAGCATCCTCACCGGGGATATCTTCAACCACCCAGAATTCCTCTCCGCCCCCGTCCAAGGCGGAGAATCCCACCACACCCGCCCGATCCTAAAAATCCAAGACGGCTGCAACAACCGCTGCTCGTTTTGCGTCATCCCCTTCGTCCGCGGCAAAAGCCACAGTCTCCCCGCCGATACCGTAATCCGCGAAATCCAAAGACTAACGATGGCAGAGACATTCCCGGCTGTCTCGCCTTCGCTTGCACAAGCACTCCTGCCTGTTACCGCCAATCTGCCGCAGCAACCATCCCGCGCCCGAGAAGTCGTCCTAAGTGGTATCAACCTGGGCACCTACGGCCGCGACCTCTCCCCCCGAATCGCGTTCAGCGATCTAATCCGCAGGATCCTCGACGAAACCCCGGTAGAATGCCTTCGCATCAGCTCCATCGAACCCCTGGACGTCACTCAGGATCTAGTCGAACTCTTCGCCGGGACCCAACGCATAGCCCACCACTTCCACATGCCTCTGCAATCCGCCTCCGACCGCATTCTGGCCGCCATGCACCGCTGGTATCGCGCCGAACATTACGCCCGCCGCGTCGACCTGATCCACGACCGCCTCCCCAACGCGGCCCTCGGCGCCGACGTAATCACCGGCTTCCCTGGCGAAACCGAATCCGATCACAACGCCACTCTCGCTTTCATCGAGCGCCACCCCTTCACCTACCTTCACGTCTTCTCCTATTCCCCGCGCCCAGGCACCAAAGCAGTTTCTCTCCCCAACCAAGTCCCAGCGCCCACCATCAAACGCCGCGCCCGCGCACTCCGCTCGCTAGCCGAACAAAAATCCTCCTCCTTCCGCCAATCCCAAATCAACCGCACCCTCCGCGTCCTAACCCTCCACCGCGCCGAACACGCCGACACCCACACCACTCCCGCCCTGTCCTCCAATTATTTGCGTGTTCAAATCCCGGAGGTTTTTCCGTCAAACCTCTGGATAGATGTTGTGGTCAAATCCGAAGAAGGGAATTACCTGATCGGCGAGCGTCCACCAACTCGCACCGAATCCTAGTCTTCAACTCTCAAAAATCACTTGCGCCAAGGCCTGCTCCTCCGTATGAGTAATGCTCAAAGCAATTCTCTTGACCCCCAACTCCTCCGCAATCTTCCGGGCCTCCCCATCCAGCCGGATCGTCGGTCGCCCACTCTTCTCCCGCACCACCTCAAAATCCACCCACCGCACTCCGCGCCTCCACCCCGTCCCCAAAGCCTTCATCGCCGCTTCCTTAGCTGCAAACCGCCCCGCAAACCGTTCATACTTATTCTTGAATCGCTCGCAATACTCCCTCTCCGCTACGGTATACACTCGCCGCAAAAACGGCTCCCCATACCGCTCAATCGCGCCCCGAATCCGTTCCACTTCAGCTAGATCCACGCCCATCCCAATAATCACGCCGCTCTCATCCCTTTTCTTTCGCGCCTCTCTGGTAGTCGCGGGTCTTTAGCCCCGCGCTTTTCTCTCTTTCTTTCCAGCCCTTCACATCCTCATTCATCACGGGCCTGGTATGCAAGCTCGCAAATTCTCGCAAGACTCCGCTCGACCCAAAAAACCATCGAAATTTCTCACTGGCCGGCTATCCTCGCGCGTCATACTATCGTCGATGCAAACGCGGGAGGAATCATGCAGATCTGGTTCCAGGACTTTCGCTTCGCCTGCCGCATGCTTCGCAGGAATGCGTTGTCGACTGTCGTGATTTTGGCCTCCCTGGCCGTCGGAATCGGCGCCAATTCGGCCATCTTCAGCGTGGTGGATGCGTTGTTGCTGCGTCCGCTGCCCTATCCACAGCCGGACCGCCTGGCTGCCGTATGGCTGCATTCTCCCGCAATCGGCATTCTCCGCGACTGGCCCTCGCCAGGCCAGTACATTGACATCCAGAACGAGAACCACTCCTTCGCACAAATGGCCCTCGCCCAGAGCCGCACTTTCACGCTGACCGGCCGTGAGCAGCCTCAGCGAGTCGATGGAATGCGAACGCAAGCCGGCTTGCTCGAGATGCTCGGTGCAAAGACTCTGCTTGGCCGCCTGTTGTTGCCGGAGGAGGACAAACCCGGCAAACCCGCCGTGGCCATCCTCAGCGACCGCCTTTGGAAACGCTCGTTCAGCTCCGATCCAGAAATCGTCGGCAGGACCATCACGCTCGATGGGAAACCCTTCGCGGTGGCCGGCGTCCTAGAGAGCCGATTCCTGCTCAACGCCGAAGTGATGCCGTCAGAAGGGCCCATGGACAAGGTGGACGTCTTTCTGCCGTTGCCCTTGGGCGCTGATGCTGTGAGCAAAAGAGGCGATGAAAACTACAACATCATGGTGCGGCTGAAGCCCGGCGTTTCCGTGCAACAGGCGCAGGCCGATATCGACGTGATTGCCAACCGCATTCGCGAGAAGGACAAGCGCGACCGTAGCTTCGGCATGCACGTCGTGGGGCTCGAAGAGCAGGTGGTCGGAGACGTTCGCCGTGCGCTGCTCGTGCTGCTGGGGTCGGTTGCGCTTGTCCTGCTGATCGCCTGCGCCAACGTTGCCAACCTCCTGCTCACCCGTGCTGCGGGCCGCGAGAAGGAAGTGGCCATCCGCACCGCTTTGGGCGCAGGGTGGCAGCGTCTCGCGCGGCAATTACTAACCGAAAGTGTTCTCTTGGGAGTCCTCGGAGGGGGTGCAGGACTGCTGGTCGCTCGTGCGAGCCTTTACGTGGTCCGCACAATGAACCCGGGCAATATTCCCAGGCTCGAAGATATCGCTATCAACGGGTCCGTTCTGGCATTCACCTTTGGCCTATCCCTCGGAACAGGCATCCTGTTCGGCGTGGCTCCCGTGTGGCGCGCCATCAAGGTCGATCCGAACGTATCTCTCAAGGCCGGCGGGCGCAGTGGCCAGAGTGAAGGCGGTCTGCATCTGCGACGTCACCGCTTGCGCGGCTTATTGGTCATTTCTGAACTATCCTTCTCGCTGATGCTGTTGATCGGAGCCGGACTGCTGGTTCGCAGTTTCGTGCGACTGCAGAGTGTGGCACCCGGCTTCTCCACTGACGGCATCCTCACCATGCAGATTGCCGCCAACGACCAGAAGTACCGCGACAACAAGGCGGTAGTCAATTTCTACAAAGAAATGGAAAGCCATGTCGCCCACTTACCGGGCGTGATAGCGGAAGGCGTGGTTTCGGCGTTACCGCTGACGGGGGCAGTCGGTTGGGGTGGCATCGAAGTAGAAGGCTACACGCCGCCACCGGGGCAGGAGTTGCAAGTAGACCAGCGCATCGCGAGCACCGACTACTTTCGCGCCATGAAGATTCCTCTCGCGAGCGGCCGGTTTTTCTCCGACCGTGACACGGCTGACATGCCCCGGGTCGTACTCATTGATCAAAAATTCGCGCAGCGCTTTTGGCCGCACGGTGATGCCGTCGGAAAGCATCTCTGGTTCGATCCCAAGAAACCCATCACGATTGTGGGAGTCGTGGGAGTCGTCAAACAGTACGGCCTAGAGACGGATGGCAAGATCGCGACATATTTCCCGCAGCAGCAAGACGCCGACAGCGACGTCTACCTCGTGGCGCGCGCATCGTCCGATGCCGCCACTCTCTCCTCTGCCATCGTCAGCGAAATCCATTCTGTAGATCCCGCCGTCGTGGTTTACGACATTCGCACCATGCAGGACCGCTTGTACGATTCGCTGGCCCGCCAGCGCTTTTCGAGCACCATGCTGGCGGCATTCGCGGCCTTCGCGATGTTGCTGGCTGCCGTGGGCCTTTACGGCGTGATGTCCTACCTTGTAACCCAAAGCACGCACGATATTGGGGTGCTGATGGCGCTTGGCGCGCGGTCCGGTGATGTCGTCAAGCTGGTTTTGCGCCAGGGGATGGAACTCGCAGCGATCGGCATCGCCGCAGGCCTCGCTGGAGCGGCTGTCTTGACTCGTGTGATGGCCAGCCTGCTCTTCGGCGTGAGCACGACCGACGCTGGCACCTTCTCCGCCCTGCCAGCGCTGATGGCTGCGGTCGCATTCGCCGCCACCATCATTCCCGCTTGGCGAACCACTCGCGTAGATCCCGTTATAGCCCTTCGCGAAGAATAGCCTGCCTCGGAATCCCAGGCGCTCGCGGTTCCTCTTCCGAAAACGACATTCACTTGTCTGGGCGTGTAACGGGAAGACTACCCTGAGGCGAGTCGAAACCCCTTGCAACTAGCATTCAATTCCAATCGGCGGCACCCCGCTCTGTTACTTCGTTACTTCTTTCTTTGCCCGCGATTATACTGATACCTTCATGCCCTCCACCAAATTACGTCCGCCAAATCGCTCTGCACGCAGACGCCAAGATCCTGTTTCACGTGCCTCTTGGCCCACTCGCTCCTCCCTGGGCCTTTCTATTCTCCAAGTCCCCGCGCTCTCCGAACTCCCATGGCTCATTCACGCTTTTAGCACCCGTCCCGGCGGCGTCAGCCCCCTGGCCCACGAAAAAGTCCTCAATCTGGGCTTCACCGATTGGGATAGCCGCGAAAATGTCCAAGAAAACCGCCGCCACTTCCAAATCGCCGTGGCTGCCCCCAATGTCCCTCTCGTTACGCTAAAACAATTCCACTCTGATGTAATCCACGTCGTCGACGATGCCCCCGCCGATCCCTGCCGCGGCGACGCCAGCACCACCAACCGCTCCAACCTTCTACTCGCCATCCAAACCGCCGACTGCGTCCCCATCCTCCTGGTCGACGCCAAAAAACGCACCATCGCCGCCATCCACGCCGGCTGGCGCGGCACCCTATCTCGAATCGCCGCCAAAACCATCGGCAGAATGCGAATGCACTTCGGCACCAAACCCGTGGACCTCCTAGCCGCCGTCGGCCCTGCCATCGGCGGCTGCTGCTATGAGGTAGGCACGGAGGTCGCCTCCCAATTCCTCTCCCAATTCCCAGACGCCCCTGACTACTTCGACGAATTCCGCACGGGCGATGAGCCCAACCCCATCCAGTGGCTCAATATGATGCCCCCCGGCCACCAGCCCCCGCCCACAAGCGTCCTCCTCGACCTGCGCAGAGCCAACCGCTCCCAACTCCTGGCCGCCGGCCTCCGCCCCCAAAACATCCACATTAGCGACCTCTGCACCGCCTGCCGCCCCGACCTCCTTTTCTGCTACCGCAAAGAAGGCCCCACCTCCGGCCGCCTAATGTCCTTAATCGGTATCCGCCCCTAAGTCGGAACCGTTCCCCTCCGCAAGACTCCGTCGAATCTCGCCGCGCTTTTCTGTGGGGCGCCACCCCGTGCTAACGTTTTTGCTTTCGGGTACTTCATCTTGCCCTATGTCCTGATATCGATCACTCGCGAAAACAAGGCCTTTTGCCTGGTTTCTAGCAAAGCAAGTCCTTTCGAAGCAACACTTACGAAAACTACACCGAAGGGGCGGGTAGGCCAGCCCAACTCTTTTCCATAGCGCGGTTTTCCCACTATGGATCCTGACGGTCCTCTTCCTCAGCCGGACCTGTGGCCTTCCCAGCACTACTTGCTGCTCACTAGCTAGGTACTGCTTGCAATCTGCGTCAGCGCCAACTGCCCGCAAGCCGCCATCACGTCGCGCCCTCGCGAATACCTGGTGAATGCCGGCACGCCCTTCTCCAGCAGGATCTTGTGAAATGCAGCCACTCGTTCTTGCACCGGTTCCGCGAACGGCAGCGCCCCCGGATTCCACGGAATCAAATTCACTTTCACGCGTCCCAGATCCGTCATCATTGTCGCCACGCGCCGAGCATCCTCCGGAGAATCATTCACTCCGCCGAGCAGCACATACTCAAACGTCACATACTCCCGCGTGCCTCTCGGAAATTTCTTGCACGCCTCCAACAAGACTTGCAACGGATATTTCTTGTTGATCGGCATCAGCCGATTGCGCTGCTCATCGCAGGAGGCATTCAACGAAATCGCCAGCTTGGGTCGCACCTTTTCCGCTGCCAGCCGCTCGATTCCTGGCACGATCCCGCTCGTCGAGAGCGTCGCGTGCCTCGGTGCAATTCTCACTCCCTCGTTGTCCAGCAGAATGCGCAGCGCCGCCATCACCGCCTCATAGTTAAGCAGCGGTTCTCCTTGTCCCATCAACACGATATTTGTTCTCGGCGCCAGCCGCTCCTTGTGCTCCTCGAGCGGTAGCAGCACCTGCGCCACGATCTCTCCCGCCGTCAAATTCCGAATCAATCCCAGCTGTGCGGTCATGCAAAACTGGCAATCCACCGCACAACCCGCCTGCGTGGAAACACAAATGGTTTGCCGCCCCTCGCTAGGCATAAACACAGCCTCAACGGATGCAGGCCTCAAAGTTCTTCTCTTTTCTTGGCCCTCGGTGCCTTCCGCGCCCTCTCCGTCAATTCCTTCCTTTTCTTTTCCGGCCAACCGAAACAAATAACGCACCGATCCATCGCGAGACTCGAAACGTTGTTTCACGACGGGCATGGTAATGGTCGCTTCCGCGGCCAACAGGGCGCGCAAACCTGCCGGCAAATTTGTAATCTGTCCCACCTCAAATTTTCTCTCGGCATACAAGGCGTGGTATATCTGCGCGCCGCGATATCCAGGCTCCCCCATCGCCACGCACATCTCGCGAAGCTCGTCTTTCGATTTTCCAAGCAATTCCATGGAATAGTCCCGCGACTCCGTCGTCGCTCTGTTCAGCCGCAATCACCCTACAGAATATCGTGTTTTGCTCGCGAATTTCTTCTTTGCCTGTTTATCTGCTTCTCTTCGGCGTTATAATTTTCCTGCCATGCCAAAACAACTCGCCGTCGAGCAACTCGCCATCTCCGACTGGGTCAAGGGCCTCGCCGCCCTTCCCGAGCGCCACTTCACTCTCGAAGCCGTCCAGGACTACATCGTCCACCGTGCCGTCCGCCCCGAAACCCTGGAAAAATACCTGTTCTTCTCCAAAGGCAACTACACCCGCAATCTCATTTTCAAAAACGCGGTCTTCGAGTGTATGACCATCTGCTGGGAAGTCGGCCAGCACAGCCGCATCCACAATCATCGCGGCCAGAACTGTTGGATGTCCGCTCCCATCGGCCGCCTGAAAGTCCAAAATTTCCGTGTCGAACAAAAAGACGCAACCTGCGGCACCTGCAAAATCGTTCCTACAGAAATCTACGAAATGGACGGAGCCCATCCCGCCTACGTCAACCCGCTAGAGCCCGTTCACCAAGTCCTGAACCTCCCGGAATTCAACCAGCGCGCCGTAAGCATCCACGTGTATTCCAAGCCCTTCGACACCTGCGAAGTCTACACGCGCGAAAAAGGCACCTACGGCGACGTCCCCCTTCACTACACCAGCGAATACGGCAAGCTCCACCCCGACGAAAAGCTCCTGTAGCCGGGACACTCGCAGCTGTGCTCTTCGGCTGCCAAACTGTCCCCCACCCCCAATCCCACGCTCGGCGTTGTACGATGTTCCCGGCGCCAGAGCCTGGCCAGCTCGACAAAGCCCATGCCCGAACTCCCAGACATCGTCGTTTACCTCGAAGCCCTGGAAACCCGCATCCTAGGCCAAACCCTGGAAGCCGTTCGCATCGTGAGCCCTTTCCTCCTCCGTACCGCAAACCCGCCTCTCGCTGGCGTGTCCGGTAAAAAAGTAATCCAACTCCGTCGCCTCGGTAAACGCATCTGCGTCGGACTCGAAGACGACCTCTGGCTCGTCCTCCATCTAATGATCGCCGGCCGCCTTCACTGGCGTCCCGTTTCGACCCACGCCGCTCGGCCCAAGATTTCCCCGCCTCGCGGCCTAGCCGCTTTTGATTTTCCCATCGGCTCTCTTCTCTGGACCGAAGCCGGATCCAAAAAGCGTGCCTCTCTCCACGTCGTCGCAGGCGAAGCCGGCCTAAGCTCCCTGGATCCCGGAGGCCTAGAAGTCCTCGACACTGACCTGGATCATTTCACTGCTAGACTTCTCTCCGCCAACCACACTCTCAAACGTGCCCTCACCGATCCGCGCCTTTTCAGCGGCATCGGCAACGCCTACTCGGACGAAATTCTCTTCGAAGCCAAGCTCTCTCCGCTGGCGCTCACGCAAAAACTATCCGTTCCCGAAATCAAGCGCCTCTTCGAAGCCAGCCGTTCCAGCCTCGCACGCTGGACTGATCATCTCCGCGCCGAAGCCGCCGACAAATTCCCGGAAAAAGTGACCGCCTTCCGCGAAGGCATGGCCGTTCACGGCCGCTACAAACAACCTTGCCCGCGCTGCAAGTCAAACATCCAGCGCATCCGCTACGCCTCCAACGAAACCAACTACTGCCCGACGTGCCAAACTCGGGGCAAACTCCTCGCCGACCGTGCCCTCTCCCGCCTCCTCCGCGAAGACTGGCCGCGCTCCCTCGATGAGCTCGAACTCCTTACTTCCAAACCCCAGTAGTCTGTTTCAGCCGGCCAGGTCTTTCGATTTCAAACTCTCCGCTCTCGTCGCATTTGCTAGAATTTTTCGTCAGGAGAGACCTACATGGACCGACATCTGGAAAACGTTGCTCTGGCCAGGCAGTACCTCAAAGCGCTCGAATCTGGACCGACGGGCGACGAGCTCGCCCAATTTTTCGCGCCAGAAGTTGTTCTAGAAATCTTTCCTAGCAAATTCTTTCCGAATGGCAGTCGTGATGACTTAGCCGGGATTTTTGCCGCGGCCGAGCGCGGCAAAAAAGTGATGACGAGCCAGAAGTACGAAATCAGAAACGAGGTGGCCAGCGGCGATAAGCTCGCCCTCGAGATTGATTGGACGGGCACTCTGGCCGTGCCGTTTCAAACCATTCCAAAAGGGGGCCAAATGCGGGCTCACTTCGCTGCATTCCTCGAATTCAAGGACGGCAAGATCGTTTCCCAGCGCAACTACGATTGCTACGAGTCGTAGTCGCCCTCCTCCGCGCGGCAACGGTGTTCTATCGATCCGATGGCTTGGCCACCGCTTTCGTCCCCGCCTTCCCATCCACGGCCCCTGCCGCGCTCTTCGCCGGATACGTTTGGTCATACAACCGGACTATCTCTTCGGTGATGTCCGCCGACGCATACATCACTGGCGTGCTCTGCGAGGAGTTGTCCAGCACTGCACCGTACCCGTTGCTGGGCGCGTACTTTCCGAGTACTTCAACCATTCTTCGGCCGATTCGTGAGACGACGTCGCTCTGCGCGTCGTTCAAGTCTTCCTGAAATTCGTTTTGTCGGCGTTCCAACTGTCGCGTCAGGCGCTGGCCTTCGAGCGTCAACCGTTGCTTTTCTTCGTCGCTAAGCGTACTCGCTCCTGCTGTCAGCCGTTGCCGTAGATCGTTGAGCTTTTTGTTTAGATCTTCCAGTTCTTTTCGCCGCCGAAGAAACTCGGTTTCGATCTGTGTGGCCGCTTGTTTGCCTTCCGCTGTATTGGCAATCGCCGTGCGCATGTTAATCGCCGCAACTTTCGCTCCCGCTTCCACACCATTCGCCGGCTTACTCTGGGCCCACAACGCTGCCGTGCCCAGTCCAAGCGCCATGGCCCCAAACAGCATCGACACAACCGAGGCTCGAAGCAATCCGAT
>Ga0210384_10002450_pt1 | contig 22618 bp, 23 predicted proteins | sample IncBWH2MmetaG_FD_160574 | JGI IMG/M metagenome (GOLD analysis project Ga0210384, IMG submission 160574) | Forest soil microbial communities from Barre Woods Harvard Forest LTER site, Petersham, Massachusetts, United States - Inc-BW-H-2-M | ecosystem: Environmental > Terrestrial > Soil >...
GGCAGGCATTGCATCCCCGCTCAAGCCCAATACGTTCGATCCAGCGTGCGGTACTGAATCGCTTCGCTCAAATGTTTCGGCTCGATTCCGGGCGCGGCTTCCAGGTCCGCAATCGTCCGCGCCACCTTGAGTATCCGATCGTGCGCGCGCGCTGAAAGCCCCAGCCTTTGAATCGCCGTCTCCAGCAGCTTCTCGCCCTCCGCGGAAATCGCGCAATGCTTGCGAATCAGCTTCGACGGCATCTGCGCATTGGCATACAGTTTTTTCTCCGTGCGGTACCGCTCCAGTTGAATTGATCGCGCGCGCAGCACCCGCTCGCGTACCGTCCCCGATGGCTCGATATCCCCATTGCCGCGCAGCTCCTTGTACTTCACCGCCGGCACCTCGATGTGAATATCAATCCTGTCCAACAGCGGTCCCGAAATCTTCGACACGTACCGCTGAATCTGCATCGGCGAGCAGTGGCACTCGCGCGTGGAATCCCCGAAAAATCCGCACGGGCACGGATTCATCGCCGCCGCCAGCATGAACCGCGAAGGAAAACTCACCGAAAGCGCCGCGCGCGCAATCGTCACCGCGCCGTCTTCCAGCGGCTGCCGCATCACTTCCAGCACATTGCGCTGAAATTCCGGCAACTCATCCAGGAAAAGCACGCCGTTGTGACCGAGCGAAACCTCTCCCGGCCGCGGTATCGCTCCTCCGCCAATCAGCCCCGCATCCGATATCGTGTGATGCGGCGACCGGAACGGCCGCGTCCCCACCAGCCCTCGCGCATCGTCCAGCAGCCCCGCAACACTATGGATGCGCGTCGTCTCAATCGCTTCATCCAGCGACATGGGCGGCAAAATCGTGGGAATCCGTTTCGCCAGCATCGTCTTCCCCGCCCCGGGCGGCCCGATCAGCAGAATGTTGTGGCTCCCTGCGCAAGAAACTTCCAGCGCTCTCTTCGCCGCCATCTGTCCCCGCACGTCGCGCAAATCCACCGGATATTGCCCGGCCTCCGCAAGCATCAGCTCCGTATCCACACTCACTGGCTGAAACGATTCCGGCGAATTCATCAGGTCCACCGCATGCGGCAGCGATTTCACGGCAAACACGTGCATGCCCTCCACCACTGCCGCCTCCCGCGCATTCGCTTCCGGCACCACCACGTTGTGGATTCCCCGCTCGCGCGCCGCAATCGCCGCCGATAGCGCGCCGCGGACGGAGCGCACGCTCCCATCCAGCGACAGCTCGCCCAAAAACACGTGCGAATCGAGAATCTTGCCGAAGAATGTTCCCTGGCACCCGAGCAGTCCCAGCGCCATCGGCAAATCAAACGCGGATCCTTCTTTGCGGATGTCCGCGGGGGCCAGATTCACGGTCACTGCCTGCGTCGAAGGAAAATCAAACCCGCAATTCCGCAGCGCCGACTTAATCCGCTCGCGGCTCTCCTTCACCGCAATGTCCGGCAAGCCGACCACCGTGAAATTTCCCTGGTAGCTTGGACCCACGTCCACCTCAACCTCCACCAGGTAGGCGTCGATTCCAAACACCGCTGCGCTGAACGCTTTGTAGAGCATCCCAAGTGGCCTGAACGGCCCGTGCTGGAAGGGGGTGACTGTTGCAAGCAGCGTAACCCAAATCGCTACGATACGCTAGTAATACTGTGTTCCGGACGCTCTATTTTAATCGTGATATATTCAGGTCGTCTGAGGCAGACTGATGATTCCGTTCACTGCTAAATTGTTCGCAAGCATGCTGGCAGTTCTTCTCATTTCGCTGCTATTTCATGCTCCCATTATTGCACCCCGCAAACCCGCCAATCTGCTTTCTCACTTGCCACAGTCCTCCGGCGAGCCGAATTTCCGAGTGGAACTTCATTCTCTTACCGAGCATGGGCCACAGATTGTCTTAACGAATCTCTCCGAAGAGCCGCTTACTGCCTGTTTCCTGCGAATATCCTTCTGGACGAAGGAAAAGCCTTCCGGAATATTCTGGGATGCCTTTATTCAAAACGTGCCGCCGATCGCAAAGGATGCTGATGTTTCAATGCCGCTTCGCCCTGTCATCGGCAAGCGCTACCCTGACAAATTCGAGGTGGCCGCGGCAGTTTGGGCAGATGGCACCACATCCGGTTCGCCCGACGAATTGAAGCGAATCTTTTCGATTCGCGCTCATCGAGCGGCCCAGCTGGATCGAATCATTACTCTCGCGCAAACAGGGCTCCAGCAGGAATGGACGCGCGAGCAGTATTTAGATGCGCTGGCTCAAGCGTCTTCGGTTTCTTCGGAAGCCTACGCGTTGAAGTCTACCCTAGAAGCAAATCCAAATCTGGATACGAAGCCCCGTACCCGGCAGAGGACAATCCAGACGATGCTGGATTATTACACCCGACAACACGATGCACTTCGCCAATCGAAGCCGGATTTCCAGTTGTTTATGAATCGAACTTAAGACTGTATTCAGGTTCTCACAGCACATTCACGGCCCGCGCCGCAACCAGCGCCACAATCGTCAGCGAAATAGGGACTGCGGAACCATGATTCTCGGCGGCCCCGACTAGTCAGCAATAAACGGCAAGAGAACTCATTAGCGTATAGGCTCGTTTCGTGATGTATTTTAACTTTCAGCTCTTGCTTGGCAAGGCTACAACGTGAATTCGAGGCAGATGCCAAGCCTGCCTAGCATAATCAAAAGGTTTGGCGGGAATCTTTCGCTCTGGGCCGCGACATCGCGTTCCTCAATTCCGAAGTCCACCGATACTTTTTCCACCCCCGGAAAACCGACAAGGCGTGCAAGTTCGCTCTGATTCTGCTCGACAAATTCAACAGCGTCCGCGATTTGGCCTTGAAGGTTGGAAAAATCTGCCGCGCTAACATCGGCATGAAATCCCGAGGCAGTCATAGGTCGCGACTTTGATGACTGCTTCTGTCCCCGGTGGAAGACCGCAATTGGCTGCAACGATGACTCGGCCAAAAACTCATCGACAGCAAAGGTAGACCCGCTTGCGCGAAGAACGCACGGCACTGTTGACTCCATTCGGTTGCAAATCGTCTCAAGATTACCCTGTAGTTAGCGGCAAGGAACACTGCTCTTTGAAAGACCAGCCGTCTCTTAGATAACTGCCGAGAACAGGGCTCATCACGCGCTGATCGGCTATCGCCCTAAAAACGCATCCAGCGCCGAACACGACCAACTGCGTCAATCGAGACCCGATTTCAGCCCTTCCAACAACCCTAACTATGACCTGCTCGTAACCTCACAGCACATTCACGGCCCGCGCTGCAACCAGCGCCACAATCGTCAGCGAGATAAGCGATTGCAGCATCATCCCCGCCTTCGCCCACCTCGACAGCACCGCCGTATCCGTCGGCGAAAATGCCGTGCTGGTGTTGAACGCCAGAAACAGGTAGTCCATGAAATTGGGCGACCACAACGGGTCCGCGTCTTCCCTCATCAACATCTGCGGAAACAGAAACGAGCTGTCCAGGTCTCCGCGCGCCTTCTCCCGTCCCAGCGGCCCGCCCGCATCCAGCTTCCAATACCACAGTGCGAACACCAGGATGTTCGTGATCCACATGGCCCCCGCCGATCGCAGCAAAGTCATTGGCGTAAACCGATGCTCCGGGATTCCGTGAATCAGCACCGCCAGTGAGCCAATCATCGAGAGGGTGATGGCTCCATTCGCCACGAATGTCAGGAGCCGTGCCACGTTGTGGTCGCCGCGCCGGTTCGACACCACGATCGGGATTACCAGCACCACTATCACCGCCAGCAGCAGCCAGCTCGGCCCCACCGTAAACGGTTCCGGCAATCCCAGGTACATGCCCCCCGCAGCCAGCATCGCCACAAACGCAGGCCATCGAGGCTCCCGCATAATTTGAGTGCTCATCGCGCCCCTTCAAATCTCGCCCGCGAGTCTATTACACCGCTCACCACTCCTCAAATGAATCGAAATCAACTCGCGAAGGATTTCTCAAAGGGTAAGCGACGAATTTTTTCGCGTCCGGTGGCGCAAAATGTCCACCGCGCGGTACCATTGCACCCTGCATTTCTTTGTGCGATGTTACCGTGGGAGATTTCTAAGATGGCGCTCGGCAATGAACCTGCAAAGGTCCCGTTTAATCCCTCGCGGCCGCGGCGGCTAATCGCAACAGTCGCCAAATTAGAAATTTGCTCAACTCACTCAAAACAAAAGACATTACATTTTTCTAATCGCAACAAAAACAGCCTTTTTGAATTTACACTCCTCTTCCTTTTTGCCCTGCCATCAGCGCTTCATGCGCAATCCGCTACCGCCAACAATGCCGCCGTGGAGATCAACAATCGCGGGCTCGCCCTCTACCAATCAGGAAAAGTGGATGAAGCCATCATCCTCTATCGTAAAGCGCTCGCTCTCAATCCGGATTTTCCGGAAGCGCTCAGCAATCTCGGCCTCGCCCTCGACTCCAAAGGTCAAGACGACGAAGCCGTCGCCGACTTCAATCAGGCGCTGAAATTCAAACCCACCGACTCCATCACTGAAAGCAATCTCGGCCTCGCGCTCTACCATCAGAAAAAATATGACGACGCAATCGCCGCCTACCAGAAAGCCCTGGCGATGCGACCCGACCTGCCTCAGGCCTACAACGGCATGGCCGCGGCGCTCCAGGCTTCCGGCCGCACTGATGAAGCCATTGTTGCTTACCGCAAGGCCATCGCGCTCCAGCCGAAATATGTGGACGCCATGAACAATCTTGCCGCCGCGCTCGATTCCAGGCAGCAATCGGATGAAGCCATCCGCACCTATCAACAAGCGCTGGCGCTCTCTCCCAATGCGCAGGACATCCGTGCAAATTACGCCACCGCTCTCCGCCACGCCGGCCGCAACGACGAAGCCATTGCCGCCTACCGCGAAATTGTCAGCAAACATCCGGACGACGCGCACGCCTGGTTCGATCTCGGCCACCTGCTCTACAAGGCAGGCCACCTCGATGAGTCCATCTCGAGCCTTCAGAAAAGCCTGGCGCTCGATCCGAAACAATCCGAGGCCGAATTCAATCTCGCCCGCGCCTATCAGGACCAGCAGAAATTTCCCGATGCCATCGCCGAATATCAGAAGGGTCTCGCGCTCAAGCCTGACGATGCTCACGCCCACTACAATCTCGGCAATGCCTACTTGTCGCAGAAAGAACCCGGCAGCGCCATTCCCCAATTCCGCCGTGCGCTCGATGTGCAGCCGGATTTCCCGGAAGCATCCATCGCATTAGGCGTCGCGCTGATGCAGTCGGGCGATCTCGATGGCGCCCAAACCGCCTTCGAAAAATTCATTGCCCGGAAACCCGACGACGCCGACGCGCGATTCAATCTCGCAAACGTGCTCTTCAGCAAAGCTCAATACATTCCTGCTGCCGAGAGCTACCGCGAAGCGATTCGAATCCGGCCCGAATTCGCCCACGCTCATTACAATCTAGCCATCACTCTCCAGCACCTCAAGAACAATAAAGCCGCGCAGCACGAATTCGACGAGGCCCACCGCCTCGATCCCACCCTCGAGCCCCCCAAATGAAATTCAAAATTCGCTCGCACACTGTGCGACGTAAGCAACGCGAATCAGTCCGCGGCTTTACACTGCCCGCCGCCCGCCGTATGCTGGCCGCGGGTCATCGTCAACAATCCCTGGCAAATCACAGACGGAAGCGAATCGCGGAGGCAGCCCATGTGGATATTCCTGATTGTCGTCGCGCTGGTGGTGGTCTTCGTCATCAGCCTGTACAACGGCCTGGTCAGCTTGAAGGTTCAGTGCGACAACGCCTGGTCGGATATTGATGTCCAGCTCAAGCGCCGCTACGACCTGATTCCGAATCTTGTCGAAACCGTGAAGGGTTATGCCGCCCACGAAAAAGGCACGCTCGAAGGCGTGGTCGCCGCGCGCAATCGCGCCATGACCACCGAAGGCCCTGCTGCGAAAGCCGAAGCGGAAGGCGTGCTTACCGCGGCGTTGCGCCAGGTGTTCGCGCTCGCCGAAGCCTATCCGCAACTTCGCGCCGTCGAAAGTTTCACGCAGCTTCAGCAAACGCTCAATCAAATTGAAGACAGCGTGCAGAACGCGCGCCGCTATTACAATGCGGTGGTCCGCGACCTCAACACCAAAATTGCTGTGTTCCCCTCGAACATCATTGCGGGCATGTTCAATTTCAAGCCGCGCGAATTTTTCGAAATCAGCGCGCCCGCGGAGCGCGAAGTCCCCAAAGTCAGTTTTGGCGGCGCGGCACAAACGTGATTCGTCGCACCGCTCCACCTGGCCGCGCCCGAATCGTCGGGCTGCTCGCTCTGGTATTTTTTCTCGCCGGCATTCTCACCTTCGCTCAACCTGCCGCCGCGCGCGAGTACAGCGTAAAAGATTTCAACGAGCAGGTCACCGTTAATGCCGACGGATCCATCGAAGTCACAGAAATCATCGACGTCCGTTTTGTCGGCTCATATCACGGGATCTATCGCACCATTCCCGTTGAGTACGACACGCCGCAACATCTCAACTACTCGCTGCTCCTCGAACCGCTCTCCATCACCGACGACGATGCTCATGTCCTGAAATACGAACAGACACGCCAGGGACGCTACCTTCGCTTCAAAATCACCGTGCCCAACGCTGAAAATGCCACGCGCACCGTGATCCTGCGCTACCGGATTTTAAATGCGCTGCGATTCTTCGAGGATCATGACGAGCTCTACTGGAATGTGACCGGAGACGAATGGGATGTGCCCATCGAATCCGCCAGCGCGCATATCGAATTGCCTTCCGGCACTTCGGGCATTCGCGCCGTCGCTTACAACGGTGTGTTCGGCTCCCGCGCGCAGGACGCCCGGGTTCAAATTGACGGCAGCAAGGTTGAGATCCAAACCAATCATCGGCTCCGATTTCACGAAGGTCTCACCGCGGTGGTCGGCTGGGACAAAGGATTCGTGGCCCAACCGGGAGCCGGCGCGAATCTATTATTTTTTCTGCGCAGCAATTGGCCGCTGTTTATTCCCATCGGCGCTTTTTTCATCATGCTCTGGCTTTGGTGGACGCGCGGGCGCGATCCGGAGCAGGACGCGGTTACCGTGCAATACGAGCCGCCGGACAAACTCACTCCCGGCGAGTGCGGCACGCTGGTGGACAATGAAGCGGCCATGCGCGATATCACTGCGACACTGGTTGACCTCGCCGTCAAAGGCTATTTGACCATCGAGCAAAAAGACGAAGAACATTTGCTCGGCCTTTCGCACAGCAAGGAATACATTTTCCATCTCAAGCAACCCGCCGCACAGTGGGCCGCTGCGCGTGCGCACGAAAGCGAGATGCTCTCCGCTCTGTTCGATGGCGGCGCGAACACGGATGTCAAGATGTCCGACCTGCAAAATCATTTCTATACACATCTGCCGACAATTCGCGATCGCATCTTCGACGCTTTGATGACTGACGGCTACTACCTGCACCGGCCAGACACGGTGCGCCAGGCATACGTCGGCGCAGGATTTGTGATTGGCATTTTGATTTTTGTGTCCGGCAATTTTCTTGCAACCGCGACGGGCGTCGCGCGCCTCACCTGGGTGATCGCGGCGATCGCCACCGGCGCGGTGATTTGTATTTTCGGCTGGTTCATGCCGGCGCGGACGCTGGCGGGCGCGCGAACCTACGCGCGAGTGCTGGGGTTCGAAAATTTTCTCGGGCGAGTTGAAAGCGATCGAATCGAGCGCTTGGAAAAAACTCCCGAACTCTTCGAAAAATTTCTGCCCTACGCCATGGCGCTGCACGTGGAGAAAAAATGGGTGCAGGCTTTCGCCGGTATCGCCATGCAGCCGCCGCAGTGGTATCAGGGCCCGTACGGCAGCGGCTTTCAGCCTTACATTTTTGTGAACGATCTCAATTACATGTCCGCGCAGGCAGGCAGCGTGATGGCCTCATCGCCGCGCAGTGATTCGGGCGGCTCGGGCTTCGGCGGTGGCGGCGGCTCAGGAGGTGGCTTCGGCGGCGGTGGCGGCGGCGCCTGGTGACGCAGAGCTTATTTTTCGGGCGCTGAATTTCGATATCTCTGGTTGAATCGCGCAAGCCAGCCATGCTCGCGAATTCCTTCCTCTTCCAGGTGGCGCGTCCAGGCGCTCAGGATGCTCGGACGATTTACGAAGCCGATCATCACTTGAGGATCTTCGCGACTCACCACTGGAAGGCGCCCGATATTGTTTTGCAGCAGGCGAAGCAGCGCATCGAACGCCAGTTCATCCGAATACGCGACAATCGGCGGACTGCTTCCCGCTTCGAGAACGGTCATCTTGCCTTGAGGATCTTGCTCGAGCGCTCGCAGCAGATCCCCTTGAGTCACAATCCCGGCAAGCTTCCCTTCCTTATCCGCAATCGGCAAACCCTGCATGCGATTAAATCCGGGCTCGCCGCTCGCTGCTCCATTTTCATTTCGTCCGCCGCCGGCCATGCGCTCGGCGAGTTCCCCGATGCTCATTTCCGAAGGAACCGCGGTGACGTCTTTTCGCATCACTTCACCGACGCGAACCACTTTCAGAATTCCCGCCTCATATTCTCCGGGAACTTTGAGGCCGCGGCGCGCCAGCTTTTCCGTCATGATAGAACTCGGCAGATACCGAAGGGCAACGAGGTCAGCAATCACGCAGCCAAGCATCAGAGGCAGAATCGCATTGTAGTCGCGCGTGATTTCAAACGCGAAAACGATGAATGCAAAAGTGGCGCGGGAAGCTGCGCCGAACACCGCAGCCATCGCCACCAGCGCGTACGCACCCGGAGATAGATGCGCTCCAGGAAAAATCAAATTCACTACCATGGCGAACGCCCCGCCCAGGGCCGCGCTCGACATGAACATCGGCGCGAGCAATCCTCCGGAGGTTCCGGACCCGAGTGAGATCACCAGAGCCACGGCTTTGCTGATCGCAATCACGAGAAGCAGCTTCAGCGCGAGATTATTGTTTAGAATGTCGGAGATCGTGTCGTAGCCTACGCCCAACACACGCGGAACAAAAAATCCGATGATGCCAAGTCCCAATGCGCCGATCGCGGGATGCCACAAGTCGTCGATCGGCAAGCGGTCAAACTGGTCCTCCACCCAATAAAGAAGTTTTGTGAAGCCAATAGCCACCCCGCCACAAAGCAATCCAAGAAGCAGGTAGAAAGGCAGGCCGTGCAACGCGTCGAAATTCACGTTTCCCATGGTGAACATGGAGCGCTGGCCCAACAAAACGGAGCGGACACTGGTGGCCAGCGTGCAGGCAATCACCAGCGGAATGAAGGAGCGCGAGCGAAATTCAAACAGCAGCAATTCGATGGCGAGAATTACCCCTGCGATGGGCGTGTTGAAAGTTGCCGCCATGCCTGCGCCCGCGCCGCAGGCAAGAAGAACTTTTCGCTCGGCGGCTGTCGTAGAAACAAATTGCCCCACCAGCGACCCGAACGCGCCGCCTGTCTGAATAATGGGACCTTCCGCACCAAACGGCCCTCCCGTGCCGATCGCGATGGCCGCGGAGAGCGGTTTCAGAATGGCGACTTTAGCATCGATCCGGCTCCGCGAAACAAGCACAGCCTCCATGGCTTCGGGGATTCCATGACCTTTGATTTTCTCCGAACCGTATTTGCCCATGAACCCGACGATCAGCCCGCCGATCACTGGCGTCAAAATAATCCAAGGGCCTAGATTGGATTGCTCGGGGCTGCGGAAATGAAATGACCAGGTGTGGTAATACGCCAGATTTGTGAACAACCCAATCAAGTCGTACAACAGGTAGGCGATCAATCCCGCCAGGACGCCAACGATTGTCGCGAGCAAAGAAATAAATCCAATGCGGAAACCGGCGAATTTCCTGTCTTTGCGATCCTCCCGGTCTGATGCTTGTAGATCCAAATGGAATGCCTCCGTTTTTCGAACTGAGTCAGCTGTGTTTTAATTTGTTGCGGCTTCGCTTGCGCGAATTTCCCGCGGCCGTTCGCTCCGGCCTCTTGATTTCATCTCTCAACCTCATCGTCGTTGCCAGCGCGCGCAATAATTTCGGTCCTGCGGAGCGCAATTCCGCGCGGTGAGCCTGGGAGAGACTGCCGAGCAAGCGCTCTCCGCGGGCAGTCAGAAAAAGATTTACGTGCCGGCGGTCTGCATCGCTGCGCGAACGGCGAAGCAATCCCTTTTTTTCCAAGCGGGCGGCCAACTCGACGGCGGTGTGATGCCGGATTTGCAGCCGCTCCGCGAGATAGCCGACCGAGGGTTCCTGGCCGGGGGGCAAACCTTTGATCGTCAAGAGCGCCTGATGCTGCTGCGGTTCGAGGCCTGCGGCGAAGGCAGCGCGTTCACTGAAATACAAGAACTGGCGGATTTCGTAACGAAAATCGGCCAGTCCGCGATAAAGATTGCCAGATGCGCTCATTCGTTCGTTCCAGGCGATATTATATCGTATTACGATATTAATATGCGAGCACGGCGCACTCCGGTAGTGGCTATCGATTGGTTCGTTTCAGTCCGAGGAGAATGTGCCCAAGCGGCAAAAACGTGTGGTTTTTTTATTGCTCCATTGGCTGCGCACCCTACGCGCGCGCTGCGTTGCTTCGGCCGAGCGTCTTTTTCAAAATGGCAATTTGCCCGGCATGGTAGAGATCGTGCTGAATCAAGCCATGCAGAGTCACGTAGAAGGAGTCAGCTTTGGCACCCAATTTCTTGTCGAGCTGATCGTCACGCAACTGTTCGGCCGCATGGCGCAAGCGCGCGCGGCTTTCAGCCAGATGTTCGAGCGCCCGTTTCCACGCGACCTCGCTTGCCTCCCACACGTGTGGCCAATCCAGTTCAGTCGTTACTTCCGGCGATTCGCCCGCCAAGCGCCGTGTCACAATTCCATTCCAAGAAGCCACGTGGTTCACGAGTTCCCAGATCGAGTGCGCATCATGGACGGAATGCCGCGAGGCATCTTCCGCAGAAATACCCTCGAGGAGGCTCCACAAAGATGGCCCGTGCCAGGCATCGCCCGAAAATGCGCGGTCCATCTGGTCAAGGATTCGATTGATTTCACTCATGGTCGCACTCCTGAAAAAACAGGTAAGAGCCCGGGCCTCAGAATGCCGCCCATCAATCCATTGGCCGATGCCGCTAACAAGGCAGCCTGCGAGGCTAGAAATTCTTATCCGAATCGAGAAGAATGGTCACAGGGCCGTCGTTCACCAGCTCCACCGACATGTGCGCCTGAAATATGCCAGTCTGAACGCGCACGCCAAGCACTTCGAGAGCGCGGACAAATTCCTCGTAGAGCGCTTTGCCGGGGTCGGGCGGCGCCGCCTGGATGAAACTCGGCCTTCGCTGCCCGCGCGCGTCGCCGTAAAGCGTAAATTGCGACACAGCCAACACGGCGCCAGCAGTATCGATTAGCGACCGGTTCATTTTCCCATCATCGTCGCTGAAGATCCGCAGGTTCACGATTTTCTCCGCCATCATCGTGGCAGTCGCAGCCGTATCTTTGCGTCCGACCCCAAGAAGGACCAGCAATCCAGCATTAATCTCGCCAACCACGCGGCCTTCCACCAAAACGCGCGCATGGGTTACACGTTGCAGAACTGCCCGCATCGATTCCTTTCACCGTGTGCCGCCGCGTTACTGATTTAGCGAGGGATCTTTCGCGGGTTTGCGCGGCAGCAATTCGGGCAACTGCGCAACATTGTATGCCCAAGCCGCCATTACTTGCGCGCCTTCCACGAGGTCCGCCTCATGCGCCTGGTCAAATGTATCCGCCTGCGAATGGTGCGTCTGGAAATAGTGGGCCGGCTCTTGAATGCAGTAGAAGCCTGGAACTCCCGCTTCCTCGAACGGCACGTGGTCACTCCCTGTCATCCAGCGCTCACTGAGCTCGAGGAGCCCGAGTGAGTGGAGTGGCGCGACGACATTGTCCATCACCTGGCGCGCCTGATAATTTCGCATCAGACTAATGCTGATCACGCGGCCTGTGCCAGTATCGTGAATGAGGGCGGCGGAGATTTTCGGGACCTCGTCCTTATGCGCGGCCACGTAGGCACGCGAGCCGTTCAGCCCCTGTTCTTCGCCGGAAAAAAGGGCGAAGCGGATAGTGCGCCTGGGCTGCAGCCCAAGCTTCTGGATCGCGCGCGCTGCTTCCAGCACCACGATTGAGCCAGTGCCATTATCCGTTGTGCCGGTGCCCAGGTCCCAGGAATCGAGGTGCGCTCCCAGGACAACAATTTCGTCGGGCTTCTCGCTGCCGCGGATTTCCGCCACGGTGTTGAACACTTCGATGGGTTTGTCACTGAAAGTATTGGTGATGTCCAACTCCACTTGGACCGGTCCTCGCTGCATCAAGCGCCAAATCAAACTGAAATTCTCCGAGGTGATGAAAGCCGCGGGGAGCGGCGCGATGCCATAGTTTCTGCCGCCAAGGCCGGTCATATTGAGCAAGCCATCAAATTTTCCGGAATCGGTGAGCATGGCAATGGCGCCTTCGCTCTTTAGAAAATCCAGGCGCGCACGAACAAATCGCCGCCGCTGCTCCCTGTATTGTTCGGGTTGTTCATCGGGACGCAACGGGCGCATCAGTAGAAAAGGATCGTCAAAAGGAACCAGCATGGGATTAGGCGCAGGAGTGTCCTGGGGAGGCAAGGGGGTGGGCGTGTTCGTAATGACGATGGCGCCCTTCAATTTTCCTTTGTAGGCATCGAGATCCGGAAGGGATTCCCCTTTTACGTACACGACGGGGCCGCTCACTGGTCCGTTGGTGCCCGGCACCCAGCCATAGGAAGCTATCGTCAACGGATGAACCGCGGGGGCTAGAATGCGGCCACGCGCCGTGCCGCGAGTCCAGCCATGCGCGATGGTCCAGGCTTCCAGATGCGCCCCTGAGAGACCGTAGTCAACAAAGCGCTGGCGCGTCCAGTCGTTCGCTTTTTTTAAATTTTCCGAGCCGGTCAACCGTTGGCCGATGACGTCGGAGAGATACTCAAGATTGGCCATGATTTGGTTGTGACCGTGAACCTCGGCGAGGATTCGGGCGTCGGCCTGGGCTTGGGCGTCCTTGGCAGCGGGAGCGGCCTGCCGCGCGTGCAACCCGGCAAAAGTTCCGGCTAGACCAAGAATCAGTAGAAGAATAAAACCAGGCGCGCGCTGAGATTTCATGATCGCTCCCGCTCACGACTTGAATTTGGAAGAAGCCAGGATGCTCGATTCTATGTGCCACATTTCAGAAAGACAACTTGGATGAATTGCGTTCACTTACCAGACGCGCGGCTCGTGAATTCCGTTTCCGCCCATCTGTTCTCAGCGGCGCGAAAATGTGCTAGAAGAAAGACGGCAGCTGCGAAGGCGGAAAATTGAAACTTGCACTGATCGGGACGCACGGGGTAGGCAAGACCACGCTGGCGTATGAGATCTGCTCGCTGCTGAAAAAAGCGAACCACAACGTGGAGCTGGTCACCGAGGTGGCGCGGCAATCTCCATTTCCCGTCAATGCGGCGACCACGCTCGAAGGCCAGCTCTGGATATTGCACGCGCAGATTGCCGCGGAACTGGATGCCGGGCGGCATGCGCCGCACGTGATCTGCGATCGCGCCGTACTCGACAACTATTGTTATCTGGTGAATAAATTTGGCCGCCAGCCGCAATTGGAGGCCTGGCTGGCGTGGTGGATGGACACATATACATTGCTTGTAGGAGTTCCGCCGGTGGAGTCGGCGATCACGTCGGATGGCTTCCGATCCGAGGACCGAGCATTTCAATTGCGCATTCACGAACTTTTGAGTGAACTGCTCGGGTCCGCTCCATTCAACCACCTGCGGGCTCCGGTAATTTGGCTTGAGGCGAGCAACCGCCATGTTTGGGCCGATCGGATTTTCGCGGAGGTTGCGCCGCTTCTCGAACCAGCCAGCGCGCCTCGCGCGGGCAACATTGCTGTTCGATAACGATGGTTCCTGAGCCCAGCGAACCCTACCTTGCCCGTATTCGGCAGAGATTGTTTTCGGCGATCCAGGCGGGCAAACTTTCTCGAGAAGACTTGCTGGAAAACACTGGAGATGTGCTCGCTCGGATCCTGGACTGCGATTCCACGGATCTGGTCGAGATGACCATGGAATTGGAAGAGAAAGGCATCAGTTTGAAATCAGTCGGTGAACTGATGAAATATCTGGATGGAATTGACCCTGAAGACATCTCGTTCTTTGGCGAGAGCCGATGAGCAAAGGCCTCAGTGGAGGCGTAGCGCCGAATAAAAAGTGGCTCACGCGCGGTGTTCTCGGCATCGGGCTGGCGAGTCTCTTCTCCGATTGGGGGCACGAAGCCGCGACCGCGATCCTGCCAGCATTCATCGCCAGCCTGGGAGCACCAGCGTACGCGCTGGGGGTGATCGAAGGCGTCTCGGACGGCCTCTCGAGTTTTGCGAAACTTGCCGGCGGCTGGATCGCCGATCGTCCGGCTTGGCGCAAGCCGACGGGCATTGTCGGGTACCTGGCCACGGCGCTTTCGACATTTGGTTACGCGTTCACGCGATCGTGGCCTGCTGTGCTGGTGGTGCGCGCGCTCGGATGGGTGGGGCGCGGGAGCCGTGGGCCATCGCGCGATACGCTGCTCGCAGATTGCGTCGCTCCGAATCACCAGGGTCGCGCATTCGGTTTTGAGCGCGCGATGGACACGCTGGGCGCGGTTCTGGGTCCGCTCAGCGCGACCGCACTGATTGGCGTGCTTGGCGCGCGCGGGGTGCTTCGATGGACGCTTGTTCCGGGACTTGCGGCAGCGGTGGCGTTCGCGTTCCTCGCGCCGAGAGGCCGAACCGTCGGCGAGCATCATGCGCCGAGCTTCGCATCAAGCTTTCGATCGCTTCCAAAAACTTTCTGGCATTTCCTTGTGGGCGTATTCGCTCACGGGATTGGAGATTTCGCGCCAACTCTGCTAATCCTTCGCGCGGGTCAGATTCTTACACCGCGGGTGGGCATGGGCCGCGCGGCCGCAATTTCTGTGGCGCTCTATACGTTTCACAATTTCGTGAGCGCGGCAGCATCGTATCCAGCGGGAGCGCTCGGCGACCGAGTGGGCAAGCGCAGCCTGCTTGCCGCCGGGTATATGCTTGCGACCGTCACCTACGCAGGATTTATCTTCGAGCCGCCCACGATTCCCGTGCTCGTAATTCTTTTCGGACTGGCAGGAATTCACCAGGCCACGCAGCAATCGCTTGAAAAATCGCTGGCGGCCGAGCTGCTGCCGGTCTCCGCGAGAGGTTCGGGTTTCGGAGTGCTGGCAACAGTGAATGGTATCGGGGATTTGGTTTCGAGCGTCGTAGTGGGCGCGCTCTGGTCTGGAGTGAATCCGGCGGCGGGGTTTGCCTATGCTGGAATCCTGACGATGGCAGGGGCGCTGCTGATTTATTTTTTTACGGGCCAGGGAGGCCGAGCCGTTCAAATTTGAACTAAGGGGAGTGAATATGGCAAAGGCATATTGGATTGCGTCTTACCGATCGATCGCCAGTCCCGCGGCTGTCACGGAATACGCCAAGCTGGCGGGACCCGCGCTGCAGGCGGCCGGAGGGCGTTTTCTTGCGCGAGGCCTCCCGGCAAAAACCTACGAGCAGGGTTGCAACCAACGGGTCTCGATCATCGAGTTTGAAAGCGTAGCGCAGGCAATCGCGGCGTACGAGAGCGAGGGGTACAAGGCTGCGTTGAGAGCGCTCGGGGGCACAGCGGAGCGCGACATTCGCATCGTCGAGGGTGTTTAAGTCACTCTCGATTTTCCGCGATCTCACACCGGCGCTGCGGTGCACTCATTTAGAGTTTACTTTTGTTTTCTTCCGAACCTGTCTCGGCGCTGTCTGGCAGCGCGGGCAAAAATAACTGCTGCGGCCGGCGACAATCACGCGGCGAATTACGGCGGCGCAGCGAAAGCACTTCTTTCCTTCGCGCATATAGACGCGATGGCGCAATTGAAATTCTCCCTGCTCACCGTTTGCATCCACATAATCCGACACCGATGAGCCGCGCAGCCGAATCGCCTCCCGGAGCACGTGCTGAACTGTGCGGAACAGGCGGTGAAGTTCCTCGCCCTTCAATTTCTCACCGAGGCGCATGGGATGAATCCGCGCGCGCCAGAGACTTTCGTCCGTATAGATATTTCCGATGCCGCGCAAGACGTGCTGATCGAGAAGAAGCGCCTTGATTCGCGCGCGACGTGAGCGAATGCTTACGTGGAAATTTTCCTCCGTTGCTTCGAGCGGATCCAAACCGAACTCCTCGAGAAAACTTTCACGCGCATCATTTGAAAGAAGGCGGATGCGGCCGAAGCGGCGGATGTCGGTGTAGCGAAGCTCGCGGCCGTCATCAAGCGCAAAAAAAAGATGAGTATGGGGAGCAATGCGGACTTCGGGAGGGCAGGTGACGAGCTGTCCGGTCATGCCGAGGTGAACCTGCAACGAGAATTGCCCGCCATGGCCTGGCTTGCGTTCGAAGTCCAAGAGAAGGAACTTGCCAAAGCGACGAACTGCAAGGATCCGGCAACCCGGCAATTCCCGTTCGATGGCTGCGGGATCATCAATAAAATCCGTTTTGCCCAGGCGCACATTGAGAATGCGTCTGCCGGGCAGAAAGGCTTGTAATCCGCGGGCAACGGTCTCGACTTCGGGGAGTTCGGGCATCTATGGACACATACAAGTTAGCACAGACGACGCAGCGGCGTGTGAGCATGGCTGATTACGGGCTGTGTTACACTCCGCCGGTTTGAAACATGAGTTTGGAGGGAGGGTTCCGATGCGGCGTCTCCAGATCTTTTTTTTCCTGCTTGTGGCTGGTCCCGCGTGGGCGCAGACGGTGGCGATACGTGCCGGGAACGTGATAGATCCTGCAAAAGGGACAGTAGCAAAAAACCAAATCGTTTTGGTCAAGGACGGGAAGATCAGCGAAGTGGGGGCAGGGGTCGCGATTCCGCAAGGCGCGCAGGTGGTGGATCTCTCGAACGAGTGGGTGATGCCGGGGATCATGGACGCGCACACGCATGTCACCTTGATTGAACGAGGCCATGGCATCCCTCTCGAGGAAGATTACCTGAGGAACGGGAAAGGAACGCGCGCCCTGCTTGGGTTGCACATCTCGCAGGAGCTATTGAATGGCGGGATCACCACAGTGCGGGACGTCGGAAACGAGGGCAACTATGCCTCCGTGGATCTTCGCAACGCCATCAACAAGGGATGGTTTGTCGGGCCGACCATTTTGACCTCGGGAAAAATTATCGCGCCGTTTGGGGGGCAGGCCAAGCACACGCCGCCAGACATTGGAGCATTCTGGCGCTTCGAATACATTGACGCGGACGGCCCGGAGGAAATCCGGAAAGCCATACGTGAAAATATTTTCTACGGCGCCGACCTGATCAAGCTGGTCGCAGACAATGGACCGTATCATTACTCTGAGGAAGAAATTCGCGCAGCGGCCTACGAGACACATCATGCGAGCCGTGCTCTGGCTGTGCACGTTCTTGGGGGCGAGGCTGCGCGCAACGTAATTCTTGGAGGCGCGGATTCCATCGAGCACGGATGGGACCTGGATGACGATTTGCTGCGATTGATGAAGGAGAAAGGCACCTACCTCGCCGGAACGGATTTTCCCAGCGCACACCTGGAAGCAGCAGAGTATAGAAATGCAAAGAAGAGAGCAGCGGACGTGCTTGACCGGCTGGCTCGTGCGTACAAGATTGGCGTGAAGATGGCATTTTCCACTGACGCGGTTTTCGAATTGCCGGGCAAGACTCGCGCGGACATGACCTGGGATTATCTGGCTGTGTGGCGCGCAGCAGGGGTGCCCCCCGCGGAAATTCTGAAAGCGATGACGACAAACTGCGCGGAACTGCTTCGCATTCAGAACGAGCGCGGCGCGATCGCCCCGGGCTTGTACGGCGACATCGTGGCAATGCCGGACAATCCGCTCGACAATGTAGAATCATTGCGAAAAATTGATTTCGTCATGAAGAATGGCGCGATTGTCCGAAGCCCGAAATAGATTTTTCGTGGGAGCCATGCAGCCGACCGTCAAGGCCCCAGACATCGCCTGCGCGAGAAGCAAAGAAGATTCCAAAGAGAAAAAGCAGTGGGATGTGGTCCAGGTTCGCTCCGAAATATTTCCAGAGAGGCGCGCCGTGGCCGGGCGCATACCAGGTGGAGAGAGCAAGCGCGATCATTAAGATTGCTCCGGCCACAGAAGCCGGCCTGACCAACAGTCCAAGGACGAGACTCAGCCCGATGGCAAGTTCACCCCAGGCCACGGTGCGCGCGCAAAGCACGGGATGAACCAGGACGAAATTAATCAGAAATGAGTTGTAAAAGTTCACGGCCGTGCGTTCATTTACGAACTGATGGATCCAGCCTTCAAACCCGCCGTGATCCCACGCCGGGCTCAAAACTTTGTATTGAGCGAAAAACAGAAAAATGATTCCGATTGCGATACGGACTACGGCAATGGTTTTCGCTCCGATTGACTGCTCGCGGTCCATTATTTTTGAGCCGGCGGTAGGATGGCGAAGACGCGGACCGGCCCGCCCGAGCCGCCTTCGAGCTTGATCGGAGCGGCGATCAGAAACGCGCCCGCTTCAGGCAGGGAGTCCATATGGGCAAGGTTCTCGAGATTGTAAAGGCCTGCGGGCAAATCCAAGCGGTGGACCTCGAAATTTTTCGAGGCGCCGTAATCAATGCTCAGCGTATCGATTCCCAGGCCGACAGCGCCACGCTCGATCAACAACTTGGCTGCTTCGACTGAAAACCCCGGGAAGTGCATCACGCCTGCCGCGTCCATATTGCGATAACGCGCCTGATCGGGCCAGCGAGTGGCTCCCCATCCCGTTCGCAGTAACACGATCGAGCCCGGAAGGATTCGTCCGTGCTGCGCTTCCCATTTTTCTACGCGCATCACTCTCAGCCTGTAGTCCGCGTCCTTCGCTACTTCCTCGCGGACGTCCAACACCACCGCGGGTCCGAAGAAATGCGCTTCGGGAATTTTATCGAGTGGAATATTTCCCGGCGGGAAATGAGCGGGCGCGTCCATGTGCGTGCCGTAATGCTCGAGCATCCAGAAGCTGCGCGTGAAGTAGCCGTTTTTTTCAACGGTGGCGTTCGTGTTGGCTTCAAAAACGCGGTCGTCGCCAGGCCAAGCCGGCAATTTTTCGTTGATCGCGTAAGTCATATCCACGACTAAAGTCTTGCCGTTGGGAATGCCCTCGAGCCACGCGTCGCGCGGCGCCGCTTTTCGCTGTTGTGCAAAAGCCGCGAAGGCTACTGCTGCGGTGAATAGTAGAGCAAAAATTTTCCGCATCAGAAATTTCTCCTTCCGCATTCAGAATGACCTCCATGCGCGAATCCCTGCGTTTGGAAGCGCGGAATCCTGAAAAACTATTTGAGGCGTCCGCAAGATGAATCTCAAGGCAGGGGAATTCCGGGTGAGGCAACAATTCCCGCCATCCGCAAAACTTCCGAATACTCTTCCTCGGTGAGCGGACAGATCGTAAGCCGGGTGTTCTTGAGGAATTTGATTTTTCGCAGCAGGCGATTTTCCCGCAGTTCTGCAAGCGATACCTGGCGCGGTAATCTCTCAATCGCCCGCAAATCCATCACCAGTTTTTTCTCGTCAGGGTGATGAGGATCAGGATAGGGATCGCGGCTGACTTCCGCCAGCGCATAAAGGGCGTGCTCCGCCTTGCCGTGATACAGGAGCGTGCGGTCGCCTTTGTGGACCTGCTTGAGCTGCCGCAGGGCGTCGGGGCGGCTTCCAGCGTGGCGCCACATTTCCTTGCCCTTAACGAAAAGGGTGTCCCAATGATAGACCCGTGGGTCAACTGCCAGCAGCCAACGTCTTGGTTTGGAGGGGGGTTGCGTCATCCGTTAAATGAAGAATACCGCGCGCACTATACACGGAAGGGAAAAAAAGTGGACAACTTTATATGCAGAATTCTTGCCCTTGTGCGGGAGTTGCCGGGGGCTAGCCGGGAATGGGTTCAGCCGATATCGACGAAAATGTCGTCGCCCCGGAGCTCGACGGGGTAGGTTTCGACGCCCACAGCCGGATTGGCGGCAAGTTTTCCTGTCGTGACGTCATACTGCCAGCCATGCCAAGGACAGGTGACGACTTGACCGTTCAGCTCGCCTTCGCCGAGCGGACCTCCACGATGAAGGCATACATTATTGATTACAGAGAACTTACCGTTCACATTGGCAATTGCGACGGTCTTGCCATCCAACTGGAATTCGCCGATGGTCCCTGGCGGAATCTCATCCTTCCTTGCTGCGCGCACGAAAGCCATTCGCTGTTCCTTCCTCGAGCCTAACGTGGCTGAGGTGATTGAGCGACCATCACGCCGCTCTTGAAATCCTCGACCATGCCGGGGTTGAGCCTTACTTCGGTAGGCCGTTTGGCCAGCGTCATCTGGTCAATTTTGTCCTGTAGCTTCAGCAAGGCGTAGAACAGCCCCTCAGGCCGAGGTGGGCACCCTATCACATAGACGTCCACAGGAACGATGCGGTCAACACCCTGCAGCACGGAATACACATTGAATGGGCCGCCGACGCTTGAGCACGCGCCCATCGAAATACACCACTTGGGGTCTGGCATCTGCTCCCAGACGCGCTTCAGCACCGGGGACATCTTCAAGGTTACTGTGCCGGCGACGATCATCAGGTCCGCCTGGCGCGGCGAGGGACGAAAGACTTCCGCGCCAAATCGGGCGATGTCGAAGCGCGAAGTGGTGGAAGCAATCATTTCGATGGCGCAGCATGCCAGGCCAAACGTGAGCGGCCAGATAGCGCTCTTGCGCGCCCAGTTGAAGACATAATCTACAGTGGAGAGCACATAGCTTCGTTCGAAGCGATTGTCGATAACGCCCATGCTTGTATTCTACCCCGAAAGACCGGCGAGTATAACCATGCGTCCACGCAGAGTCAAACCTACGCCTTTAACCACAGATGAACACAGATAAACAGTGATGGAGCATGACCAGCTAGATGCTAATACCGTATGCCACGAAACCAAGCTAGGCGCTGCAGAGGATCTCTGACCGCGAGCGTGCCCGCGAAACTGGGGAATTATTTTTGGCTCAGCAGAAACAGGTCGGCCTGGCCGCCGGGACGGGTATAGACAACCGTCGAGAGGTCGCGCGAAAAATCGTAAGCGTTGCCCCCTGCCAGCAGCGGAAATGCAAATGGAAGCTTCAGCGCGACTTGAGCGGGGCCAGTAAGCTTTCCGTCGTGCCAGGGCTGGCGGTAGATGGTCACATCGGAACGTGATGGAATGGCATAGAGGAAAGATTTTCCGTCAGGAGCCATGTCGATGCCGAAAGTTCTTACGCCGGGCAGTAGCGAGATGCACCTATTATCGGCGAGAGAATACTCGGAAATTCCAGCTTTTTGTCCGAGCTGGACGGTCAGCAAGTATTGCCCGCCAGCGGGTATTTCGAAAACATGGCCACAGTCCTCCACCAGCATCTCCAGGTTCGAACCGTCGGCATTCTCTCTCCAGATGGTGGGTCTCGAGGCACCTTGATTGAAACTATTCAAGTAGATGAACTTCTGGTCCGGGCTCGAAAGCAACGCTTGTAGAGCGCCGGAGTTCCATGGAAGCTGGTGGACACCGCTGCCATCGGCAGCCGCGGTGTAGGCTTTGTCTGTCGCGCCCTGCTGTTCATCCAGAAAGAATAAATGAAAGCTGTCGGGCGCCCAAAATCCGGTTCCCAGAGACTTCGCGGAGGCAATTTTCACTTTGTTGCTGCCGTCAATGTTCGCTGCCCGGAGGTCGGTCCTGTCTCTTTCAGGGGCCGTGATATACATCACCCGCTTTCCATCCGGAGAGACCACCGGCTGCGTCGCATTTTCCGCGGCGATATCGGTGGATTGCTTGGAGCGAGTGTTGTAAACGGTCAAAACTCCAGAGCCCTTTCCGTTCACGAAATAAATGCCTTTGCCGCCCGGATCAGGCATGGGAGAAAAATCCGGCCCTGTTCCGAATGTGATCTGCGTGAGCGTCTTATCCTTCAAGTTGTACTTCCAAAGGTTGGTCAGCCCGTTCAGCGTGCGGCTAATCAGCAGCGACTTCCCCGAGTCCGTCCACTCGACGTCAAACAGGTTGGCGGATACATCGCCTAGATCGGCGGCTGACTTGCTGGCCGGATCCACTTCGTAGGCCTGAAAATGATCATTTGCCACAGACATGGGACTCGATGTCAGCACCAGCAGATGGTTGCCGGTCGGAAACGGAAGAATTCGCCGGGGCGGAAACGTTTTAGCGTCGAAGATGTACACCTGCTCTTCACCGAGGCCCGATTTATCGGAGCGGAAGATTCCTCGCTTATCCCCTTTAATGTAAAAGATTGAGGCGCCATCCGGCGAAGGGACCAGGGAAAAACCTGATGCGACCCGCCGAGGATTTCCCCCCAGGGTCGCCACGGCCCATCCTCCCTCCCCACTGATAGCGAGGGACCTCACGTAATAGATTTCTGCGCCGTCGGGAGAGAAGCTCTCCACAGATTTGTCGCCCTCGTCCTTTGTAAGCTGGAGCGGGTCGCCACCTGAGGTCAGCATCACAAACACTTGGTTTACTCCGGCCACGGGCGAAACGAATGCTACAGTGTGCCCATCGGGTGAAAGTCTCGCGCCATCGATCGGCTTA
>Ga0210384_10002452_pt1 | contig 22612 bp, 16 predicted proteins | sample IncBWH2MmetaG_FD_160574 | JGI IMG/M metagenome (GOLD analysis project Ga0210384, IMG submission 160574) | Forest soil microbial communities from Barre Woods Harvard Forest LTER site, Petersham, Massachusetts, United States - Inc-BW-H-2-M | ecosystem: Environmental > Terrestrial > Soil >...
TCCCCCTCCAGGATATCGGCCCGGCCGAGTACGCTGGGACGGGCCACTGACCCGCGCAGGCGCAGGTCGGCATCCCCCGACAGCCGCGCCACCGCGGTCTTCATTTGCAGTTCGGGCGCGGTGCGCACGGCCACGTCGAGCTTCACGTTGTACAGCGGCGAATTGGCGGGCGCCAGCGCAGCCGACTGGCGAGTGCGCTCGAAATAGGAGCCGAAATCAAAACCGGGCGTCACCGCCAGCTTCGTGACCAGAATGTCCCCGGAAACCGTCGACGCCGAGCGGTTGCCCACCCAGTGCAATTCCGCGGTGGCGGTCGAGCTCACGCCCGGCGGATAGCGTAGCCGTACTTCCTTGCCGATGGCCGTAAGATTGAAATTCAGTTGGCCGTTGTAGTTGGTCGCGTCGCCTTTCAGGTCCAGAGTGCCACCGCCGGTGCGGGCCGTGAGTTTGTCGATATGAATGCGGTCCCGGGTGAAAGATAGCGAGCCGTTCATCTCGCTCAAGCCGCTGGGCAGCCCGGCATAGTTGGCACTTCCGTCTTTAATCTGAATTCCGCCTTGCGGGAACGGCTGACTGATCGTGCCTCCCAGTGTCATATGAACCGTAGCCAGACCGGACCCTGTGAGATTCGGAACCATGCCGCCCAGCATCTTGAGATCAACTTGGCCATCCGCCGCGATCTCGAGTTCCTGATCGCCTGCCCAATGAATGTCGCCGTGACCGACCACGTCGGTCCCTTCTCCCACCAGATGCGCCGGTTCGATGTGAGCCGTCTCGTCCGCGTAGGTGAACCGGACCGGTCCCTGGTTGTGCAGTTTGGCGTATTCGAACTCGAGAGCCAGATCGGTCGCGGTTCCCTGCATCGTCCATTTTTGCGGATAACGCAACGGTCCCTGCATGGTGAGCGTGCCGCTGACCGCGGAGTGCCCAGTCAACTCGCCAGGCAGATAGGCGCGCCACAGGGGATCGAGATCGAGATGATCCGTTCGCGCCGTGATGTTCGCGGGATAGTCGCCGTGCATTCCGACGCTGCCCTCGATGGCCAGGTTGCCATGGGGGAAGTCGGAGTGGCCCGTGAGGCGCAGTTCGCCGTCTTTGGTCGTCGCTTCCAGATACATGCCACCGGAAAGCTCGCGGTCGAACGTGAGGTTGCTCACGTGAACTGCGGCGCTGATCACCGGAGCATCGAGCGTGCCCGAGCCCTGCAGCGTAAAGTCAGCCACGCCGTCCACGGGTAAGGGATCCAGATGAATCTGGGGAATCCGCGACAGGTCGAAATTCTTCCCGCGCAGGTCGAGGCGGAAACCGCGGGTCTCCGGCGTGTAGGCGGCAGTACCGGAAACATCCGCATCGCCATGAGTGAGTTGAATATTGTTGAGAGCCGTCTCGTTCCCGGCGATGTGCAGGTCGGCGTCGAAAGTCTCGATCGGTTCGCCGTAAGCCGAGGCATGCGCGGCGTGAATGTGTCCCTGGGCCTGGGGATGGGCGCGCGTTCCGGCGATCTGGAGAGATACGTCCGCCGTCCCGGAAACGGGATAGTCGAAGCCGGCCAGGGCCGCGGTTGACGCGACGTCCACATGGTGCAGGTTCACGCGCGCCGTATAAGGACTGCTGTCGGTGAATTGGCCATTTTGCAGCACGGCACTGACCTCGAAATCGGCGCTGGTGTCGCCGCGGCGCAAAGTTCCTCCCCGGAAAGCAAGTTCATGCGAGGACAATTGAATACTGGCCGCCAGGGAATCCCAATGCACCGGTTGCTGGGCGGTGCGGGAAGTTGCAGGCATGGTGAATTCGAAGTCCTCCGCAACCAGGTTTCCGGCGAGGGCGGGCGATGAAAACGTGCCGCTGGCCACGCCGTTAAACGTGGCAGACCCGTCCACACGGAAGGGCAGGTTGGCGGGGCCACCCAGTGCGGTCACGAGCGGCCGCCATTCGTCCAGATTGGCAGTCGATATGGAAACGTGCAGCGTCGAAGAAGCTGCCAGGATTCCGGAAGCCTGAATGCGCGAGGCGGGCGTAGACACGTTGAACTGCGTAAGTTCGAGAGAGTCGCTGCCGCCACGATACTTGCCTTGCAAACGGGCGGTCACCGGGAGTTCTCCCGCGGACAGATGCGCCGGCGGGGCTACGTCGAGGGCAAAGCCGACCTCGGCGTCCTTATACGAGCCCTTCCATGCCGCGTCCACGGTGCCTGTCGCCGATCCCGTCGGATGAAACCGGCCCAACGGGTGCGCGGGCACATCCAGGGTCGAGGCGACCTCCGCCGCGGAAACATCTCGCAGACGAAAGTGCACCGCACCACTTTGCACTCCCGGCAGCTTCACTTTCTTGCCATTTTTCGGCGCAGGCCGGGCGGCGGTAATCACGGCAAAGTTTTCTGTTCCCTTCTTCACCTTGCCTGGCGGGGTTGGCGGAATGCCGTGCAGCCAGTTATCGACCTGGGCGTCGCCGGAGAAAGTCCCGCCCAGCAACTTGCCCTGCAACTTCGACAGCTTGATCTGCTCATCGGTGATCGAATAGTCCACAGTCGCGCTGGCCTTCTTGAGCGCAAACTGGTTGTCCTGCCAGCCCAGGTCGCGCAGCGTGAGAGCGCCCGATGCCGAGAACTCGTTAAGCAACCAATGGCCGCTGCCTTTGAACTCGGCGGTCCCGTCGCGCAGGTCATGCCGGCGGGCGATCGCGGCTGCCTCTGCAAGATCGATGTGCGCGTCATAATCAGCGTCGAGGCGGGGATTGCGGAAATCGCTGATGCGTCCGCGCGCCTCCAGGGACGAACGGCCGGAACTCCACTTCAACGACTTGACGTCGGCGAAGGTCGTCCCCAGGCTGAAGTCGACGGTGGTGCTCCAGGCGAACGGACGGAAGTCCTGGATGGCACTATCGACTTTGCCGACCGTGAGATGGCTCTCGTAGCGCCCGCGCAGAAACGAGTAATCCATCGCCAGGCCGGCGTCGCGAACGGCAAAGTCCAGGGGGATTTGTTGATCGCCCCACAACAATTCACCGTTGCGCAAGATCAGGTGATCAATGGAGAGGGCAAACAGTTGCTCGATGGGAAGAGTCTCCGAAGGTTTTTGCGCGACCTGGGGGGCAGGAACATTCGTGGATCCGTCCGGCCCAATGGTAATGTGCAGCACCGGATGATCAAGAGTGAGCGCGTGGAAGCCGAACTCGGTGCGCAGAAACGAGATGACCTTGACCTGCGCGACCAGGCTGTCGGCGTGGGCGAGGGGAACGTCGGACGGCGATTCCTTGCCGTGCACGGTAATGTTGCGCACCTCGACCTGCATGTGGAAGGGGACAATATGGAAGGTGCCAACTTCGGCGCGCCCTCCGGTAATGCGCTCGATTTCGGCGACCACCCGCCGGCGCACGTACCTCTGAAAGGAATCGGTGGTGACGTACCAGAGCGCGGCCAGAAGGGCGAGGACGCCGACCCCGCTGACGATCAGCAGATATTTCCACCAGCGTCGAGGTCTGGCGGGGAGCTCGGTCACCGCGTCTGTACTCCCTCCCCGGTGGACCCGGCCGGGCCGGGGACGCTGACTTTACTTTCCGAGCGCAAGGACTGGAGCCAGGAAATCATCAGCTCGTTGACCTTCTCCTGGGTGAGCAGCTCTCGGATCTTGGCCGCAACCTCCGCCGAAGGAGTCTCGCCTGCAACGGGTTGCTTCAACTGAGGTACGAATTTATCGCGGTAATAGGCTTCGATGGTCTTCGAGTCAATCTGCACTGCGGGGCGCAGGCGTGCGTCCACCAGGCGCATGAGATCGATCTGCTGCCGCACATGCGCCACCAGATCTTTTTCCGACAGTGCGAGCCTGGCCAGCACCGCTTGCCAGCCCTGTTCCGTCGCCGCTTCTGGATAGTGCTTCCGCGAGTCGGCAACTCGAGCCGCTGCTTCAGACTCCGACGCATGCTCGAAGAAAGCCGACTTCATCTGTTCGCCCAGCAATTCCTGGTCAATCAGGCGGTCGAGGACGGCGCGCCGATCATCGTCAGTGAACTGGTTGAGCGCGCGGCCGTTAAGCAGAGCTTCGTAACAGAGGGCTTCGTCCCAATCGCTTTGCAGAATGATGTGCCCGTTGACCTTGGCAATAATGCGGTCGATCACCTCTCCGGCGCAGGCGGCAGGGAGAATGAGCGCACTCATCAACAGCGTGAGAGCGATCAATGTCGCCGTCGTTTTCGTGCTTAAGCGAACTCTATCCATCAGAATGGCTGGCCTATGCTGAAAAATACGTTGAAATGACGAAGGCGCTGCGTCTCCAGCACAATCGTCGGTGGATTGGTACTGTTATTCGTGTATGTCTGAAAATATTTGGTCGGATTCAGATTGTATCCGAAGTCAAAGCGCAAGGGCCCGATCGGAGTCTTATATCGTACGCCCACTCCAAGGGCGTGCGAAGTGTAATCATACCCGGAGTTGCTGAATGCGGTACAGTCCTGGGAGGTCGTTGTACCACTGGCCAGGCACGCCTGGGTAGACGGCTGGTGCCAGCGCAGCAGTCCCTTCAGCATATCGTGCGGCGCCGTGAAGACGTTGCCCATATCGTGGAAGATGGCGAGTCCGAATCCCTCTCCAAGATAGGGCAGCGTTAGAGGAGGAAGGCGCAGTTCAAAGTTGTTGACAAACAGCGCCGTACCGCCGACCGGAGAACCAGAGCCGGGATCGCGAGGTCCTGCCTGATTTAACCCGAATCCGCGATGAGAGTTTCCGCCCCCAGCAAAGAATTGTTCGGGCAAGGGAATGGTCGTAATGTCGGTGCAGGTCGGCTCCCCCGCCGAATTCAACGGGCAAGAGCCCGGAGGCAAAATCTTAGTGCCTCCAAAGGGCTGTTGCAGACCAATGCTGGTTGAGCGGGCAAACACGAACTGATGTCCGGCCTTGCCCTTTCCTCCAAATGCATAATAGGTGGAATACTGCGCCAAGGCGCGGCCGAAATCGGCCTGCGAGCCGAAGTAGGAGGAGGATACAAAGGAATCCAGGGTGAAATAATTTCCTTTGGTGCTTTCCAGCGGATTGTCCCGCTTGTCGTGAATAAAGGTAAAGCCGGGTCCGCCCACACGGGCGGGCAGAGAAAGAATCGTAATTTCGCCCGGATCAAACGCTTTCGCGAAGTCGCGGGCCTTCACTAGACGGAAATCCCAGCGATAGGTGATCGAATTGGGCCCCGGCCGGGTCCCGGGCTCGACGCCGGAGTTTCCGATTTGTTGCCGCAGGTCGACCTTCCCTTCCAACCTTTGAGATGTGAACGTGGATACGTCCAGGCTGTTGTCATAGAAAATGGTGTAGATCAGCTTCCACTTGTCGCTGTCGAACAGCTTGGGAACCTGATAGCTGATCAATCCCCGCTGTTGCAGCCTCCCCACGTGAGATTGGAACGTCGCCGTCTCATTCCTGCCGAACAAATTGAGCCGGGTCACATCGAACCCCACCCTCGGGCTTACTCCGGCACTCGCTCCCGCGGGCTGCCCGGTCTGGAACTCGAATCCGAGTCCATAAGTGAAGGTGTAGCGCTTGGCCTCCTGCACCTGCACCAGAACATTCTTCTGGGGATCGGTTCCCTCGGGGTTCTGCACCGCCGTATCCACCTGGCTGAAGATGCCGAGATCGTAGAGCCGGGTCTGAGTATTGAGAAGATCCTGCTGGCTCAGCGGTTCTTTCTCGCGAACCTGCAATTCCCGCTGCACGACATAGTCACGCGTATGTTCGGTTCCAGCGACCATGACCTGGCTTACCGTGAAACGCTCCCCTTCCTGGATGGTGTAGGTCACGTCTTCGTGATTGGGTGGAGTGGCGGAGGCCTTGGTGGTGATCTCAAGCGTGGCGTTGGGGAACCCGTGGTCGAAGTAATAGCTGAGGATCCGCTCCCGGTCATTGGCCAGATCCTGTTCGGAATAGGGCTGGCCAGGCTGCGTGCTCAGCTCGGGGAGTTGGCTGGTCGCGACCTTCTGATTCCCCAGAATGTGGAGCTCACCAATGCGAGTCCGCACGCCTTCTTGGATATGAATGTGAACCGCCAGCTTATTTTGCCCGTGGTAGTCGTCGTCCACCTTGGTCTGGATCTTGACGTCGCGAAAGCCGCTGGCGCGGTAGAGGCTCTCCAGAGTTGCGACGTCGCTCTTGAGCAGGGTTTCACTGTAGCGCCCGTGGCTCAGCAAGCGGCTGGACCGCTCGATCTGCAGGTACGATCGCAGCTTCGCCGTATCCAGAAAGTCTTTGTTGCCGGTGATCTCGATCAGGAGCAGCTTATGCAGGGGCCCGGGATCGATCTGGTAGATCACGCGCAAGGTCTGGGCGTCGGTTTCTTTTTGAATGTCGACCTTGGCGTCGAAATGTCCGCGGGTCTGCATATAGTCGAGCAGGTTTCGCTTGCCCTCGTTCAGCAGGTCGTCATCCACGGCGTTCTCTTCGTAGACCGGGACTTCCTTCTTTAAGACGCCGCGGCTGATGTGGTATCCGCGGGCGAAAATGACGACCACCGGGCCAGGATCGATCTGGAACGTGAAATCCACGGAGTTTGTTTCAGGATGGTAGGGCTGTTCGGCGATGGAGACCTGGGCCAGGGCGCGACTTTGCTTTTGGAATCGCTTGCGCAGTCGTTGCAGCGAACCGCTGACCAGGGCGGCGGTAATGCGGTCTCCGCGATCCATGTGCGCGATCTTCTGCACTTCAACGGATGAGAGGCCGGACGTGCCCGTGACTTTCACCTCGCCCACCTTCGCCTGCTCCCCCCGGGTGATATGAAAAAGGATGTCCAACTGCTGCGTGGCCGCATTCGAAATGCTCTCGGCCGAGACTCGAGCCCGGTAGTAACCGCCCTCCTGCATCAGCTGCCGGATGTTTTCGACTGCGCGGTCCAGTTTCTCCTGGGTATAACGCTCTCCCAATTGAAACTTCGACGCGTTCACAATCTGGTTCGACGTGGGACGGGTAGGGGCGCCCTCCACGTTGACCGCTCCGACAAAAAAATTAGCCGAGGTAATGAAGGCGAGCGCGACGCCCTCGCCCGACGGCACAACCTCCGCCTGGATGTCGGCGAAGCGGCCGGTGGCGTACAGGGCGCGGATGCTGTCGCGGACGTGCCCGCGGTCCAGAGGCTCCCCCGCTTTCTGCGGCAGCAGCTCAAGGATATGCTCGCGATCCCGTTCCGCGACTCCTGGAATTTGAATGGATTGGACGAGCTTCCCTTCGTACGCGGATGTCACAGACGGCGAAGGCGGATGAATCTCCTGCTGAATTGTGGATCCCGGCTGCGCTGCGGAGGGACTGGACTGCGGGTTCGCTGGGGCCGGGTTCGACGGATTCTGCTCGGCTGCGCCTGCCTGGGCTGCGGCCACCGACACAATGCCCGACGCGACGACCGCCGACCACAGCAGGATCATCGCACTCAGAAGTGTGGCGTACCGTTTCAGCAAACAGGTGTCCTTGGGTCCAGGTGCTAGTGACTTCGATGGAACTGCACCCGGCTGTTGTTGTACGAGTTGTTCAGGCTCGCGCTTTCTGGTCGAGCCTGACATGAGCAGTCATCCAGCTGGCAAGCCTGCCACTTATAATAAAGGTTTTGCGGCCCGCAACTGGTGATCTCTTTGGGACAGCAACCTCCACCTCACGAACGCGCCGGGAATTCGCAGGCGGATTCGACGGTGAATGATTCCTCCGCGAATGCGCGCGACGAACGATATTCGAGGCAGATCCTGTTCCGCGGCATCGGTGCAGACGGCCAGCGCAAGCTGGCGGCTGGGCGGGTGGCCATCGTCGGATGCGGCGCCACAGGCTCGGCCCTGGCCGGGCTGCTGGCCCGGGCGGGTGTGGGCATGCTTCGCATCATTGACCGTGACTATGTCGAGCCCAGCAATCTGCAGCGCCAGTCCCTCTTCGATGAGAACGACGCCGCAGAATCCTTGCCGAAGGCCATTGCCGCCGCGCGCAAAATCGCGGCCTTCAATTCCCACATTGTCGTTGAACCTAAGGTTGAAGATCTGGTCCCGGCAAACATTGAAGCTCTGCTTGAAGGAATGTCGCTGATCCTCGATGGCACCGACAATTTTGAAACTCGTTACCTGATCAACGACTATGCCGTAGACCGTTCTCTGCCGTGGATCTATTCCGCTGCAGTCGGAAGCTATGCGGTCACCTTAAACATTCTGCCGGGACAGACGGCCTGTCTGGCCTGCATTTTTCCCGACTCGCCCCGTGGTCTGGTAGAGACCTGCGAGACCTCCGGCATTCTCAATTCGGTGGTGAATCTGGTGGCGTCGATCGCCGCGACCGAGGCGTTGAAGTTTCTAGTTGGTGACGCTCCGCAACTGCGGCGTACTCTGCTTTCGTTCGATGTGTGGACGAACGAGCATGCGGAGATCTCCGCTGCCAAGCCCCGCGCCGGCTGCCGCGCCTGCGGGCAGCGGGACTTCATTCATCTCGCCGGCGAAGGCCGTCCGCATATCACGTTATGCGGCCGGAATTCCGTGCAAATTCATGAGCGCCAACGGCCCATCGACTTCACCGAGATGGATCGCCGGCTCCAGTCGCATGGGGTCGTTCGCCACAATGATTTCGTCCTGAAATTCTGGCACGACCCCTACGAGATGACGCTGTTCCCCGACGGCCGCGCCATCATCAAGGGCACCACGGACACGGCTGTGGCGCGAAGTTTGTATGCGCGGTTCGTGGGAAGCTGAGATTCTGTCATGCTGAGCGGAGCGGCGAGGGGAGCGAAGCGATCCTCGCCGCGCAGTCGAAGCATCCCTATCGAAACTCGAAATTGGGTAGGGATGCTTCGGCTCCGCGAGAGAATCGCTCCGCTCTTCTCTCGCTGCGACTCAGCATGACAAGTCGATGTTGGTGTCGAGCGCCTGCTCTCTGCTACTCTTCTCTGCTTGTCATCCCCGGGGTCCAATCTGCTCGGAAGAGAGCGCTGATGCACGAAACCGTTCGTCCTGAGCCCAGCCGCCTCTATCGCTGGATGGTGCTGGTCTTCCTTAGTCTGGCAATGTTTGGCAGCTACTACGCCTATGACGCGTTGAGCCCCCTAGCCGACGTTTTGAAGCAGCAACTCGGCTTTTCCGACGAGAATATCGGCCTGCTCCAGGCGATCTACAGCTTTCCCAACATTTTCACTGTCGTGATCGGGGGCTTCATCATCGACCGGATGGGGTTACGTAAATCGTTGATGATTTTCGGCGTGCTGTGCCTGATCGGCCCCGCGATTACGGCATCGTCCGGTCACCTGTCGGTCATGGCCGCGGGACGGCTCATCTTTGGGATGGGAGCCGAGTCTTTGAACGTCGCGGTTACCGCTGCGCTGGCCCGGTGGTTTAAGGGCAAAGAACTGAGCTTCGCGTTCGGCATCAACCTCACCATCTGCCGGTTGGGATCGTTCGCCGCGCTCAACTCCCCGACCTGGGCGCGCGCCGCTTACGCCAACTGGCGCTGGCCCTTCCTGATAGCCCTTGCCTTCTCGGTCTTTTGCGTTGTGGGAGCCATTGTTTACTGGATCCTGGAGGCCCAGGCGGAGAGGAACTTCCGCTTGGGCGAAGCTTCCACCGAAAAGGTCGTCTTCGCCGATCTGTTCAAGTTTGGCGTGAGCTACTGGTACATCGTCGCCCTCTGCGTCACTTTTTACTCGGCCATCTTTCCTTTCCAGACGTTCGCCGTAAAGTTCTTTATCGAGGCGCATGGCACGTCTCGCGAGTTTGGCGGATTCTTGTCGAGTACTCTGACGCTGTTTGCCATGATTGCCACTCCTCTCTTCGGCCTCTGGGTCGACCGCGTCGGCAAGCGCGCCCTGCTGATGATGTTCGGGTCCCTGCTGCTGATTCCCGTGTATTTGATGATGGCCTATACTCACGTGAACTTGTATGTGCCTATGGTCCTCATGGGAGTGGCGTTCTCGTTGATCCCGGCAGTGATGTGGCCGTCGGTGGCGTATATCGTGGATCAATCCAAGTTGGGCACCGCGTACGGGCTGATGACGATGATCCAGAACATTGGACTGTTTGGATTCAACTTGCTGGTCGGATGGGCCAACGATTACAGCCACGCTGGCCCCGATCATCCCAGCGGTTACAACCTTGGCATGTGGATTTTTTCCATTCTTGGATTCTTGGGTTTGACCTTCGCGTTCCTGCTTCGGCAGCGCGAACTGGGGCCCCATGGCCACAACCTGGAGACGATCACCACGGCAAAAAAGTGACGCGCTGAGGGGACGCTAATGTACCAATTTCCGAAGATTGCGACTCTAAATTCGGGATCGGGTTTATAACCGGTGAACTGGCTCACTCAACCTCGGGCAGGCAAAGGATTTCCAGTGGGAGAGCATATCAAGCGAGAATCCCAAGATCGGTAGAATGCCTCTGATATTCTGAATATGGCTATTACTTTCGTGCCACCGCAATCGCCTGCAAGCCATACAACGCAAAGCTAGTTAGCCCGCATCTCAGGAGGTGCGGCCGGAAAAGGCAACTTGACCGACCCAGCACAGAAGCAAGGCAACGACTCGAACGAAGCCGAGCTGATCGAGCGAGCCAAGCTAGGGGACGCCCAGGCGTTCCAGGCGCTCTACGACAAGCACCGGCGCCGTGTGTACTCGCTCTGTCTGCGCATGACCGCGAACACGGCTGAGGCCGAGGATCTGACTCAGGAAGCGTTCCTGCAGCTCTATCGCAAGATTGGAACGTTTCGCGGAGAATCGGCGTTTTCGACCTGGCTGCACCGCTTGTCGGTGAACGTGGTGCTGATGCAGCTGAGAAAAAAGAGTCTCCCGGTGGTTTCGCTGGAAGAGACCACGCAGGGCGAAGAAGATACTCCGAAGAAGGATTTCGGAGCGGAAGATTTGGCGTTGGCCGGATCCATTGACCGGCTGCAATTGCAGAAGGCAGTGGACGATCTCCCTCCCGGCTACCGTACGATTTTTGTTCTTCACGACGTCGAAGGTTACGAACATAATGAGATCGCGACGATCGTGGGTTGCTCGATCGGCAACAGCAAGTCGCAGCTGCACAAAGCACGGATGAAGCTGCGCGATCTGCTCAAGATGCAGCGAGCCGAAAAGGCCGACAAGTCCTGAGCAAGCAACTTTGATTTCAGGCAACGAAGTGATCCGGCGCAGACTGGACACGGCAGTAACCTAGGCAGAGGCGCAACACTGCAAGCTGATTTGAATCGGCAGTACACTGATTCAACGCCGATTCGACAGAGGCTTGGGGAGAGCGGTATGAATTGCGTTGATTTGCAAGCGAGCCTGGCGGAGATCGAAGACGGCAGCACCGCCGAACGAAGTCCAGAACAGCAGGCTCATCTGAAGACCTGCCCGGAGTGCTCGGCTCTGGTTGCGGAGTTGAACCTGATCGCCGCCTCGGCGATTGAACTGCGCGCGGCGGACGAGCCCAGTCCCCGGGTTTGGAATTCCATCGAAATTGCCTTGCGACAGGAGGGATTGATTCGCCCGCAACCTGCGAGCCACTCCCTTCTGCCAGCCCTCAGCAGCCGCTGGGCGTGGGCCCGCTGGATGGTTCCCGCGGCCGCCGTCCTGCTGATCGCGGTGGGGATTTATGTTCGCCAGAATTCACTGGCTCGGCAACTGGCCCGCGACACGGCGCCAGTCACGGTTGTTTCCGATGGAGCGATTGCCGGGCTGAACGACTCCGATTTATTGCTGGAAGTGGCTCAGCTGTCGCCCGCCATGCAGGCGCAGTACACCGACAACCTCCGTCACGTCAACCAGTACATTCAGGACGCGAAAGGCGAAGTCGCCGCCCATCCAAACGACGACGAGGCTCGCCGCTCGCTGATGGAGGCTTATCAGGAAAAGGCCATGCTTTTTGAGTTGGCAATGGATCGTTCTTTGCCATAAAGTGGGGCAGTCTCGATCCGCCGGCCTGAGGCTGGGCGGGACGAAAACAGGTATTACCGGAACCGGGGCATTCAGGGGCATTCGAGGAATCTTATGAGCGGGCGCACAATGCAACTTGCGGCAGTCGGCGCGATGCTGGTCGGGACGCTGGTCGCCGAGACCCACAAGGACTATCACTATAACGTCGGGTCCAAGTCGGGAGTTTCGGTCAACAATCCCTACGGCTCGATCTCGGTCAAACCCTCCACCGGCAATTTTGTGTCGATCAATGCCGTGCTGGCTTCCGACAGAGTCGAGGTCGACAACAACCTGATCGGCAATCGCGTTGAGGTCCAGTCCCACTTGCTGCCCGGCGCCGATGCGCAATCCGGACGCGTGGATTACGAAATCCTGGTGCCCGCCGATGCCAGCATCACCCTGCACTCCAGCACGGGTCCGTTGCGCGCCGAAAAACTTCACGGGGATATCACCCTGGAAGGCTCGGCCGCAACGGTGGATATCCGCGACATGACTGGCGGCCATGTGCACGTAAAGACCCTGAACGGTCCGGTCACGCTCACCAATGTGCAGGATGGGCACGTGGAAATTGATTCCTTGAGCGGCGACGTCACGCTGAACGGAGTGACCGGCCCGCTGGTGCAGGTGATTTCGACCAGCGGCGGCATCAACTACATCGGCGACTTTGGCGACCGGGGCGAATACCGCCTGACCAGCCACAGCGGCGATATCGAAGCTACCGTGCCCGATTCCACTTCAGCTGACGTGAGCGCGCGCTCAGTCCGCGGTGAAGTGCATGACGACATTCCTCTCCAACCCAAAACGCACACCTGGTTCCCCATCAAAGAGGGAAGTGCCTTCTGGGGTACCATGGGCCGGGCCGCAGTGTCATCGACCGTGGTGCTGCGCAGCTTCAGTGGTAAAATCCACCTCAGAAAACGCACTTCAAAACACTAGATCATCCGGATCCGTTTGAAGAAGGGTTCTGGCAAAACGGCGAACGCGAGGCTACGTGTGCGGCGCAAACAGCCCTCCGCCGTGGCCGGGCTCCCGTGCAGCTCTGTTTTCCTGGTCGGCTTCATGGGAGCCGGGAAAAGCAGCGTGGGCCGCGCCCTCGGAGAGCGGCTGAACTGGGTCTTTGAGGACCTCGACAACCGCATCGAGGCCCGCGAAGGCCGCACGGTGGCGGAGATTTTTCGCGATTCGGGGGAATCCGAGTTCCGGCGGGCTGAACATGCAGCGCTCGAAGACGTGCTGTGTGAACTGCGCGGCGGCGCCAGAATCGTTGCTTTGGGCGGCGGCGCCTTTGTGCAGAAGGAAAATGCGGCGCGGCTGAAGGCGTCTGGCGTACCTACGGTCTTTCTGGACGCTCCGGTCGAGGAATTGTGGCAGCGCTGTAGTACGCAGGCCACCGAAAGCGGGGCGGAACGTCCGCTGCTGCGCAACCGGCAGCATTTTCGCGAGCTTTATGAGACCAGGCGCAGAAGCTACGGCAAGGCGTCGTTGAAGATTCAGACCGGCGGCCGCCCGGTGGAAACGATTGCGGCCGAGATTGCCGCAAAGCTGAAGCTGAAAGAAATCGCGCTCCGCACTGAAGAAGGAGAAGTCGAGTGAAGTTTGAAAGACCCACGCGCCGTGCCCTGGCCCTGATTCTGGCCTCATCCCTTGCGGCCTTCGCGGGCGCGCACGCGCCCGACAAAAAGGACAAGGCGAAACCACCCGCCAACCAGATTGTCGACTCCGGTTCATTCGGAATATTCATCCGAGGCCAGCGCGTCGCCACCGAAACGTTCCACATTGAGCAGGAAAACGGCAACAGCATCGTCAAGTCGCAGCTCAAAGAAATTGCCGCAGGGGATTCCAACGCGCAAAAGTCGGACTTGCAGATGACCTCCAGCGGCGAGTTGCTGCGCTACGAATGGAGCCAGTCTTCCGGCGCTTCGCTGAGCGTGTTTCCCGACAACGAATTCCTGAAGGAGAGAATCCTCACCTCGCCCTCGGCGAAACCCTCCGAGCAGGCCTTTCTGTTGCCCAGCGTCACGCCAATTCTCGACAACAATTTCTTCATTCACCGGGAAGTGCTGGCCTGGAAATATCTGGCCATAGCGCCCTGCAGAGACGAGAATGGCCATCGCCACTGCGAGCCGGCCGACTTCGGCACGCTCGTCCCCCAGGACCATACTTCCATGAGTGTCCGCATGGAACTGGCGGGGAAAGAGAAAATCACGATTCGCGGCGCGGAGCGCGAACTGCTGCGCCTGAATCTGCACGGAGACCAGTTCGACTGGGCCCTTTGGGTGGACGAGAACGATCACTTCAAACTGATACGGGTGGCGATTCCTGCCGATAGCACGGTAGTGGACCGGGACTAACAGCGATTAACAGCGGTGCCTTCCCGGCGGCAGAATCGAGATTGCCCTGGAAAACCTATTGCTGCTGACTGACTCACGCACGGCGCGCGCTCTGGTGACGGTGATGTTGTTCGCGCTGGCGCTGGGATTTCTCTACGTGGCGCGGGCCACGCTGATTGCCTTTCTGTTCGCCATCTTTTTTGCCTACCTGATGAGCCCGCTGGTGAATCACCTTGATCGCCTCTTGCGAGGGCGCGTCCGGGCCATCGCCGTCATCTATGCGCTGCTGCTGGTGCTGGTGGTAGGGTTCTTTGTCGCGGTAGGCCCGAGGGTGACGCGGGAAGGCGAGGTACTGGGCAAGGCGCTGCCCGATCTGCTCACCCAGCTCAAATCCGGCAGCATTGCCACCCACCTCGGCCAGGAGCATGGCTGGAACGAGAAGACCGCGAAGTTGTTGCAGGCGTTCCTGGTCAGCCACAGCGACGAAATCGAAAGGCTGGCCCAGCGCATCGGGTTGCGCGTGGCTGACGTCGCCAAACAGGCCTGGCTGTTCTTCGTGGTGCCGCTGTTGTCCATCTTCTTCCTGAAGGATGGCCGCTCCTTCAGCGATTTCCTGCTCTCGACCATCCAGTCCCGGCCGCAGCGCGAGTTTCTGGAAAACGTGCTTAACGATCTCAACCGCATGCTGGCCCATTTCATCCGCGCCCAGCTGACTCTGGCCGCGCTGACCCTGGTCATGTATTCCGCCTTTCTGGGCGCGATGGGAGTTCCCTACGCGCTGGTACTCGGCACCATCGGCGGAGTGCTGGAATTCGTTCCCGTCGTCGGCCCCTTGGCTGCGGCTCTTATCATTGTGACCGTGGCCCTGCTGATGAGCTACCCCCACTGGCTGATCCTGATCGTATTTCTAGGGATCTGGCGCCTGCTGCAGGATTACGTTTCTTCTCCCCGCATCATGGGGGAGAGCATGGAGTTGCATCCCCTGGCCGCGATCTTCGGCGTGATGGCCGGAGGGGAAGTCGCCGGAATCCTGGGCATCTATCTTTCCATTCCGGTGATGGCCAGCCTGCGCATCGTTTTCCGCCGCTGGCGCCTGTACGCCGAAAAGAAGAAGTTCGGCCCCCTGACGGAAATCCCATTCCGAAGCCAGGAAACACACCGCCCGTAGGTTCCGGTTGTGTGGGGCGGACACTCCTGTCCGCCGCAGTTGCCTTTGCTTTTGCTGTTGGTCTTGTTCTTGCTCCTCTTGTTTTGCTCTTGCCGTTGCTCCCTCTTCGCTCAAGCAGACAAGCAAAGTCAAGAGCGGCGGACAGGAGTGTCCGCCCCACATAATCCCTGCTGCGCTAGTGGCCTGCGCCCGCTCCGGCCACTTTATCCACCGCGACCCTGCGCAAGTACTCCGCGGCCGCTTCCGGCAGCACCGTGTTGATGAACATTCCCGAACCCAGCTCAAATCCAGCCATGCGTGTCAGACGCGGGATCACGCTGACATACCAGTGAAAGTGCCGCGCACCGGCATATTCCGCCGGGCCGCTACGCACCGTGAAGTTCAAGTCAGGATTCTGCAGCCCGACGTAGATCTTCGCCAGCAGAGTTCGCAGAATGCGCGCCAGGTCGTTGATTTCCATCTCGGAGATGTCCCCGAAACTGGCCATGTGGCGGAGGGGAAAAATGTGCGTGGCAAACGGCGTGGCCGAGGCGAACACCTCCATCGCCACAAAACGTTCGCTCTTGAGCACGATCCGCGTCTGGTCTTCGATCTCACGCTCCACCATGTGGCAGAACATACATTCCCCGGCGTCGTCGTAGTGGCGCAGAGCCTCGAACAGGCGGTGCCGCACCTGGCTTGGGATCACCGGCGTCGCGATCAGCTGCGAGTGCGGATGCTGCAGGCTGGCGCCGGCGTCCACCCCGTGATTCTTGAAAATCGTAATGTGATTCACGCGATGGTCCAGGCTCAAGGTGTTGTAGCGCTGCTTATACACGCGCAGAATCCCCGCCACATGCGCATCCGAGAGCAGCGGCATGTAGCCGGAGTGCTCTGGACTGTCGATGATCACTTCGTGAAAGCCGAAACCTTCAATGCGCCGCCGCAAGTGTTGCAGGCTGCGCGTGGGTTGCACATCGCTCGACAGCGCCGCGAACTTGTTTGGGATCACTCGAACCGCCCAGGGCCCGCCGCTGACCGGGAACCGCAGCACCTCCGCCGGCGTGTTGCTTTCGTTGCCGGGACAGAAGGGACAGCTCTCGACAAACACCGGTATGGGCTGCACCACCCGATGCGTGGCCAATTCCTCCGGCCGCTTGGCCCGCTCGGTAGCCATGATGACCCATTCCTTGGTGAAAAAATTCTGGCGCAGCTCGGGCATTTGAATCCCTCCACTTCTCCTATCGGCCGAGGGAAGCGATTCTGCAGTGACCGAAGCAGATTCCAGGGATCGCGGCCTCCACCGGAGATAGGCGGAGGTCGTCCGCCTTTCGCTACTTGCGGTCTCGGCTACTTGCGTCACAACCTAACCTTGTCAGGGCCGACTCGGAGCGAAACTTAAGAGTTGTCATTCCGACCCCGACCCGGACGAAAACGGATGAGCTTGTCATTCCGACCCCCGAGCGCAAGCGAGGGGCGGAGGAACCTGCTTTCCCCCGACTGTTATAGAATTCCAACTACGATTAATTGAGACAAATTAATTGAGACAATATGACCCGCAAAATTCCTATCGGTATACTCGGCGCCACCGGCGTCGTCGGACAAAGATTCATCCAGATGCTGGAGCATCATCCCTGGTTTGAAGTGGCCTGGCTGGCCGCATCCGACCGTTCCGAAGGCAAAGTCTACGGCGAGGCCGCGCGCTGGCGGCTCAAGACTCCGATTCCGTCCGCGGTCGCCGGGATGACCGTTTCGCCGGCCACTCCCGAAGGCGCGCCGAAGATTATTTTTGCCGCGCTCGATGCCTCCATCGCCGCTGAACTCGAACCTCGCTTCGCCGACGCCGGCTGCGCTGTGGTCTCGAATTCGAGCGCTCTGCGTATGCAGGAGGACGTGCCGCTGGTCATTCCCGAAGTCAACGGCGGACACATCAAGCTCATCGACATCCAAGCGTGGCGTAAGAAATCCGGCGGCTACGTGGTCACCAATCCCAACTGCTCGGCCATCGGTCTGGTACTGGCCTTGGCGCCATTGCACGAGCAGTTTGGCCTCGAGACCGTCATGGCCGTCACCATGCAGGCCGTCAGTGGCGCGGGATATCCTGGCGTGGCCTCGCTCGACATTCTCGGCAATGTCATCCCTTACATCCGCAACGAAGAAGAAAAGATGGAAGAGGAGACGAAGAAGTTGCTCGGCCAACTGAACGGCTCCAGGATAATTCCCGGCGCGTTCGCCATGAGCGCGCAGTGCAACCGGGTCGCCGTCGAAGATGGACACACCGAATCGGTTTCCATCCGCCTGAAGAAAAAAGCCAAGCCGCAGGAAATCATCGCCGCCTGGAATAACTATCGCGCCGAGCCGCAGGAATTGAAATTGCCCAGCGCGCCGGAACGCCCAGTTATTTATCTCGAAGCCGCCGACCGTCCGCAGCCCCGCTTCGACGTCGACATAGGCGCCGGCATGACTAGCGCCGTCGGACGTCTGCGCCCGTGCGGCGTACTCGACTGGAAATTCACCGTGCTTTCGCACAACACCATCCGCGGCGCCGCCGGCGCCGCCGTGCTGAACGCAGAATTGCTGAAGGCCAAGGGATACCTGGGATGAACCGCGACCCCAGCCAGTGTGGCGCCTTCACCCTTTTCAGGAAGTCGCGCCGATGATCGTGATGAAGTTCGGCGGCACTTCCGTCGAGGACGCCAAGGCCATCGACCGCGTCGCCTCCATCGTCAAGGGCCGCCTGCCGCAAAAGCCCGTGGTCGTGGTTAGCGCCATGGCCAAAGTCACCGACACGCTGCTGACTATGGCGAAGGCCGCCGGCGCCGGCGAGCGCAAGGCCGCGCTCAAGCTTTGCCGCTCGCTGCAGGAGCGCCACTACAACACCGCCAGCGAGCTGCTGGGCACTGCGCGCTTCACCGAATTCCATTCCGAACTGGGCACGGATTTCGAATCGCTCGACGAACTTCTGCGCGGAATTTCTGCGGTCGGCGAAATCACGCCCCGCACCACCGACCACGTCGCCGCCTTCGGCGAAATGCTTTCCAGCAAAATTGTGGCAGCCGCCTTCGCCGCGCGTGGACTCAACGGCGCCCACGTCGACTCCCGCGACGTGCTGGTCACCGACAGCGCTTATATGGAGGCGGTCCCGCAATATGAGGAAACCAACACCAAGCTCCAGGAAAGACTTCAACCGCTGCTGGACACGGGCCAGGTCCCGGTGATGGGCGGCTTCATCGGCGCGAATCGCGCCGGCATCACCACGACGATCGGGCGAGGCGGCTCCGATTTTTCCGCGGCCATCTTCGGCGCTGGCCTGGGCGCCGACCGCATCGAGATCTGGACCGACGTCGACGGCATCCTCACCACCGATCCCCGAATCTGTCCCGAGGCGAGGCGTATTAAGGTCATCAGCTTCGACGAGGCGGCCGAGCTCGCGTATTTCGGCGCGAAAGTCTTGCACCCGGCGACCGTGCTTCCGGCCATCCAGAAAAATATTCCAGTCTACGTGCTCAACTCGCGCAATCCGTCGTGTGAAGGCACGCGCATCACTACGCGCGCCCCCCAGGGCAAGAACATCTTCAAGGCCATCGCCGCCAAGAAGCGCATCACCATTGTCGACGTGGCCGCTCCCCGCATGTTGCTGGCCCACGGATTCCTGCGCTCGATTTTCGAGGCCTTTGATCGGCACAAAGTTTCCGTCGACGTGGTCTCGACCTCCGAGGTGAGCGTTTCGCTGACCGTCGACTCCAATCAGGCTATCCCCGCGCTGGCCGCCGATCTGGCCAAACTGGCCGACGTGAAATACGAAGGTCGCAAAGCGATTGTTTGCCTGGTCGGCGAGAACCTGCGCAACACGCCAGGAATCGCGGCGCTGGTTTTTCGCGAGCTCGCCGACAAAAAGATTCGCATGATTTCGCAAGGCGCCTCGGAAATCAACCTCACCTTCGTGATTGAAGAAGACGAAGTGCCGGATGTAATCAAGCGCTTGCACAAAACCTTTTTCTCGGAGCTGGACCCGGAAGTATTCGCCTGAATCACGTAGCCGCGGACGAATGCGTCCGGAGCTACATGTTTTTCGTCTCCCCTGTGCCCCTCCGTGCCCTCTGTGGTTAAATCCTTGGTATCCATGAACCTCCTGATTCTAGGCCGCGGGAAAACCGGATCGCTGGTGGCGGAAGTCGCCGCCGCCCGCAAACATCGCGTCCGCGTCGCCGGCGCTGCAGAGAATGTTGCCTGCGCCGCCCTGGCCCCAGAGAAGCTGAGCGATATCGACGCAGTCCTTGACTTCACCGCCCCGCACTGCGTCCTCGCCAACATCGAAGCCTGCGTCAACGCCGGCAAGAACATGGTCGTTGGCACCACGGGTTGGGACAAAGATATCGACCGCGTCCGCAGCCTCGTCGAGCAGCACAAGACCGGATTCGTCTACGCCGCCAACTTCTCGGTCGGCGTGAATCTTTTCTTCGACGTCGCCCGGGCCGCCGCTGCCGCCCTGCGCCACGATTACTCCGGACAGATCTTCGAGCGACACCACGTCCACAAGAAAGACGCACCCTCCGGCACCGCCATCGCGATCCAGCAAGTAATTCGCGAGTCCAGCGGCCACGGCTCTCATCAGTACGACGATCTGGAGATCACATCCTTCCGCGAAGGCGAAGTAGTCGGCCTGCACGAAGTCGTGCTCGAATCCCCGGCCGACCGGATTTATCTCTGCCACGACGCCAAATCCCGCCGCGGCTTCGCCGAAGGCGCCGTCCGCGCCGCCGAATGGCTGACAGGCAAGAAGGGCTTTTACGATTTCAAGGATGTATGGCGGGAGTTGTAGAATACTGCTCGAAGCCTTATGAAAATCGGCGACAGGGTACGAGTGCTTACGGTCCCTCCGGACCTGCGAGAGGGTGAGCTAAGCACCCAGTCTCTTTTCAAACTCTGCGTTGGTCGCACTTTTTCGATCGTGGGGTTCCAAGGGAATCTGCTTGAGCTTGAAGTTGGCGAGGTCTTAAGCAAAGAGCCGTGCATGGATTCGATTTGGATCGAGCCTGAGCACGTCGAAATCGTAGCGACTCCGGACTGAAACAGCCTCCGCTCCGACACGTTTCACACGCACCCCCATTCGCGCTATCTTATTCCTATGCAACTCCGTGGCTGTGGTACTGCACTCGTCACTCCCTTCCGTCAGGATGGTTCCATCGACGACGCGGCCCTGCGCAATCTGGTCACGTGGCAGGTCGAGTCCGGCATTGATTTTCTTGTGCCGTGCGGCACCACCGGTGAGACTCCCACTCTCACGCACGATGAATGGCTGCTTGTAATCGATACCACGATCGAAGTCGTCGCCGGACGCGTCCCCATCGTCGCGGGCGCGACCTCCAACGCCACGCATGACGCAGTCGAGAAGGCCAAAGAAATCGCCACGCGTCCCGGAGTCAACGCGATCCTCACGGCGTCGCCGTATTACAACAAGCCCACGCAGGAGGGCCAGTACCGCCATTTCAAGGCGATTGCTGAAGCGGTCGGTGACAAGGCCGTGATTCTCTACAACGTGCCCGGGCGCACCGCCGCGAACCTCGAGCCGACAACCTTGGCACGCCTCGCCGAGATTCCCAACATCGTCGGCGTCAAAGAGGCCAGCGGCAACATGACCCAGGTTGCCGAGGCAATCAACCTCGTCCCTGAAACTTTCCTGGTCTTCTCCGGAGACGACTCGGTCACGCTGCCGGTGATCGCTCTTGGTGGCGTCGGTCTCGTTTCCGTCGCGGCCAACGAAATTCCGCACGAAATGGCGGCACTCACGCGCGCCGCTCTCTCGAATGACTGGACGACCGCGCGCACCTTACAGAAAAAATATCTGCCGCTGATGCAAGCCAACTTCATTGAATCGAGCCCGCTGCCGGTGAAGGCGGTTCTCGCGATGATGGGAAAAATCGAGGAAGTCTACCGCCTGCCGTTGCTGCCTATGCGCCGCGACACGCGCTCGCGCTTACAGAAAATTGCTACCGAAGTGGGATTGATCGCCAAGCCTGCGGGACTCGCCGCCGAAGCGCCGGAATTTTTCATCTACGAAAACTGGGCCGCCGGACCGCGCAAGATCGTCCTGCACCGCGGATCCTGCGGCCAATGCAGCCACGGCAAAGGACGTCCCGCCGGCCACGACGTGAACCACGCCCGCTGGCACGGCCCCTACGCCACCCTGCCCGAGGCCCGCGAGACCGCCCACGCCATGACCGGAGTCCTGATCCGCAGCGAGTGCAAGTGCGTGTAAGAAATTTCTGATTGATGATTGCTGATTTCTGATTTCTGATTGCTGATTGCTGATTCAAACAGCTGTCGCCAGCATCTCCAACTCCCTGTCATCCCGACCGAAGCGAGCGAACGCGAGCGCAGTGGAGGGACCTCGGGTTGTCTTCCTTTGACAAATCCCCATCCTCCATCAACAATCAACCATTCATGTCCTCCTTCAAGTCCTCCATCGAGCGCCTGGCCGCGCAAGGCGAAGTCGAACATGATCCTGACGCGCGCAAGACGTTCCTGGAATTCCGCGATCAACTCACCCGGGGCAAAATCCGCGCTGCCGAAAAAATCGGCGTTGGCAAGGACGCCCGCTGGACCGTCAACACCTGGGTCAAGCAGGGCATCCTGCTCGGATTCCGTCTCGGCGAACTCGCCGACATGACCTCCGGTCTCTCCTTCGTCGACAAAGACACCTTCCCTGCGCGTCAGTTCACCCTCGCCGATCGCGTGCGGGTCGTGCCCGGCGGCTCGTCGGTGCGCACCGGAGCCTACGTCGCCCCGTCCGTCATCTGCATGCCGCCCATGTTCATCAACGTCGGAGCCTACGTCGACGAAGGCACCATGGTTGATTCGCACGCGCTGGTCGGCTCTTGCGCGCAGATCGGCAAGCGCGTGCACTTGAGCGCGGCCGCGCAAATCGGCGGGGTCCTCGAGCCCATCAACGCCGCGCCAGTCATCATCGAAGACGACGTGCTGGTCGGCGGCAATTGCGGCATCTACGAAGGGACGCTGGTGCGGGCGCGCGCGGTGCTCGGGGCGGGGACTATCTTGACGCGTTCGACGCCGCTCTACGACTTGGTCCGCGGGGAAGTCTACCGCGCGACCGCCGACGCGCCGCTCGAAGTTCCGGAAAATGCCGTGGTCGTCCCGGGATCGCGCGCCGTGAAAGAAGGCGCCGCCCAAGGTCAAGCAAAAGATTGGAATCTTTCGCTCTATACGCCCGTAATCGTGAAATACCGCGACGAAAAAAC
>Ga0210384_10002453_pt1 | contig 22609 bp, 24 predicted proteins | sample IncBWH2MmetaG_FD_160574 | JGI IMG/M metagenome (GOLD analysis project Ga0210384, IMG submission 160574) | Forest soil microbial communities from Barre Woods Harvard Forest LTER site, Petersham, Massachusetts, United States - Inc-BW-H-2-M | ecosystem: Environmental > Terrestrial > Soil >...
CCGAACGAGGGCGAGTACCGTCGATCGTTCGACGCCGCGCCTTCGACGGACCTCGAGGAGCGGCTCGCCCGGGCCCGCCGCCAGGCGAAATCGCACCGACTCACGCTGGTGGTCAAGGGCGAGGCGGACCTGATCACCGACGGCGAACGGGCGTGCCTCAACCTGACCCATTCTCCGTCGATGACGGTCTCCGGGGCCGGCGACGTGCTCGCGGGGGTCATCGGGGCGCTCGTCGCTCAGGGAGTGGCGGCGATCGGCGCGGCCCGTCTCGGAACCTACTGGGCCGGTGAGGCGGGCAACGAGGTCGCCGCATCGAAAGGCGACGGGCTGATCGCCACCGACCTCATCGAAGCCCTCCCGTCCACGCTCGTCCGGGGGCTGGCGCGGGCGCGCAGAGCCTGAGCCTGGCGCCCCGGCGTCGCGCTCAGGCGTATCGGACGCGCCCTCGGATCTCCTTCGCGCGCTGTCGCACGTCCTTGTGACCCACGGGAAACCCCTCGGCATAACCGGCGAGGAAGGTCCGGAAGAGCGCTTCGCCATGGGGGTGGAGCGCCTTCAGGTCCTCCTCGACCAGGTGGAGGTCGATCCCGAGCTCCTCGACGCTAGGCCCCCGAACGCCCATCGAGAGATCGATGAGCGCCGGAGCCCCCTCGGCCCCATCCGGAAAGATCACGTTCGAGCTCGTCAGGTCCCCGTGCGAGACGCCGCCCGCGTGGAGCTTTCCGAGCGCCACGCCGAATCTTCGGATCGGGACCTCGAGCGGGGGCGCCGCGCCGCCCGACGCATCGATCAGCTCTTTGAGCGTGGGTCCGGGGAGTTCCTCCATCACGAGCCGGTGGTGCACGAGGTCGATATCGTAGAGCACTGGCGTGCGGACGCCCAGGCGTCTCGCCTCCAGCAGGAGGCGCGCCTCGGTGCGGGTCCGCTCCTTGCGGAGGCGCTCGTCCAGCGCCTTGGGCCGGTACGCCTTGGAGTCTCGCTCCTTCAGGAGGGCGGGGAATCCCCACCAGTCGACCTTGCGGAGCGAGGCCTCGGCCCCCCGGGCCGTGATGGGGCGCGGGGGGGTCGCATCGGTCTCCATCCTCGTTTCACCGCGGCGGATGCGCCTGGACGTGACGGACGATCGCCTCCCGGGCCAGGCGGGCGGCGAGCGCGCTCGTGTTGCCGTTGTCGTAGTGCGGAGAGACCTCCATGATGTCCATCCCGGCGAGCCGAGGGGCCGCCTGGCCGATGGCGTACTTCACGTCCCGCGGAGTCAGCCCGAACGGCTCGGGCGTGCCCGTGCCCGCGGCGTACGACGGGTCGATCGCGTCGATGTCGAGGGAGATGTAGATGCGGTCGGTCTTCAGCATATTGAGGGCGCGCTGCACCGACGCCTCGATCCCCTCCTGGGCGACCTCGTGCGCGGTGACGAAGGACATCCCGATCGCCTGGTTATCGTCGAGCTCCTCGCGGGATACGGATCGGACCCCCAGCACCACCACGTTGCGGGCGCCGAGTTTCTCGACGATGCGCCGGGAGGAGCACGCATGGCTCCGCGGGTCCCCCAGGTAGCTGGATCGGAAGTCCATGTGCGCGTCGATGTAGAGCACTCCGAGCGATCCGCCGTCCGGGTACGCTTCGACGCACGGCGGCGAGCACGCGTGGTCGCCGCCGAGGATGATCGGGATCTTCCCGGCGGCGTACACCGGGCGGATCTCCTCTCGGACCGCATTCACCATGTCGGTCGCGTTGCCGAACTCCGACGCGTTCCCCAGATCGTGGATCGGGACCTCAGCGAGGTCGACGCCGGTCTCGAGGTCGTACGATTCGAAGTTCCACGAGTGCTGGCGGATCGAGTCGGGACCGAAGCGGGCCCCGGGCCGGAACGAGGTGGTCCGATCGAACGGGATGCCGGCGACGACGAACTTCGCCTCCTCCCACGACGCCGAGGCGTCGGCGAACGTCGTGTGCTGCACGTTTCGAGGACGGAGGCGTCCTATATCACCAATGCGCGTTCACGCCGGCAGAGCGGCCGACGGCGTACCGGTCGGCTGCGGGGCGCCGCGCGCGAGGGGCGGCGGCCGGACCCGATAGTAGAGCCCCTCGACGGCCACCAGCGAGACCACCGTCGTGGCTCCGGCGAACACGAACAGGCCCGGCGCGCCGTAGAACCCCAGCACGATGCCGCCCAGCAACGGTCCCAGGCTCCAGAACGTCGCATTCACGAGGTTGAAGATCCCGAGGAACTCGGCCCGATGCCCTTCCGGCGAGAGCCGGGCCGCGTACGAGAGCATCGCCGGCGACAGCATGGCGATCCCGAGCATCCGCAACAGCTGGGCCGGGATCAACTCCGGCCAGACGGTCGCGGCGAAGAACACGGCGATCCCGGCGAGGCTGAGGACCGTCCCGTAGAGCACGCCGAGGATCTCCCCACGACGGTCGATGAATCGCCCGAACGGGATCGAGAACAGCGCCCCCGTCGCCGCGCCGACGATCGCGATCGACCCGACCTGCCAGGTGTTGGCCCCGAGCTGCGTCGCGTAGTATCCGTAGAACGTCCCCACCGCGCCCATCCCGAGGGCCCGGACGGACACGGTGAGGCTGAACTTGGTGAGCTCGCGATACTCTCGCCAGGGCCGACGGTGGGGCGTGGGGGTCGCGCCCACCTCCGGGACGAACAGGGCCACGACGCAGACGGTGCCGATCATCACGACCACGATGAACGGGAACAGCGCCCCCCACCCGTACCGGAGCGAGAGGAGGCCCACGACGATGAACCCGAGGATTCCCCCCGCGTTCCCGGCGGCATTGAGCAGGCCGTACCCGGCGCCCCGTTCGGCGGTCCGGCTCGCGTCGGCGACGTACGCGCTCACGGCGGGGGATCCGAACGCCAGCAGGATGTTCGCGAGCACGAACGCACCCCCCGCGAGCTCGGCCGTGGCAAGGAAGGGGATGAGGAGGAAGACCGGCAGCGCACTCAGTTCTGCCCCGAGGAGGAACGGCTTTCGTCGGCCGACCCGGTCCGACCATCGGCCCGCGACCGGGCCGAGCAGGCTGGACGCGACGTACGCCGTGGAAACGATCGCGAGCGCCTCCGGCGGGGACGCTCCCTTGACGACGATGAGGTACGTCGGCAGGTAGACGACGAACAGGCTCCCGCGGTTGCTCGCGAGGAGGCTGTACGCCGAGAGGGGGATCAGGTCCCGATAGGCCATGGCGGGGCCCGGCATCCGACGCGGCGTTTAGCCTCCTCCCGGCGCGCCGTCCCTTTGCGGACCGCCCCATGGATTAAGTGGCGGGGTTGGCTCCCCGAGCCCAGGGCGACCGATGGCGAACTCCCTCGTCGAGCGGAAGAGCGAGGAGGACGGTGTCGACATCCTCACGCTCCATAACCCCCCGCTCAACCTGCTGAGCATAGGGGTCGTCTCCGCGTTCGCGGACGCTGTCGGGGCGGTCGAACAGACGGCCGCGACGCGTTGCGTCGTGATCACGGGGGAAGGGCAGAACTTCTGCGCCGGCGCCGACCTCAAGGAGATGGCCACTACGGGGGTCGACGAGGCGCCGAACGCCGTTCGCCGGGGCCACGAGCTCCTCGCTCGGATCTCCCACCTTCGACCTCCCGTGATCGCCGCGATCAACGGACTCGCGCTCGGTGGGGGGCTGGAACTCGCCCTCGCCTGCGACATCAGGGTGTCGGGGGAGTCGTCGAAACTGGGGGCCCCCGAGGTGAACTATGGGCTCATGCCGGCGTACGGGGGAACGCAGCGGCTCCCGCGCCTCGTCGGAGTTCCCAACGCCGCGGAGCTCATCTTCACGGGCTCGATGATCCGCGCGACCGAGGCGCTGCGGATCGGGCTGGTGAACAAGGTGGTACCGTCCGGACAGGAGCTCCGGGCCGCCCGCGACCTGGCGCACACGATCGGTCAACGCGCTCCTAAGGCCGTCCAAGCGGTCAAGCGAGTGATGCGGGAGGGCGGGGAGCGATCGCTGGCCGCCGCGCTCGAGCTCGAGGCCGAGGCGTTCGAGCAGGACGTTCTCCCCAGCGAGGACCTCGGCGAGGGGATCGCCGCTTTCCTCGAGCACCGACCCCCGAAGTTCCGAGGAGCCTGAGGTGGCGATCGAGTTCACGTTCACCGCCGACCAACAGGCGTTCCGAGAGGCGGTCCGGACCTTCCTGAAGCGCCAGGTCGCTCCGATCGTCCCGGCGATGGATGAATCGGAGGAGTTCCCGGCGGGGACGATTCGCCGGATGCAAATGGAAGGGTACTTCGGTGTCCCGGTACCGGAGTCGTACGGCGGTCTCGGCCTCGGCAAGGTCGGCTATGGCATCCTGCTCGAGGAGCTCGGGCGCGTCGACGCGTCCCACGCCTCGATCGTCGGCGCGCACACGTCGCTCGGGACCACGCCCCTTCTGTACTACGGGACCGAAGCGCAGAAGCGTCGCTGGCTCGTGCCGGCGGCGAAGGGGGAGCGATTGCTCGCCTTCAGTCTCACAGAACCCGGATCCGGCAGCGACTCCGGGGCGGTCCAGACGGTGGCCGAGGCGCGCGGGGAGCACTTCGTGCTGACCGGGACCAAGATCTACGTCACCAACGGGAGGGAGGCGGACACCATCGTGGTGATGGCCGGGACGAACGTGAAACTGGGTCCCAACGGCGGGGTGACCGCCTTCCTCGTCGACAAGGGCACCCCGGGGTTCACCGTCGGCCGATGCGAGAAGAAAATGGGCCTCCACGGAACGTCGACGGCCGAGCTGATTCTCGATCACGTCGAGCTCGGCCCGGAACACGTGCTGGGCGAGGTCGGCAAGGGGTTCTACGTGGCGATGACCGCCCTGGACGTCGGCCGGGTCTCGCTCGGGGCCGCCTCGCTCGGGGCGATGGAAGCCGCCCTCGAGGGGGCCATCGAGTTCTCGAAGAACCGGACGCAGTTCGGACTTCCCATCAGCGAGTACCAGGCGATCCAGTTCAAGCTCGCCGACATCGGGATGCACGTCCACGCCCTTCGATACCTCGTGTACCACGCGGCCGCCCACCAGGACCGGATGGGTACCGAGCCGACCGCCTGGAGCCGGCTCGACCGGTCGAACAAGACCCGGGAGTCCGCCGTCGTGAAATGCCTGGCGTCGGAGTGGGCGACGGAGGCGATCGACGAGGCGCTCCAGATCCACGGCGGCCTGGGCTACATCCGCGGGACCCCGATCGAGCGGGCGTACCGCGACGCGCGGATCGGGGAGATCTTCGAAGGGACGAACGAGATCCAGCGGCTCGTGATCGCTCGGGACCTCATCGGGCGGGGGCTGTAGGCGCCCGCGCGCCCGCCGCCCCGGCGGCGGCCTCCTCCCGAAGGACCCGTCGGAGGACCTTCTGGACCGCGCTGCGGGGCAAGGTGTCGCGGAACTCGACCGAGCGCGGCGCCTTGTAGTGGGCGATCCGCTCCCGGACGAAGTCGATCAGCTCCGCCTCGGAGACCTGAACGCCGGGCCGGAGGATCACCACCGCGTGCACGACCTCGCCCAGTTTCTCGTTCGGCCGACCGATCACGGCCGCGTCCTTGACCCCGGGGTGCTGGAACAGGACCTCCTCCACCTCCCTCGGGTAGACCTTCAAGCCGGCGACATCGATCATGTCTTTTTTCCGGTCCACGATGAAGGCGTAGCCTTCCTCGTCGATCGTCGCGATATCCCCGGTCAGGAGCCAGCCGTCGTGCAGGACGGCCGCGGTCTCCTCGGGCTGGCCGAGATATCCGAGCATCACCTGAGGCCCTTTCACCTCGAGCTCGCCGGGCATCTCCGGCGGCGCGGGTCGGGTCCGATCGGAGAGATCGACGATGCGCTGGTCGGTGCTCGGTAACGGCAGCCCGATCGAACCGGTCTTGCGCCGGCCGACGACCGGGTTCGCATGCGTCACCGGTGAGGCCTCGGTGAGCCCGTACCCCTCCACGAGGTTGCCACCGGTCAGCTCCTCGAACCGCTTCTCGACCTCGCGCGGCAGAGGAGCGGACCCGCTCACGCAGATCCGGATCGACCGGATGTCGTAGTCGCCGACCCGTGGGTGCTGGTTGATCCCCTGGTACAGTGTGGGAACCCCGGGAAACTCCGTCGGGTGGTACTGGTCGATCAACTTCAGGATCTCGTCCACGTCCGGGCGAATCTGGAGCACGAGGGTCGCGCCGTGCAGGAGGGGGTAGTTCAGTGCCACGGTCATTCCGTAGACATGGAAGAACGGGATCGAGCACAGCACGACCGGGGCGGCTGTTTCGTCGAGGCTGAACCACGCCCGACATTGGAGCGCATTGGCGAGCAGGTTGCGGTGGGAGAGCATCGCGGCCTTGGGTCGTCCCGTGGTGCCGCCCGTATACTGCAGCACCGCGACCTCCGCGGCCGGGTCTCCGGTCGCGTCCGGCACGCTCGCCGGGGTCCGTACGACCTCCGACCAACGCCGGATCGTGGGCCCGGCCGGGTATCGGGTCGAGAGCTTCTGGCGCCTCAGCTGGCGGTTCACGAACGGCCGCTTCCACCATGGGTAGAGCGCTCGGAGCCGGGCGACATACGCGACCGGGACCGCGAGCTCCGACGCGACCTTTTCGAGGTTCGGGTAGAGGATCTCGAGGGTGACGATCGCCCGGGGTCTGGCGTCCGCGAGCAGCCGAGCGAGGTCCTGGCCGATGTAGAGCGGACTGACCTGGACGACGGCGACCCCCCGCCGAAGAGCCCCGAAGAAGGCGATCGGGTACGCCGGGCAGTTCGGCAGGTAGAGCGCCACGCGGTCGCCGGGGCCGATGCCGTCCCGGGCGAGCGCCGCCGCGAATCGACCGGTCGCCTCCCAGAAACGTCGGTAGCTCCACCGGGCCCCGTAGAAGATCATCATTGTCCGGTCCGGCCATCGCTCCACGATGGTCCGGATCGCCTCGGGGAGCCGCACCGGCGGGACCTCGACCTCCGGCGCGACGTTCGGCGGGTAGTGGGCGTGCCAAGGACGGCTCGCAGTGGGTCCCGTCGCACTGGCCGCCATTCGGTTCCCTCTAGGCCGGCTCGGCGGGAGATCGCTCAAAATGGACCCCGTTCCGATAGCTCTCCACGAACCGGACCCGGTCGCCGATCGTCACGTCGGACTCCGAGCGCGCGGACGGCATCCAACCGGTGACCCGGCCCCCGCCGGCGAGTTCCACGACCAGGTAGGCGTACGGTGCGTCGTTCAGGAATTCGTCGGAGGGGACGTTCTGGACCGAGAACGCCACGACGCGCCCTTCCCGGGAGAGCTCGACCTCCTGAAGGTCCCGTCGACCGCAGGACGGGCACAGAAGCCCCCAGGTCGCCGTAGTGAACCCGCACGACGAACGAAACCCTCGCAGCCGATGCTCCTCCTCGTAGCCCCGACGGTAGTCGTCGATCGTGTGGGGGGCAGGCCCCCCTTCGTTGCGCATTACGCTCTCCACCCCTACCGTCGCCCGAAAATGTGGACCGAGCACGATCCGCCGGTCGCTCCCACGTTGTGGGCGAGCGCGAGCCCGGTCTTCGGGACCTGACGGCCCCCGGCGTGGCCGTTGAACTGCTCGAAGATCTCGACGACCTGGGCGGCGCCGGTCGCGCTGACCGGGTGACCCTTGGCCTTCAGACCCCCGGACGGGTTCACGGGGAGGCGGCCGTCGTGGGCGGTGACGCCGTCGACGGTCGCGCGACCGGCGTGGCCCTTCGGAAAGAACCCGAGGTCCTCGAGCGCCATGATCTCGGCGACCGTGAAACAGTCATGGACCTCCAGGAAGTCGATCTGCGCGGGTTCGACCTTCGCCATCCGGAACGCCTTGAGTCCGGCGGCCCGGGTGGCGGGGAGGCCGGTCAGGGTCTCGCGGTCGTGCATGTCGGCCACGGACCCGGCGCGGGCCGACGCCCGGATCACCAACGGCTCGGCCGCGGGACGGGGGAGCCGCTCCCGGGCGGCGACCACGATCGCCGAGGCACCGTCGGAGAACGGGCAGCAGTCGTAGAGCCGAAGGGGCGAGGCGATGATCGGGGATCCGAGGTACGTGTCGAGGGTGATCGGACGCTGGAAGTGCGCGTTGGGGTTCATCGCTGCGTTGGCGTGGTTCTTCACGGCCACGGCGCCGAACTCCTCCGGACGGGAGCCGTGCTCCCGACGGTAGGCCGACGCGAGCGTCGCGTACAGTCCGGGGAACGTCGCCCCGTTGCGAGACTCGAACGCGTAATCCGCGCCCATGGCGAAGTAGCTGGTCGAGGCGAAGGTGTCGAGGTGGGAAAGCTTCTCGACGCCGACCACCAGAGCGGCGTCGGCGAAACCACCGGCCACGTGGACGAACGCCTCGTGGAGCGCGGCGCTGGAGGAGGAGCAGGCGGACTCGATCGTGACCGAGGGGACCTCGGGGATCCCGAGGGCCGTGTTGATGAGCGGGCCGACGTGCGCCTGCCGCTCGGCGACCCCGAACGCGTTGCTCACGAACGTCTGCTCGATGTCCTTCGGCTCCAGCCCCGCACTGTCGATCGCCGCGAGGGCGACCCGGGACGCCGCCTCGCGACCGGTTTCGGCCATCTTGCCGAACCGGTTGGTGGCGGCGCCAACCACCCAAGTTTCGCGCATGGGAGCTTCCTATCGCCCACGGCCCCTCGGGCCATAACCGTTCAGGCCCCGCGTCCGCCGCCAATGGATCCCTCAACCCCGGCCACTCGTAGCGGAGCCGGAGCGAAGCGGGAGCAATCCCCCTCGAACGACGCCGGTCGACCGGTTCCGGCCGCGCGGAGAGCCGGGAATTACTCCGGTCCGAGCGTATCGTCGGCAACGGCTTCGGGAAGTTCGAGGAGACTGCGAAGGCGCGCGAAGATCGCGGCCGCCTCCTCCGGGTCCTTGCTCTTGATCAGCATCCGACCGTCGCGGCTGACGGTGACTTCGCGCTCCATTCGGACCACGAGCATCACCCGGGCATCGGTGACCTCGATGTGCTCGGCCTCGAGGCGTTGACGGACAGCCCCGAGGTCGAGCGGGTGTCGGGGGCGAGGGACGGCCTCGAAGGCCCCGCCGCTCGAGCAGACGCGCAGCTGGTAGTACGGCATCAGGACGAACCGACGCTCGCGTGCGAGCCGAGCGACCCCCGACCGCGGGGGACCGATTCCCCCTCTTTAGCTCTCGGCGTCCGGACGGGCGGCGTCGGCCGGGCGGCGAGCGGGTATGCCCCCGGGGAGCGCCGGGTCTGGGGGTCGGGACGGAGGGACCGACGCACGCCGGCCCCTCCCGAGGACGTTGCGGCCTACACCCACTGGACGCTGACGGAACCCGTCGGCATCGCCACGGCGGCGAAGCTGAGCGCGTCGGCGTGGAAGATATTCCCGAACAGCGTCACGCTCGTCGGGCCACCCGCGCCTTCCGAGACCGCCTGGATCGCCGCCGTCGAGATCGACATCGTAGTTGGGCAGCTCAGGTAGCTGCCGGTGCCGCACACGACCTGGCTCGCTCCGTTCGTCCCCGCGTTGCTCACGTGCGAGATGATGTTCTTGCTGACGTTGAAGGTGCCGTTGTCCACGAGGATCCCCGGCGCACCGGTCGCGGCGGCGTTGATCGTGTTGTTCTCGATGAGCGCCGTCGATCCGGGGGCGCCGTTGACGATGATCCCGTAGCCCATGGCACCGGTCACGAGGTTGTTCGTGATGAACACCGTGGAGGGGGTGGTCTCGAAGTCGGCGATCGCGTTCGGGGAGGTCCCGACGGTCGAATGCGAGATCGTCGTGCCCGAACCCGCATTGTAGAGCAGGATCCCGGACGCCTGGTAGCCGGTCCCGTACCAGTCGAGGGTGGATCCGCCGCCCGTGTAGTTGTCCGCGAGCACCTTGTCGTTCGCGAGCTGGCCGACGGCGCCGTACGCGATCTGGATGCCGTTCTGGGCCGTGGCCGAGGTGCCGCCCAGGCCGATCGTCGTGTCCCCGGTCAAGGTGCATAGGAGACCCGGGTCGTCGCAGGTGATGCCGTTCTTCCCGTAGGCGCTCACCACGGTCTTGGAGATCGTGACGTGGAGGGCGGGAGAGGGGGTGAACGAGGTCGAGAACCAGCCCGTGTAGACGTAGACGGCCAGCTGGTTCTGGCAACCGAGGAGGGAAGGCGGGAGCTCAACGCCCGTCACCTTCGCCCTCGTGAGGGTCCCGGAGGAGTTCTGGAAGTCGACGCCGACGAAGTCCGGGGTGCAGCCGCCGATCGAGCTCGCCGCGGCCGAGGCGTTCACCGTCAACCCGGAGACTGTCACGCCCGTGGTGTTCGCCACGAGGACGACGGCGGCGAGCGGGGTCTGGGGCGAGGAGGAATCCCAATCGACCGTGGTCGTGTTGATCGTCGGGGGATCGATCGTGGTCAGGGCAGGGCCGGCACCGACGAGGGTGATGCCGGAGGTCGAGATCTTGATCTGCTCGGGGAAGGAACCGGCTCCGAGGCAGATCCTCCAGCCGGGGTTCGCACTGTTGATCGCGGTCTGCACCGCGTTGTTCGCCAGGTTCTCGGAGTTCACGCTGAGGTTGCAGGTCGGCGTCGCGTGGGCCGTTCCGGCGATGGAGAACAGCGCGGAGACCCCGACGGCGGCAAAAGCGACGAGGGCGATGGTCGCCCAGACCCGGCTCGACGACATCTTGGTGGCGTTCATGATTGTTGGTCCCTATCTGCCCGGTGGCTAGGCCCGCGGCCCCCCGTGAGAGGGACCCCGAATTCGTCCACCCGGTCGCGGGCCCACCGGAGCGAGGCATATGAAATCATCTGCCGGGAGTGGCCAACCTCCTCGAAATCGGTGACCAACCTCTCGCATGCCGCGCGAATCCGGAAGTTCGCTCGCAAGGAGCCGTCCAACTTGAGACCTTGACCCGAATCCGGGACCCGGGGCGGCGGGGGCGTCTCGGCCGCCGGTCCTACATCACGACGGCGCGCCGCACGCACTCGTCGATCATCGCGTCGACGTCGATCTTCTCCTCTTCCCCGAGGATCTGGACCAGGCCGGAGCGCGTCGCGGGCCGATCCGGCACGGCTTGGCAGCACAATCCCGGCCGGGTCGAGATCCCGTAGGTACCGATCGACTTGGCCACCGCCTCGATCTCCTGCTTGTCGAAGCCGATCAGCGGGCGGACGATGGGGAGCCGCACCGAGATCGTAGCGGAACGCATGTTGCTGAGGGTCTGCGACGCGACCTGTCCAAGCGCCTCCCCCGTGACGAGGAACGTCGCCCCCTCCCGCTCGGCGACCTTTTCGGCCGAGCGCCACATGAATCGGCGGCAGAGGACGCACCCGACGTGCCGATCGGTCTTGCGCATCAGCTGGATCTGCGTCGGCCCGTGCGGGAGGACGTAGAGCGGGACCTTCTGCCCCCAGGCCTCCCGAAGCAGCCGCAGGTGGTCGGTGACCTTCTCGAGGGGCGTGTCGTCGGTGAACGGCCGATTGTCCATGTGGACGGCGACCATCTCGTGGCCCTGCCGGAGGATCATCTGTAGCGCGACGGGGGAGTCGATCCCCCCGCTCATCAGCATCACTCCCTTCGCCATCGACCCGGGAGTCGGCCCCCGGTATTTGACTTGGCTCTCTCGGGCCCCTCCAATGTAAATATCGCACCCCGCTCGCCGCGCCGTGTCTGCGTCGGGCCCTCCGGCCGTTGAGCTGTACGCCCGCGTCGAGGGGAGCGGCCCGCCGATCCTTCTCGTCCATGGGCTGGGCGGCGACCACACCGCCTTCCACGGGGTCATCCCGCTGCTCGCCCCTAGGTTCCAGGTGATTGCGCCGGACTTGCGGGGCCACGGGCGCAGCCCTTCTTCTCCGGGGATGACGTTTTCGTTCGCCGACCACGAGGCGGATCTCCGAGAGCTGCTGAAAAAGCATGGGCTGACCTCCGCTCACGTGGTCGGCCTGAGCGCAGGCGGCTTCCTCGCTCTGCAGTGGGCGCTCGATGCCCCCGCCTACGAACGGAGCATGACGTTGGTCGGAGCGTCCTCCCACTGCGACAATCACACCCGCGCGGTCGCCCGCAACTGGGCGGAAACCTATCGGAACGACGGGTTCGACGCGTACATGCTGCGCCTGCTCAAGGACCTCTACTATCCGGACTGGATCGAGGCCCACATGGAGGTCGCCGACGAGCTGCGGGAGAAGATGCGGAACGCCGACCTCCGTGGAGCGTTCGCCTGGGGGGACGCCGTCCGGAGCTTCGACCTGCGCGGCCGCTTGGGGCGCGTGAAGGCGCCGACCCTGATCCTCCAGGGGGTCGACGACGCGGTGGTCGATGGGTCGCACGGGCGGCTCCTCCGGCAGGCGATCCAGGGAGCGCATCTGAAGCTGTTCGCCCAGACCGGTCACCTCGTGCCGGTCGAACGCCCCCAGGAGACCGCGGCCGCGATCGAGGAGTTCGTCACTCGCCTCGAGTCGCCCCCGGCCGGGCCGATGGCCGACGCGTGAGATCGGGCCCAATCGGATTTCTTCTTTTACCCGGGAGGTCATACCGGCGCCCGGAGATCAATGGCCACCCCTTCAGCCACCGACACCGAGCAACGTTTCGCCGACCTGGAACGCCAGCTTCGCGAGCTGCGCGGACGCATCGCGCAGCTGGAACGGCGATTGCAGCCTCGGAGCGAGAACCCGCTCGACCGGGAGACGACCCGCGAGAAGGTCACGTACGACTGGCAGTCGTGATCCCTCGCGGGCAGACCCGACCGATCCGTTGGCGGCCCTCCCGCTTCGCCACCTCCTCGGGGCCCTCCCCGTGGAGCGGCCGAGCACGGCGGGAGCCGACGCGGCCGTGCTGATCGTCCTCCGGGACGGGACGCACGACGTCGAGACGTTGCTCATCGAGCGGACGGTCCGCGAGGGCGATCCGGCGTCCGGGCACATCGCGCTCCCCGGCGGCCGGGTCGAGCGGACCGACCCGGATCTCTGCGCTACGGCGATCCGGGAGCTCAGCGAGGAGGTAGGTCTCGGGCCGGACGACCTCGACGGGGCGGTCCGCTACGTGGGGACGGACCACGCGGCCCGGTTCCGGATGAACGTAGGGGTGTTCGCCGCAAACCTCGGCCCGGGTTCGAGCGCTCCACGCGTGCAGAGTCCGAGGGAGGTCGCGCACGTCTTCTGGCTCCCCCGGGGTCCCCTCGAGGCCACTCAGTGGGTGACGCGCGACACGTCGCGGGGCCCCCGCGAAGTCCCGGCCACCGTCTACGACGGCCGCGTCCTGTGGGGATTCACGCGTCGCGTGCTCCGCCATTTCTTCGCCCAGCGGCCCCTGGCAGAGCCGGATGACGACGACCGGGCCTTCGCCACCCGCCTCGGGGCCGGCGAAGGTTCTATGTCGCTCATCCGGTAAACCCTCCCCGACCTTGATCGCGCTCCGCTGCCCCCCGTGCCGCTGCGTCGGGAAGGGACGTGCGGGGCGCGTCGACCTCGGACCCTCGGCCCGATCCCGGAGCCGCTCCGATGCTCCGGACACTTGAATCAGGAGCCGGCGATGGCGTTACCCCCCGATCTTCCTGTCATCGATCACCACTGCCACCTTTCGCCCGACGGGGAAGGCGTCGAGGCCGCCCGGAGGTTCCGAGCCGCGGGGGGGACCCACCTGTTCCTCGCGACGCAACAGTACGGCGCCAAGACCCCCGATTGCGTCGAAGACTACGCGGCCCAGTTCGAGACCACGGAGCGGATCGCGCGGGCGGTCGAGTCGATGACGGGCGCGGTCGTCTACCTGACGATCGCCCCCTATCCGGTCGACCTGGTCCGCTCGGCCGAGACTCTCGGCCTCGCGGCCGCCGTCGAGGTGCACCGCTCCGCCCTCGAGCTCGCCGGCCGCTGGGTGGAGGAGGGGCGAGCGGTGGCCGTCGGCGAGGTCGGACGCCCCCACTTCTCGGTCGCTCCCGAAGTCTTTGAAGCCTGCTCGGAAGTGTTCCGGACCGCGCTCGAGGTCGCCCGCGACGTGGGGTGTCCGGCGGTGGTGCATTGTGAGGAGCTGACCCCAGACTCCTATCGGGAGCTTGCCGGATTCGCCGCGAGGGCGTCGTTCCCGCTCGGCCGGCTAGTGAAGCACTACGCGAAGGTGGTTCGTCCGGTCGCGGACCTGGGGGGCATCGTTCCCTCGTATCTCGCCACGCGCGACGCGGTCGCGGCCTCGGCGAGCCAACCCGGACCGTGGTTCTGGGAGACCGACTTCCTCGACGACCCGAAGCGTCCGGGGGCCGTCCTCGATCTCGCGACGGTGGCCCGACGGGCCCGCGGCATGGGGGAAACGGGACCTTCCGGCATCGAGGCCCTCCGCATCCCGTTCGAGGCGAGCGTCCAGCAGGTGTATGGGTTCCGACCCACCGTGCGCTCGGGGGTGCCGGCCCGGTGACCGCGGCGAGCCGGTCCGGCCGCCTGGTGGCCCTCGAAGGGATCGACGGCTCCGGTAAGTCGACGCTCCAACGGCGACTCGCGAAGAGATGGAGGTCGCGGGGCCTGATTGTCGCCACGATCCGGGAGCCTTCCGATGTCGCGCTGGGACGTCTGGCCCAGGAGCTCGGCCCCTCCGACCCGTGGGCGAGCGCGATGGTGTTCACCCTCGACCGACTGCTGGCCCGGCCGCACCTGGAGGCGGCGCTTCGAAAGAACGACGTGGTCCTGACCGACCGGTCGTTCTTCTCGACGCTCGCGTACCAGGGCAGCTCCGTTCCTCGCTCGTTGGCCACGCGGATGCGTCGCATGCAGCGCGGCGTGACGGTCGTCCCGGGCCGCGTCGTGTACCTCGCGCTGAGCCCCCGGGAGGCGCTCCGGCGGGTCGGGGGACGAGGGAAGGCCCGGGCCCCGCTCGAGCGGCTCCGCACCCTCGCCCGGGTGGACCGACGCTACCGACGTCTGTCCAGGGGAAGGGGGTGGATCGTCGTGGACGCCTCCCGACCGGCCGACGAGGTTCTCGAGTCCGTGGACCGGGCCCTCTCCCCGTGGGTCGTGCGCCGGGCCGGAGCGCGCCGACCGGGAACATCATCTACATCCACCGTTTCGGCGGGTCGAGGCTCGGTGTGACCCGGATCCTGAAGGCCGAGGAGACCCTCGACCCCACCTTCCTACCGCCGCGGCTCGTGGGCCGGGAGACGGAGCTCGGGCTGCTCTCGCAACGCTACCGCTCGGGCCTCGCCAAGGGGCTGCCGTACCATCAGCTGCTCACCGGAGGGATCGGAAGCGGGAAGACCGCCCTCGCGAACCGACTCGGCGAAGACCTCCAGCGCGCCGGCAAGTTCGGGGAATTGCCGGTGATGAAGATGTACGTCAACTGCTGGCGGAGGTCGAACGACCGGACGATCCTCCTCCAGCTGCTCCGGGGCGTAGGGGTATCGTTGCCGGACCGCGGCTACGCCCTCAGCGAGATGCTGGACGTCTTCGAGCAGGGGATCCGGCGGACGCCGCGCCATCTGTTCGTCGTCCTCGACGAGGTGAGCGCCCTCGTCCGTCAGGGGACGAAGCTGCTCTACCTCCTCTCCCGACCCGGCGAGGTCGGCCTGGGATCGATCTCGCTGTTCCTCGTCGCGGCCGAGGACGTCCTCCCGTACCTCGACGCGGCGAGCCGCTCGAGCTTCGGCGTCACCCACCGGCTCCAACTGACGCCGTACGATCGCGAGGCGCTGACCCGCATCCTCGGGTTCCGAGCCGAGCTGGCGCTGAGGCCCGGAAGTTACTCGCCCGATGTCCTCGACCAGGTGGCCCGCGCCGCGGCGACGAGCGGGGACGCGAGATTCGCCCTCGAGATCCTCGCCGGGGCCGCGAGGGCCGCCGAGGCCGATGGCGCGGGGGAGATCACTCCCGAGCACGTCCGGGCGGCGAAGGGCTCGGTGTTCCCAACGCTGACCGAGTCGAAGCTCGAGGAGCTCTCGCAGAACTCGCTGCTGGTCCTCCTGGCGATCGCGCGCACGCTGCGTGGGCCCCGCACCGCGACGCCGACCGAGCGCGTGCGCCTCGCCTACCAGGGACTCACCGAGGAGTACGGGACCAAGGCGATGAGCCGGGTCACCTTCTGGCGGACGGTCAAGGAGCTCGAGCGCGAGGGCCTTGTCCAGGTCGAGCCCGTCGGGACCGGCCAGTCGGCGCGGCTCAGCATGGACGAAGTGCCGGCGAGCCTCCTGAGGACGCTCGTGGAGTCTCGCCTCGGCGGCGCGACGGGGAAAGCCTAAAACCGAACCCCGGGTGGCTCGGCCGTGCCGGCCGCCGCATCGACCCTACCGGCGGCGACGGTCGCCGCGGGTCGGCTTCCGCCTTGGATCCGCAGTCGCCCCCCGCACGGCGAGTACCCCCGCGTTCGCTCGATCGTCGACGGCCAGGGGCTCGGCACGGTCTGCCGAGAGGCGCGTTGCCCGAACCTCTCCGAATGCTGGTCGGCGGGCACGGCCACGCTGATGCTTCTCGGCACCGAGTGCAGCCGGCGCTGCAGCTTCTGCGCCGTCCAGACCCGCTGGAGCCGCGGCGTCGTGGACGGGACCGAACCGGCGCGGGTCGCCGCGGCCGTGCGGAGCTGGGGGCTGCGCTACGTCGTCCTGACCCAGGTGTGCCGAGACGATCTCGACGACGGCGGAGCCGCGCTGATGGCCCGGACGGTCCGAACGATCCGGGCGGAATCCCCCGGGACCCGCGTCGAGCTGCTCGTCGGCGACCTCGGCGGGTCGACGCCGGCGCTCTCGACCCTGCTCGACGAGGGCCCGGACGTGCTGGCGCATAACCTCGAGACCGTCCGACGGCTCTCCCCGGAGGTGCGGGACCGGCGCGCCGGCTACGACCGCTCCCTGTCCGTCCTTCGGGAGGCGCGAGCTCGCGGAGCGGGCGATCTCGTCACGAAGAGCTCGATCATGCTCGGGCTCGGAGAACGACCCGAGGAGCTCGACGAGAGCTTCGCGGACCTCCGCCGCTCGGGGGTCGACCTGCTGACGCTCGGCCAGTACCTCCGCCCGTCCGCCTCCCATCGACCGGTCGACCGCTTCGTGCCCCCCGAGGAGTTCGACGAACTCGCCCGGACGGCGCGCTCCCACGGCTTCGCCGGCGTCGAATCCGGTCCGATGGTCCGTAGCTCGTACCGGGCCCAGGAGCTGTACGAGCGCGCGACCGCCCGGCACCGGAGCTAGTCGATGGCGAAGAAGGCCCGGCGCCGCCTCGAGGAGGACGAGGAGTTCCACTCGTTCCAGTTCCCGCGTTTCGACGACGAGCAGTTCCTCGCCCATGAGTTCGAACAGACCTACGCGACGGCCATCGCCTTCGCGCTCGCCGGCGGCATGGCCGTGGTCTCCTACCTGATCGACCGGGCGAACCTGCCGGCCGTTCTGGCGCTCGCGGCGGCGATCGCGATCCTCGTCGCCAGCCCGTTCCTGATCCAGCGCCTGCGCCCCCTGTCGAGCGAGTACACGAAGGGCGATTGGGCCGGGCTGATCGTGATGATGATCTTCGGCTGGCTGGGACTGTGGTTCGTGCTCCTGAACGTGCTGCCGACCTAACGGGGCGTCGGTCGCCACCAGGGAAGCCGTTTGTCCAGCAGCTCGCCGAGCGCCGCGTCGACCTCGGGACCCTCGGTGAGCTCGTCAAGCGGGCCGATCCACGCTCGTTCCGGAACGCCCCCCTTCAGGTCGCGTCCCAGCGGCAACCGGGGGAGGGACTCCCGGAGCAGCCCCTCGATGGACCTTTCGCCCCGGCGCGTCTCGACGGCCAGGTTCCCTTCGTCGTCGATGTACGGCCCCTGGACCACTTCGGCCCCGGGCGCCGCCCACTTCTCGAGGAACGAACCGACCCGATCGATCCCCGCCGGGGGACCTGGGCGACGTCGTACGGCCGGCAGCAGGCGCGAGCCGACCTCGAGAAGGACCAGGACCCGTGACGGACCCGCCGCTCCCGCGACCCCGAGTACCGCGAAACCCTGGCGCTCCGCTTCCTCTGCCACCGCGCGCTCGGCCTTGCGAAGCTGGGGGTACAGGACGTCGTCGACAAGCGCCGGACGAGGCAGGGTCAGGGCGGCGACGTGGGTCGCGCGATCGCGGACCCGGTCGAGGCCGGCCACGAGGGTCAGCCCTGGGGACGTTTGGGTTTCGAACGCCTCCGGGGTCGGTCGCTCGAGGAATGCCTGGGAGGAGAGGATGAAGGCGGCCAAGTTGCGGCGAGAGAGCGCGGTGGCGACGTTCCGATGGGGGTCGACCGGGTCTTCCATCACCAGCGCGACGTCGTCCGGGACGCGGGGGGCGGAGTCCGCCGACCACAGGAGGCGTGCCGGGATCCGCCAGTGGGCGGCGTCCGACAGCACCTGATGGAACGAGCCGAATTTCAGGACGAGGAGCTCGACGAGGTACCCCGAAAAGCCTCCCGTGCGCGCCTCTGACCCGTACAATCGGTGGGCCCTCAGGAACTGCTTGAGGAGGCGCACATCGGCGACCATCGAGGGGTTCTGGCGCTCCACGAGGAACGCCTGGTGGAACGGTGTCCGATCGACGGCGCTCAACGGCTGGGACGGGTCGGTGATCGCATAGCCGGGCACTGCGTCGACGGCGAAACCCTCGAAGGTGCCCCGGAGGTACGGGTGTTCGGCGTACCGGGTCTCGGGCCGCTCCAGGATGGCACCCGCCAGGGAGAGCCCTTCCTTCTCCAGGTCGGCGCGCCCGACCGTCGGCGGGTAAAGGAAGAACAGGTCGATGTCCAGCCGGTCGCGGAGGAACGTTCCCCGTGCCGCGCTCCCCGCGACGACGATCTTCTGCGGGGCGATCCGGCGACCCTCGGCGGCCCGGCGGGCGTTCTCGACCAGCCGCGCGGCCGTCGAGGCGACGCGGGCGAGGGTGGCCGTGTCCGGCGCGATCCGCTCGCGCACCGCCGCCTCGACCGCCTCGGCCGCTCGATCGGACGACGACGTGGCCGGTTCCATCGGGGGCGGCACCGCGTCCCGCGCATGAAGCCTTGGGGTCGGTGGCGAGGCGGCCGCCCAAGCGTTATCGGGCGCGGGGTCGTACTAGCGCGTCAGGGGGTCGGGTGGCGGTCGTAGGACATCGGGCGACGCTGTTCGAGCCGATGTCGGACGGCAAGGTCCGCTGCACGGCCTGCGCTCGGTACTGCGCGATCCCCGAGGGTTCTCACGGTTTCTGCTACGTTCGGGAGAACGTCGGCGGCGAGCTCCGGTTGCTATCGTACGGTCTGGCGGCCGCCGTCCAGGTCGACCCGGTCGAGAAGAAACCGCTCTCGCACTTCCATCCGGGCGCGCGGGTCCTGTCGATCGGGACCGTCGGGTGCAACTGGCGCTGCCAGTACTGTCAGAACGCCGAGATCTCCCAGGAGCAGGCGGTCAGCGGGCGCCCGCTCAGCCCGACGGCCGCCGTCGACCTGGCGCTCCGGCTGGAGTGCCAGGGGATCACCTTCACGTACAACGAGCCGACGATCTTCATCGAGTACGCGCTCGACGTGATCCGCGCGGCGAAAGGCCGAGGGCTGTTCGCCAACTTCGTGACGAACGGGTACATGACGCCGGAGGCGGTGGAGCTGATCGGGCCGTACCTCGACGCCGTGAGCGTCGACTTCAAAGGAAGCGGCGAACCCGGCTTCATGCGCCGGTACATCACCGCCAAGGGACCCGCCCCGATCCTGGACACGATGGTCGCCTTGCAAGAACGCGGGGTCCACGTCGAGGTGACGGACCTCATCGTTCCCGAGGTCGGTGACGACCCGGAGGCGCTGCGCGGTCTCGCCCGCTTCGTGCGGGACCATCTCGGTCCCGAGACCCCGTTCCACCTGCTCCGTTGGCACCCGGACTACAAGATGCTGGACCTGCCGGAGACGCCGGTGCCGACGCTCGAGCGGCTCCACGCGATCGCCAAGTCGGAGGGGTTGGAGTACGTCTATCTCGGCAATGTCTGGGGCCATCCGCTCGAGTCCACCTACTGTCCCGGGTGCGGGAGCGTCGCGGTGGAGCGCTACGGGTTCTTCATCCGGGACTGGCGGCTCGATGACGAGAACCGGTGTCGATCGTGCCGGCGCGCCATCCCGATCGTGGGCCGCCTCCGTCCCGAGTACGAGCCGACGTTCGCCGCCCCGGTTCGCTGACCGGACGCGGGTCGGGTCCCCGCCGGCAGCCCCCGACGGATCAGGGTTCGGGGCGGTTCGTCGCTCGCCTTCCGAACGAGGGGCGCCGCGGGTTCAGTAGTGGTCCGGGATCGGCCCTTCCCACTCCTCCTCGGGGTGGTCGTACAGGCAGATGTAGTTCCCGTCCGGGTCGGTCAGGTACGCGATGCGGTGCCCGGTCGTGGTGATCCAGACGTCCGCGTCGACGAACTTCGCGAGGACCGGATCCGTCCTCGCCTTCTCCACCGCCGGTCCGTTCACCCACATCTTGGGGGTCGAGGGGGCGATCCCCTTCGCCTTCAGCCGTTCCAGGAACTGCGGGAGGTCGCGGACCCGTACCTCGAGGTGGTCGAGCCCCTCGCCGGCGACGTACGGGGCATAGAACGGACTCGCCTCGGCGTACCAGTTGAGCTCGAGCCGCTGACCGGATCGGCGGTCCTTGAGGAGCACGTAGGCGCTGTCGTCGTCCGACGCCCGCTTGAGCTCGACCAGGTCGAGGATCGAGCGGTAGAACTCCAGGGACTTTTCGAGGTCCGTCACGCGGATCCCCACGTCACTCAGCCAACTGTCCGACATGTCTCCGCGATTCCTAGGGGCGGGATAGGCCTATCGAGCTCCGCCTTCCCCGCGACCCGATCCCGGCGCCGTTCCTGGCTCGGCCCGGCGCCGGAAAGGAACATCCCCGATGGGCCGGGTGGCCCGGGGTCCGACGGCGCGGGAATCGGTCGTTCGAGCTACTCCGGGAGCGGTTGATACCGTCGGGATCGGTAGAACCAGAGACCGATCGGGACGAGGACCACCCCGACGATGAGCAGGATCGCCCCATCGACCTCTATCGCCGGCAGAGGACACCCGTGGGCCGGGCAGGCTGATCCTTGGGAACAGTCGACGGCCGGGCACGAGGAGGGGACCAACGAGCCACCCAGGACGAGGAGCAGCACCCCCACGACGACCAGGCCCATGGCCACCCCGAACGGAATCCATCCGCGCGCGGGGGATCTCCATTTCGTCCCCCCCATGGTCACCGAAGCACGCCTCCCCGGAACGTCCCGGTGCGTGGCGGTCGGCCGCCCGCACCTCGCGTTGCGAAGATGACCGACGATCCGATGCGACCCGCTGGTGGAGTCCGGCGAGGACTCTTCCCCGGGAATGCCCTTCGGGGACCCGGCCGGAGAAACGGGATCACGGTCACGATCTGCGGCCTGCCGTGCTCGCTCCCCGCGGCGGACGCAGGCGCTGTCGGGCCTTGTTCTCCGCGACCCGCGCCCGCACGATCTTGATCACGAGCGAAGTAGGCAACGGCCTCGCCGGCGTGAATCGAAGTGTGCCCTTGCCCGACTCGTACGGCCTCACCTCGGCGGCGAATCTGGCGCGGACCGAGGCGCTTCCTGCAAAGAAGCTGCAGTGGTCGCGGAAAGCGGCGTAGTAGACCAGCATCCCGTCCTGACGGAAGGCGGGCATCCCGTAGCTGACGACCTCCTGGGCCTCCGGGGCCGCGGCCCGGATGGTCGTGCGCAGCCGCTCCAGGAGTCGGCGGAACGGAGCCGGGACCCCGGCGAGGTAGCGATCGACATCGCCTGGACCGGTCGAGGCGCCGGCCTTCCGGGCCGCGGTGGGGGTGCGTCGTGCAACCCCGCCGACTCGGGACCGCGCCCCCACGGCCCGGGTCCGGGCGGATTCACTCCCTCGGGGTCGGACGCGGTTCATAGGTTCAGAATATCTCGATCCAGTTCCCATCCGGGTCGGTGACGAAGTAGATCCCCTTGATACCGTGGGGTCGGAGGGGGCGAGGGCGGGAGCCGCCCCCGCTTTGACGAGCCGCCGGAAGGTGCGGGCCGCGCTTCCGCCGGCGGTGATGCTGATGTGGTCGAGCCCCTCCCCGGCCGTGTACGGGGTCGCGAAGGTCGTTCCTTCCGGGTACCAGTTCAGTTCCAGTCGTTGGCGGCTGCGGTCGTCCTGGAGCAGCACCCAACGACCGCCATGAGGGGCCTGGCCTCTCCGTAGTTCACGTAGGCCGACCAGCCGGGTGTAGAAGTCGATCGAGCGGTCGAGCTCGCGGACCCGGATCCCAAAGTAGCGGAGTCCCACGATCGACTCGAAGGCGCCTCGGACTCATAGGGGTTAGGTCCCCCGGCGACCGGCGTTCGCCGGGGCGCGCCCGAGCCGGCTCACGGGGTCCGTGCAGCGCAGAACCCGGGCCTAGTAGAATCCCGCGCCGACCATACAGATCAGGGTCGCCAGCAGGAGCACGAGCGTCAGGATGGCCGTGATCTGGGCGAGTTTCTGGGTCCGAGGGAGTTCGGCCGGCGGCTGCGACTGGCCCCCCGCCACCATCTCGCGAACCAACCGGACCGCTTTGAGCTGGTACGGCACGGCGACGAACTCCGACACGACGAAGGCGAGCAGGGCGAGAACGATCCCGACCCGGAGGTCCACCCCGTAGAACGAAGACGGATCCAGGATGCCCGGACCTCCGAGGCTGTAGAGGAGCATCGCCCCGAACAGGACGGTCAAGCCCGCGGAGACCTGGAAGAACCGCACGACGCGGGGAACGACCTTGACCATGAACTCGC
>Ga0210384_10002454_pt1 | contig 22605 bp, 23 predicted proteins | sample IncBWH2MmetaG_FD_160574 | JGI IMG/M metagenome (GOLD analysis project Ga0210384, IMG submission 160574) | Forest soil microbial communities from Barre Woods Harvard Forest LTER site, Petersham, Massachusetts, United States - Inc-BW-H-2-M | ecosystem: Environmental > Terrestrial > Soil >...
CAAATTGGTCTCGCCGCGCACCAAGCTGGTGTGGCTCGCCAATCCGAACAACCCGACCGGGACCTATCTGCCGTTCGACGAGGTCAAGCGGCTGCGCGCCGGCCTGCCGCCGCATGTGCTGCTGGTGCTCGACGCCGCCTATTCCGACTACGTGTCGCGCAACGACTACGAACTTGGCATCGAGCTGGTGGCCACGACCGACAACACGGTCATGACCCACACTTTCTCCAAGATCCACGGCCTTGCCGCGCTGCGGGTCGGCTGGATGTTCGGTCCCGCTCACATCGTCGACGCCGTCAACCGGATTCGCGGCCCCTTCAACGTCTCGACACCGGCGATGCTGGCGGCAGTCGCAGCGATCGAGGACACCGCGCATCAGCAGATGTCGAAGGCGCACACCGAAAAATGGCGCAACTGGCTGACGGAAGAGATCGGCAAGCTCGGGCTGAAGGTGACGCCGAGCGTGGCGAATTTCGTCCTGATCCACTTCCCGCTCGAGAAGGGCAAAACCTCGGTTGACGCCGATGCCTTCCTTACCAAGCGTGGCCTCGTGCTGCGCGCGCTGAATAACTATCGTCTGCCACACGCGCTGCGCATGACCATCGGCACCGAGGAGGCCAATCGCCTCGTGGTCGAAGGCTTGCGCGACTTCATGGCCGCCAAGGGAAACAAGTGAAGGCAGCGCCCCAATTCAACAAGCTCGCGCTGATCGGCTTCGGCCTGATCGGCGGCTCGATCGCGCGCGCCGCCCGCGAGCAGCATCTCGCCGGAGAGATCGTCACCACCGCGCGTTCGGCCAAGACCCGCGGGCGCGTCGCCGAACTCGGCATTGTCGATGCCGTGGTCGAGACCAATGCGGAGGCCGTCAAGGACGCCGACCTCGTCATCCTCTGCATCCCGGTCGGCGCCTGTGGCGAGGTGGCGCAGGAGATCGCGCCTTACCTCAAGCCGGGCGCGATCGTCTCCGATGTCGGCTCGGTCAAGGGTGCGGTGGTCAAAGACATGGCGCCGCACCTGCCGGCCAATGCGCATTTCGTGCCGGCGCACCCGGTAGCGGGCACCGAGCATTCCGGCCCCGACTCCGGCTTCGCCGAACTCTTCATCAACCGCTGGTGCATCCTGACGCCTCCCGAGGGGACTAATCCCGGCGCGGTCGAAAGATTGCGCGCGTTCTGGGCGGCGCTCGGCGCCAAGGTCGAAACCATGACGCCCGACCACCACGATCTGGTGCTCGCCATCACCAGCCATCTGCCGCATCTGATCGCCTACACCATCGTCGGCACCGCCGATGAGCTCGGCCAGGTCACCTCCTCGGAAGTGATGAAATTCTCCGCCGGCGGTTTTCGCGACTTCACCCGCATCGCCGCCTCCGACCCCACGATGTGGCGCGACGTCTTCCTCGCCAACAAGGAAGCGGTGCTGGAAATGCTCGGCACCTTCAACGAGGACCTCTCGAAGCTGACGCGCGCGATCCGCCGCGGCGACGGCGAGGCGTTGTTCGAGCATTTCACCCGCACCCGCGCCATCCGCCGCGGCATCGTCGAGATCGGCCAGGATTCCGCCGCGCCCGACTTCGGCCGCCCGCACGCGCATCTTTCCAAGAAGCCGGGCTGAACGATCATCCGGCAATCTTGCTGACGACCCGCAGCCGCCCGATCAGGCCCGCGCCGATCTGCAAGGTGACGCCGAGCATCCACCAGGAAACCACGGTGAAATCCCAGGCGCGCCGCGGGATATCGTCGAACACGAAGGCATAGACCGAGATCAGCGCTGCGACCGTGGCGAGGAAGGTGCCGGTCGCACTTAACAGCTCGACCATATCCACCCTCGGCCGCATGCGCAGCCGAGGGATATCGATCCCCAGATAGAATCCGATCGCACCGATCAGAACCATCGACAGGATGAAGCCGAAGGAATCGAACAAAGCGGGGTTGGCCCGGACCTGCAAGGCGGCAACGAACGTGCCGCACATCGCTCCGGACATCGCAAGGCCGGTTCGCTCCAACACATGCGCGAGACGGCTGATCAGCAACATGTCGTGCGTGCGGATTTTTCTGTCGTTCGACATGGTGGGACACTTATCCTCCCTCAGAACGGGTAGTAACGGATCTGGCTCATGACGATGCTGTCGTCCGTCCTCGGCGCGCCGCCGACACCAACGAAGGCGAGGCGCTGATTGTAGGAATACTGCACGCCTGCCTTCACCGTGCCGTACGTACCCTGGTAGATGGTGTCGTAGAACGCGGCCGTGATCTGCCGGACTTCACGGGTATTCCCGTTGCAGGTCGCGGCCGGCGAATTCTCGGTGTTGCAGCCCAGATTGTTGTAGAGCGGGTTGCCGTAACCGAACGGCACCGTGCCGACGTCTGAGAACGCCGCCTTGGTTCGCTCGAACCCGGTGTAGCTGTAGATGTCGAGCGTCGGCAGCGTGTGCCAGATCAGCCCCACCATGGCGGATGAGATCGTCAACGGCATGATCGTGCCGTCCTGCGCCAGCGTCGCGTCCGGGAACGGAGTGGCGGTGAAGCGGCCGAGCGCACCGTAGGCACCGTAGACCTGCAACTCCAGCGTCTTCGGAATAAGCTCGGCGTTGATGTGGCCGCCGAAGCTGCCGGTGTCATAGGTATGGTTGGCGAAATTGAAACGATCGAAGAACTGGCGATAGAGTCCCCACGCCTCGATGTGCAGATGGTAAGGCCCAAGCCGCGGGTCCCACGCCGCCTTCACGGTGAAGTCCGGGACCTGGTTCAAGCTCAGATTGTTGGCGTTGTTGAAAAAGCTGCCGCCGGGACCAGTCAGATTGACCAAAAGGTTCGTATTCAGCACGCCCTGCGGTCCGACCGCCGGCGTGCCGACCGTCGGCGTGTTGCCGCCGAAGAAAGAGGTCTGGGGATTTTCGGCCGACGCCGCGATCTTGAACTCCGGTCCGATATCCTGCCAGACGCGAATGCCGGGCTGGCGCGCGGCAAGGAAGCCAGGAACGGATTCGAAATCGATCACGCCGGGCGCATCAACGCCGCGCGGATCGATACCGGTCTTGGTCGGGGCATTGAGCGACCAGGTCTGGCCGGCGAGCACATGAAACCCTAGATCATAGCGATCGATCTCGACCGACATCTGGCGCATGCGCGGGTTGAACGAGTTGGTCGCAACCGAGTTCGCGGTCTGCGCCGCGCCTTCGAAGTCGATTTCGGTGAAACCGGCGACATGGGTATCGTCTCCCACATTGCCTTCGGCCAGCACCGAGAAGCGGCTTTGGCGCGCCGAGAAACGCGATTCCGGCGTGAAGAAGTTCTTGCTCTGCGCGAACGGAATGAAATTGTAGATCGAGCCCGTATCGGATGCGAGGTTACGCGTCCGATAGATGTCGGTGAGATCGACCCAGCCGCCGAATGTCAGCGTGACGCCCTTGTAGCAGACCTTGCCGTCCGGACATGCACTCATTGCCGCCTTGTAGGGAAGCGATGCCGGGCCCATCGCCTTGGCCTGCGCTTCGATTGCCCTTTCCTTTCGTCCCTGATCGTCCACCTTCTGCTCAAGCTGCTTCAGCTTGGCCTTGAGCAAACGAATCTCGGTTGCCGCATCATCGTCGGCGAATGCCTGGCTCGCGGAAAATAGAATGCCGCCGATGAGAACGCATTTAATTAGTCTCACGTGAATCTCCCGCCCAGGAGGAAGCGATCCCCTCACATCGCACCTTGGTCAGGTGTGTGCGTGCTCCTCCGATCGAGAGACTTGAGTTCGCCGCCCGATATTCGCGGGCGTGAGATTTTTTCTCGTCACGTTTTCCTCGCGATCATGTGCGGGAATTTTTCTGCAAAGTCCTGATCGCTTCACGATTGCAAAACGCTCCACGAACGAAAAAGGGGCCCAGCCGGGGATGGCTGGGCCCAAGTGTGGAGGTTCGACAGAGAGATGGGTCTTGTTATTGCGTGCGGGCGCGACGGCCCTCAGTAGCGTTTGACGGTCGTGCGTGCGGCCAGCGTCTTGTGCCGCTTCACCGACATCCGCATTCCGCCCACCTCGCCGGGCAGCGAAGCCATCGCGCTAGCGGGCCGCGTGGAGCCGGCATGCAGCACATCGCCGTTCGGATGATAGAACGCCCAGTTGCCGGGCTCCTGGATCACTTCCTGCGCCGCAAGCGGTGTTGCCACCGCCGCGGACAGGATGAGCGCGGCGCTGAAAAGTTTAAACGTCGTCATCGATCTTCTCCCCTTGTATCGGCCTCAACCATATGCGGGCCGTCTGAAACCAAGAGTGAGATTTAGGTCGCCGCATTCCCAGCGCAGCGGGGAATGTCGATCACGGTTCGGCGATCAACGCGTTATCGAAGCGTTCTCAGAACAGCGGTGGGACCTGCGCCACCTTAAGCGGGCCGAGAAAGACCGCGCCGTCGACAAAGCGCAGCGGGAATGCGCGCGCCTTCTTGCCCTCAAGCACGGCTTCGGTGCCGAGCGAGTTGATCCCGGCGGCGACGCCGACATTGGCGTTCTGTTTGACGACCTTGCCGAGACCGGGGATGGCGCGGTCCAGCGCGCCGAACAGATTGTTGAGATCCTGCGTCTTGACGCCGGGCGCGACGCGATCGAGCGTGGCCTGCGGCACGCCGTCCTCCAGCATTTTTTCGATACCGAGCGCCGGGATCACTTTCTCGATGCCGGCCACCGTCATCTGCAATTCGCCGTCGATACGCCCATTGGCGTTGAGACCGAGCGTGCCGGCCGCGACCGCGACCAGATCGCCCTGCTGGATCCGCGACTGCACGACCTCGACATGGCCGCCGGCGGCCTGGACCTCGCGAAACCGCTCCGGCCAGGGCTTTGGCGAAAAATCCTTCAGACCGCTCAGCATCAACCGGACATCGGCATCGAACGGCTCGGCGAGCAGCGGATGCACTTCCTGGATTCTGCCTTGGGCAATCTGCAGCACGGCCTCGATGACGGGATGATCCGATGGCGATCCATCGGCAAGCCGGCCATGCAATTCGATATGCTTGGCGCCGGCAAGCTGTGCCTGGGTCGATCCGTTGACGCGGTCGATCGCGGCATCATCGAACACGATCGAGGCGCGTTGCGGCACGGCCGGCAATCCCACCACGCTGCTGCGGCCCTTGCTCCAGTTCACGACAAGGGGCGCGGCGCTGCGATCCGAAATCGTCGCCGGCGCGGTAAACTCCGCGATCACGAGCTTCGGATCATAGATCTGCGCCACGACCAGGATCTCGCCGAGCTTGGCGGTGACCGGCGCCTGCGCGCCCGCGGTCTGCGAGATCAGCGAAACGCTCGCGTCATCGCAGTGGATTTCAAGCCGGAACGGGTAACCCGCGACCGAACGCTTGGCGCAGTCAAAGACCCGGCCGGACTTGGCTTCGCGCGCCCGCCAGGCGTCGGCATGGACATCGACCTGCGAAGCGGCATAGAACCAGAACGCGCTCCATATGATGGCTGCGATGACAAGCAGGACGGGTGCGATGAACAGGCGCCAAAGCGGGCGCCGGCGCGGCGCAAGCGGGAGATCGGACATGCGGCGACCCTTTGACCAGCAATTTTGTCAATAAAGGGGACGTGCTAGCTGTAATCAAGTTAACGCATTTTCACGATCGCCAACCGACCCCTTGCGAAATGTCAGAAACTACCCAATCCGACCCGGAATTCCCTCAAGCAGACCTGTGGGTGTTCGGCTACGGCTCGCTGATGTGGCGGCCCGGCTTTGAATTCATCGAACAGGTGCCGGCGCGACTGATCGGCGAGCATCGCGCGCTCTGCGTCTATTCCTTTGATCATCGCGGGACGCCGGAGAAACCCGGTCTGGTGCTCGGGCTCGATCGCGGCGGTGCCTGCCGCGGCGTCGCGTTCCGCGTCGCACCGAGACTGCGCGGCAAGACGGTGGAATATCTGCGAGGCCGCGAACAAACGACCAATGTCTATCGCGAAGTCTCGCGCTCGGTCTGGCTCGGCAACGACCCCCGCCAGCGCGTCAGTGCGCTAACCTATGTGGTCGATCGCGGCCATGTGCAATATGCCGGGCGGCTGTCGCTGGCTGAGCAGCTCCGCCTTGTCCAGCAGGGACACGGCCGCTCCGGAAACAATCGCGACTACGTGCTGTCCACCGTGAGATCGATCGAGGCACAGGGCTTTCGCGACGAACAATTGCACCGGCTCGCACTGATGCTGCATAGCGACGCGCATTCGCTTCACCCTCCCCCGGCGGGGGAGTGAGCCTTTAGGCCTTTGCCGTGCTTCCCACGCGACCGAACAATTGCGCCTGTTCGGCGCGCCCGGCCTCGACCAGGCGGTTGCTGGCGTCCTCGATCACCTCGCGGGCACGGGCGAGAAATTGATCGCGCTTTAGCCCCGGCGGCAACAGATCGAGGAATTCGACCACCAGCGTTCCCGGATAACGCATGAAGGTCCGGCGCGGCCAGAACAGCCCGGAATTGAGCGCAACTGGCAGGCAGGCGACGCCGCAATCGACATAGACCTGGCCGACGCCGGCCTTGTAGCTCGGCTGAGCGCCGACCGGCCTGCGGGTGCCTTCCGGAAAGATCACGAGCTGGCGGCCGGAGCGAACCGCCTCGCCGGCGCGGCGCGTCATCCGGATCAGCGCACGGCCGCCTGCCCGTCGATCGACTGCGATCATCTCGGCCTTGAGCAGGAACAGACCGAACACCGGAATCCAGATCAATTCGCGCTTGAGAATGAATATCGGCCGCTCGAAGAACGGCAGCAGGGCGAAAGTCTCCCACATCGACTGATGTTTCGAGGCGACGATCAGTGGACCCTTTGGAATTTTCTCGGCGCCGCGGAATTCGACCTTGATATTGCAGATCACGCGCATCAAGAAGATGCTGCTGTGCGCCCACCATCCGGCGATCGTCAGCAACGCCGGCAGCGGCATCGCCAATGTCGGGAGTGCCATGATGATCAGCGCCACAAGCACGAGATAGAACAGCACGTTGAAGACGAGCGAGCGCAGAAAAATCAAAACCATCGAAGACCCGATCAGTTAGCCTCTGCCGTGGCCGGGCGGTGCGGCGGCAACGAAACGGTGGGCTGGTCCGGCGATTCGGGCGCCAGTTCGAGGCCGAGATCGGCCAGGCGCACCCGCACCTCGGCGGCGACATATTTCACGTACTCCGACAGCAACAGCCGCAACGTCCCACCATTGGTCCACCACGGCTCGTCGCGCCATTTGTCGCCGACCACCGCGAACGGAATAAGCACAATATCCGGCATCGCGTGTGACAATTCGACGGTTGCGCGCGGCATGTGGTAATTCGATGTCACCACGATCAGCGATCTGAAGCCACGCTCGCGCACCCAGCGCCGGGTCTCCGCCGCATTGCTGCGGGTGTTGACGGCAGAGCGGTCGAGATCGACGCAGCAGCCCATTAATGACTGGCTGTCCGGCAGCGAACGCGAGATATCGCTGGCCTCGTTGGTCGGGTGCACCCCGGAAATAAGCAGCCGCTTGCCGTAGCCGGCAGCCAGCAATTCCATGGCGTCGGAAACCCGGGACGAGCCGCCGGTCAACACCACGATGCCGTCGGCGTGACGGCCGGGCCTTGTTTCAGTGCCGCGCAACTGCGACAAGAACCCGACGAAACCGATCGCAGCTGCCATGAAAACGATCGCCAGCACCCCAACGACAATCGAGCGCAGCCGGCCCCGTGGCGCACACATGGGCGCATTCGGCGAATGATCGTCGGCCTGCGGGCTCATGCGACTGTCTATAACTCTTCCCCTGTCAATTTTAGAGGGTTTTCAGGCGAAGTGGAGTCCGGTCGGCGCTTCATTCGCGTAAAACACACGCGCCGGTCAATCGATGTCATCGAGCGTGGCAAACAGCGTTCGCCGCGACGCCCAGGCGGTGATCGCCGCGATCAGTATGGCCTGCACGGCGAGCGCCAGATAGCCCGAGGGCCGCAGCGAGAACGTTCCCAGCAATGCCGCGAACTGGTCGCCGACCGGCGTGCCGGAGAACCAGCCGGCAATCGATTCGGAGAAGCCGAAACCGAGCATTGCGATGCCGCCGCCGATCAAGCCGCCCTCGAGGCCGAGCCGCAGGAAATGCCGGAAAAACCGATCGGCGATGTAGCGGTCGCCGGCGCCGACGAAATGCAGGACTTCGACGACCGGGCGGTTGGCCGCCATCGCGCCGCGGGTTGCAAACGACACCGAAATGATGGTGGCGATGATGACGAGGGCGAGAATACCGATGCCGGCAAACACGGTCGCGCCGGTCATCGAGCGCATCCGTTCGATCCAGGCGCGGTGATCGTCGACGCTCGCGGTCGGCGCCGCCCGCGTCACGCTTGCGCGCAGCGCCGCCAGATCGAGCGTCGTGCCCGGCTGGAGGCGGGCGACGATCACGCGCGGCACCGGCAATTCGTCGAGCGACAGAGCGCTGCCGAGCCACGGCTCCAGCAATTTTGCCGATTCGTCCTTGGTGAAGGGCCGCACATCGACGATTCCCGATTGCCCGCGCATCGCCTCGGTTGTCGCCGCGACGTCGCGCTCGATATCGCGCCCCGCCTGCGGGCGCACCTGGATGGTGATTTCGCTGCCGACCTCGGACTGCCACTCCGCCGCCGACGCGCTCACAAGCAGCACGGTGCCGGTCGTGATCGATGCCAGGAAGGTCATGATGGCGACGACCGCGACCAGCGCGCGGCCCGAGATCGAGGCGCGCGGCACGATCGGCGACAGATTGCGCGCACGCGCCGGCAGTTGCGGACGCTCTTGCCCGAGGTCAACCAATGGGCGCTGGTCGTCGATCCTACTCATAGATGTGCAAGCGTCCCTGATGCAGCACCAGCCGCCGCGCATCGTATTGATCCATCAGCGTGATGTCGTGGGTCGCGATGATCACGGCGGTGCCTGACTTGTTAAGTTCGATGAACAGCCGCAACAGCCGGCGGCCCAGCGTCGGATCGACATTGCCGGTCGGCTCGTCGGCCAGCAATAATTGCGGGCGCGAGATCACCGCGCGTGCGATCGCGGCGCGCTGCTTCTCGCCGCCGGACAGAATCGGTGGCAGCGCATCCATCCGTTCGCCGAGCCCCACCCATTTCAGCAGATCGATGACCTCCTTGCGATAGTTCGATTCATCGCGGCCCATTACGCGAAGCGGCAGCGCCACGTTTTCGTAGGTGGTCATGTGGTCGAGCAGGCGGAAATCCTGTAATACAATGCCGATCCGCTTACGCAAATTGGCGATGTCGTCCTTGCCTAGCAGCGAAATGTCCTGCCCGAACAGGTTGACGAGGCCGCGTGTCGGCCGCAGCGACAGGAACAACAGCTTCAACAGCGAAGTCTTGCCGGCGCCGGAGGGCCCGGTGAGGAACTGGAACGAATGGGCCGGGACCTGGAACGACAGGTCGCGCAAAATCTCCGGGCCGAGCCCGTAGCGCAATCCGACGTTTTCGAACCGAACCAAGCTCAGCTCCGTGCGAGATGTGGAGCGGCCGGAATCTCAAAACCGGCCACGAAAGGCCCGCAACAAACCGGTTTTGCGGCCGTTATGGTTTCCGATTCGTTAACGGTCGGCTTGTAGCATCCCGGCGTCCCGTTTCCGACTGATAGCCTCATGGTGGTGATTGGCTCCATGCACATCGTTTGCCCCCATTGTACAACCTCCTACGCCATCAATCCGGCCACCTTGGGCGCAAGTGGCCGCACCGTGCGCTGCTCCCGCTGCAAGGAGGTCTGGCTGGCGCGGCCGGAGGACGCGATAGAGACCGTCGCGCCGGAACCCGCGATGGCGGCAGCCGGCCAGGCCGGCTCGAACGCGGATGCGGCCTCCGAATGGGAGGCGCTCGCCCGCGAGGAAGCCAGCGAGGACCCCCCCGTCGTCGATAGCCCCTCGATCGCGGGCGATTGGTCGACGGCAGGCAACGACGAGGAGGAAGACGACTGGCAGTCGTTGGCCCGCCACGATGCGCAGGGCATGCGGCCCCGGCGCTCACGGCCGGCATTGCTCCGCCGGCTCCGACCCGGTCTCCCGACCGCCTGCGCCGGCATGGGTGCGCTGGTGGTGGCCCTGATGGTCTGGCGCGCCGATGTGGTGCACGTTTTGCCGCAGACCGCTTCATTCTACAAAATGGTCGGCCTCGATGTGAACCTGCGCGGGGTGTTGTTCAAGGACGTCAAGGTCACGACCGAAACCGTCGACGGCAAACCGGTGCTGGTGATCGAGGGCGTCATTGTCGGCGAAACCAAGAAGCCGGTCGAATTGCCGCGGCTGCGCTTTTCCGTTCGCGACGCCCAGGGCGCCGAGATCTATGCCTGGAACACGGTCTTGGACCAACCGGTGTTGAATCCTGGCGAGCGCGCCTGGTTCAAATCGCGACTCGCCTCGCCGCCCCCTGAAGGCCGCCATATCGACGTGCGCTTCTTCAACCGGCGCGATGCCGCCGGCGGCAACGCGTAAACATGCCGCGGATATTGATCGCCGACGACGAGGATTCCATGCGCAAGTTGGTGGCGCGCGCGATCGCCATGGACGGCCACGACATCGTCACCGCGCAAGACGGCGCCGAGGCGCTGGAAATCCTGACCCACGAGCAAGGTTCCTTCGATCTCCTGCTCACCGACATCCAGATGCCGGTCATGGACGGAATTGCGCTCGCGCTTTCCGCGGCGCGCGATTTCCCCGAGCTGACGATCTTGCTGATGACGGGCTTTGCCGACCAGCGCGAGCGCGCTTCCAACCTCAATGCCATTGCGCATGACGTGATCACAAAGCCGTTTTCGGTGGCGGATATCCGGACCGCGGTCGCCGACGCGCTGGCATCAAGGAAGGCGGAGTAATCGTAACTCGCGGGGCGCCCCGCCTCACCTCGTCATACCCCGCGAATGCGGGGTATCCAGTACGCCGCGGCCTATCGAATCGATCACCGACATCTCTGGAATACTGGGTCGCCCGGTCATAGGCGAGCGCAAGCGACGCCGTCCTTCGGACGGCTATGCCGGGCGATGACGGCGCGGATAAAACGCTCAGTAATCCTTCAACAGCCGCTCGATGTAATCGAGCTCGATCTGCGGCCGCGCCGGGTCGGCGAGGCGGCGGCGGAGCTCTTCGAGAATCCGGCGCACCCGCTGCACGTCGATCTCGCCGGGAATTTTCACCGTCAGATCATCGCCGAATTCGCGGCCATGCAGCGGCCGGCCCAGCGGATCGGTCGCGTTGCCGCCGCTCTGCTGCCTTCCGACACGGCTGCCCGGGCCGTCCTGGCCATCGCCATCGCCCTGCTGCATCGCGTCCGCCATGCTTTGGGCGCCCTTGCGCAACGCTTCCAGCGCCTTGCCTTGCGAATCCACCGCGGCATCGGCATTGCCTTCGCCGAGACTGCCGCTGGCATCGCCCATCGCGGTGTCGGCCTCGCCAAGACCATCTCCACCGTCGTCCTGGTCACCTTGCTGACCCTGATCACCCTGGTCGCCGCGCTGGCCTTTTTCGCCGCGTTGGCCTTTCTCGCCGCGCTGACCCTGCTGTGTCATGCCGCGCCGGGCGAGCTCCTCCTGCAATTTCTTGAGCCGGTCGCGCAGGCCCTGCTGGTCCTGCTGCAGATCGCCCATGCTTTGATCGCCCTGCTTGCCGCGCATCCGGTCGCGGCGGGAATCCTGGCCCTGCTTGAAGGTCCGGTCGCGCAACTGCTGCTGCTTGCGAATCATGTCGCCAAGCTCGTTGAGCGCCTGCTCCATGTCGTTGTCGCCGGACTGGCCGGGCTGCGCCATCTGCAGATTTTCCAGCATCTGCTGCAGCTGCTCGAGCAATTGCCGCGCGGCGTCCTTGTCGCCGGAGCGCGACAACCGCTCCATGCGCTCGATCATGTTGTTGAGGTCCTGCTGCCGCAGGATCTTGGTATTGGGATCGAGCGGCCGCGCCAATGCTTGCGGGTTGTTGCGAAGCTGCTCGGCGAGCTGACGCATGAAATTGTCCAGCGCCGCGCGCAGATCCTGGGTCAGCTTCTTGATCTCTTCATCGCTGGCGCCGCGGTCCAGTGCCTGCTTCAACGCCTCCTGGGCAGCGCGCAACGCCTTGTCGACATCGGTGATGTTGCCGTCCTCGATGGTGACGGCGAGCGCCCAGAGGCTGGCGACGACCTCGCGCAGGGCATCGTCGGTGTGGGCCGCCTCCAACTGCCGGGTGACGCTGTAGAGGCCGAGATATTGCCCGGCTTCGTCGGCCATGAACAGTTCAGGCGCGATCATCAGCGCATCGAGCGCGGTAAAGACGTCCGAATTCCTGTTGGCGTCGAGCGCCAGGATGCGGCGCTGCTCGATCAGCGCGCGCGCCAGCGGCTTGGTGAACAGACGCTCGGGCAGGCGCATGTTGAACGGTTCGCTCTTGCCCTCATTGCCGGCTTCGTCCTTTGCCGTCAGCGTCAAGGTGACCTCGGCGCCGGCATAAGGGTCTTCGCTCAGATCCTTCACCGTCTGGCCAACGCCGTTGCGGGTCCGCGCGTTCGGCAGCACCAGCGGAAATTGCGGCGCGGCGAACAAGGGGCGCGCTTCAGCCGCTCCCTTCTCCTGCGTTCCCTTGTCCTGTGTTCCCTTGGGCGCCTCGGCAGGGCGCGCCGCGAAATGCGCCTGCGCTTCGGTGACGCCGTAATCGTCCTCGATCTTGTAGGACATTTGCAGCGAACCGCGCGCCTGGCGCTCCGGATCCTTGGCGAGCGCAATCGTCGGGGCGTGATCGGGGATGGCAGTGAATTTCCATTGCGGCTGACCGGAGGGCGCGCGGACATGCGCGGTGCCGTCGCCTGCAATGGTGAAATGCTTTTCGTTGGTGCCCTTGGGCGCCTGCTCAGTCGGCACGGCCTCGGTCACGCCACCGCCGGCGACCACATCGAGCGAGCCGCCGCTCGAGCGCACGATCAGCGTCGAGCCCGCCGGGACCGGCAACGGTCCACCCGCCGGGATCGCGGCTTCCTTGTTCGCCGCCGACAGGATGATCGGTGGCTTGCCGGTATAGATCGGCGGCGTCACCCAGGCGTCGACCCTGATATTGGCCGGCGCCAACACGCCGTTCCAGTCGAACGCCGCGGCCACCCGCATGGCGCGCTCGTCGCCGGCTGCAATATAGGTCGCGACCAGCATCACCACGACCAGCGCGCGCAGCGCCCAGGGATCGTGGATCGTAAGCCGCGGCGTCGGCAAGCCGACACGGATGCGCTTGATCGAGGCCAGCGTGCGCTCGCGCTGCGCCTGCCACAGCGCCTGCGCCACCGGATCCTGGGTGAGAAGGGTATCGGTGAGCGCGGTAGCCGGGCGATGGGGGATGCCGGAGCCGCGATCGAGCCGGGCCAAGCCCTGTTCGCGACTCGGCCAGCGGAACGTAAGCAGCGGAAACAGCGCGCCGAGCGCCAGCACCAGGAACAAGCCGAAGCCGAAAATGCGCGCAACGAACGGCAGCGCCAGCCACAACCCGGCCCAGGACACCACCAGAAACAGCCCGATAACGGTCAAAAGCCGCGCCAAGTGCGGCCAGCCGCGTTCCCACGCGATCGCATATCTTGCCCGTTGCAGGGCCTGGGTCAGCTTGAGCCGCGACATGGCGTCGGCATCACGTGCTGGCTCAGATGGGTCGGGGGTGGCGCCGCTCAACAATCTCTCCGGGTTGACCGAACAACACCTTAGCACAACGGCGGCAGTGAGGCACCCGTTCCTATACGGTATCCCACACCCCAATCCACGCATAACACGAAGGCGTGACTACCTTGCCGCGACCCCGTAACGTCGCCTGCCGAACCATCAGGAAACGCCAAAGGAAAAGCCTATGGACCAGAAAACGCACGATAAGGGACTGGAAATTCGCAAAGCCGTGCTCGGCGAAGCCTATGTCTCCAATGCCCTGAAAAACGCCGACAGCTTCAACAAGCCGTTCCAGGAGTTGGTCACCGAATATTGCTGGGGCGCGGTCTGGGGCCGCGAAGAGCTGCCGCGCAAGACCCGCAGCATGCTCAATCTGGCGATGATCTCGATTCTCAACCGCCCCCACGAATTACGGGTCCATATCAAGGGCGCGCTGGTCAACGGCGTCACCAGGGACGAGATCCGCGAAATCTTCATGCAGGTCGCGATCTATGCCGGCGTGCCCGCCGGCGTCGACAGTTTTAGAATTGCGCGCGAAGTGTTCGCGGAATTGGACAAGGCTTAAGGGCGCATCACCATGGACATCGGATTCATTGGCCTCGGCAAGATGGGTTTTCCCATGGCCCGCCGCCTGATCGGGGCCAAACACCAGCTCGTCGTGTTCGATACGCGAAAGGAGGCGGCTGACAAACTGGTCGCGATGGGTGCACAGGCCGCATCGTCACCAAAAGAAGTCGCCGACCGCGTCGAGACGGTGATGGCGAGCCTGCCGTCGCTACAGGCTTCGCTGGAGGTCGCGACCGGAACCAACGGCGTGATCGAAGGCGCTCGCGTGAAACGCTTCGTCGATCTCTCGACCGTCGGCTCGCAAATGGCGGTCCGGATTCACGATCTGCTCAAAAAGCGCGACATCGTGCAGATCGACAGCCCGGTGTCGGGCGGCGTCGGCGGCGCCGAGAAGGGAACGCTTGCCGTCATGGTGTCGGGCCCGAAGGCGCATGCGGAAGCGCTGAAGCCCGCGCTCGAGATCATCGGCAGGGTGTTCTTCATCGGCGAGAAACCGGGCTCGGCGCAGACCATGAAGCTTGCCAATAATTTCCTGTCGGCGACCGCCGTGGTCGCAACCTGCGAAGCGGTGGTGATGGGGGTCAAATCCGGGCTCGACCCCAATGTCATGATCGAGGTGATCAATGCCGGATCGGGCATGAACACCGCCAGCCGCGACAAATTTCCGCGCGCGATCCTGCCGCGAACTTTCAACTACGGCTTTACGACCGCGCTGATGGTGAAGGACGTCCGGCTATGCCTGGATGAGATGAAGTCGCTCGGGCTGTCGATGGAAGTCGCCGAAGCGGTCGGGCGTCTGTGGGAAGCCGTGATCCGCGACATGGGCGCGGAGTCCGATTTCACCACCGCGATCAAGCCGATCGAAAAGGCGGCCGGCGTCGTGGTGGGCGGAGCGAAAGGCAGCCACGCGGCCAAATGAGGCCGTTCACAGCCACGGCGCGGTCTTATCCATCGCGATCAAGTCTTCGACTTCGACGCGCGGCCGCACCACCGCGTATTGATCGTCCTTGACCAGCACTTCGGGCACCAGCGCGCGGGTATTGTAGCTGCCGGACTGCACCGCGCCATAGGCGCCGGCGGTCATGATCGCCAGGAGATCGCCGGGCTTCGGCTCGCTCATCGCGCGATCCAGCGCGAGATAGTCGCCGCTCTCGCAGACCGGCCCAACCACGTCGGCTGTGATCTGGCGCGCGCCCGCCGCAGGCTCCACCACCGGCAGGATATCGTGATGGGCTTCGTAGAGCGTCGGGCGAATCAGATCGTTCATCGCGGCGTCGATGATGACGAAATTCTTGGCCTCGCCATGCTTCACATAGATCACACGGGTGACGAGGATGCCGGCATTGCCGACGATCATCCGCCCCGGCTCGAACATCAGCGTGCAGCCGAGATTATGGGTCACCCGCTTGACCATCGCCGCATAGGCGTCCGGCGCGGGCGGGGCCTCGCGATCCATGTAATAGGGGATGCCTAGGCCCCCGCCGAAATCGACATGCGAGATGGTGTGGCCGTCGGCGCGCAGCGCCTGCACGAATTCGGACAGGATCCGGAACGCGGTCTCCATCTTGCTCAGATCAGTGATCTGGCTGCCGATATGCACATCCGCGCCGGTCACCTCGATGCCCGGCAGTTTTGCCGCGCGGGCATAGACCGCGCGGGCGCGGCTCAGCGGAACGCCGAACTTGTTCTCGGACTTGCCGGTGGAAATCTTGGCGTGGGTGCCGGCATCGACGTCGGGATTGACCCGTACTGAAATGCGCGCGGTCCTTCCGGCCTCGACTGCAAGCCGCGACAGCAATTCGAGTTCGGGCTCGGACTCGACATTGATGCAGAGGATGTCGAAGGCCAAGGCCGCACGCAGCTCGGCTTCAGTCTTGCCGACGCCGGAGAACAGGATCTTTTGCGGCGGGATGCCGGCGGCCAGCGCACGCTTCAATTCACCGCCCGAGACGACATCGGCGCCGGCCCCGAGCTTTGCCAGCGTGCGCAGCACCGATTGATTGGAATTTGCCTTCATGGCGTAGCAGACCAAAACCTTCTCGCCGGTGAAGGCCTCGGTGAACACGCGGTAATGCCGCTCCAGCGTCGCCGTCGAATAGCAATAGAACGGCGTGCCGACGCTATTGGCCAGATCGGACAGATTGACCGCCTCGGCGTGAAGCACGCCGTTGCGATAGTCGAAGTGATTCATGACTTGGCCTGCTTGACCTGCGCCTGCTTACCTTGGGCCTTGAGTGCTGCTGCTGCTGCTCGATTTTGAAGTTCCCGACCGAACTTAACCCTCAAGGGGCAGGAACTTCAAATCGGCGCCACTAGCGCTCCGCACCGGGAGTCGGGTGATCCGGCCCGAGCAGCGGGTCGAGAATGAACGGCCGTTTGCTGCCTTTGGGAGCGGTCGGCGGCGCATCGGTCCCGTAATTCGGATTGAACACGCTCGGCTTGCTGGCAGCTTCGGTTTCACTGTCGGTTGGCGCGGTAGCCGACGCTGACGTCGCGCTCGGCGGCAGGTCCAAGGGCCCCTTGCGTCCACAGCCTGCGAGCACGAGCAAGGCAGCGCCCAACAGAACAACGGCCCATCCGGAAGATGCCGGGCGGAAATGACTAGTCACGATGAAATCCCCAATGCGGGCCGCACCATACAAAGATTGCTCGGTTCTGGCGAGAGCAGGATGACCATGGAATTGCAGCGAAATTTAAGGCCTCAGCCCAATTTTCGCTGTTTTTCGAGTCGCTTCGCCCAAGCCTTTGCCTGGGCCAGCACGTTCTTTGGCGCGGTGCCGCCAAAGCTCGTCCGGCTTTTCACCGATGCCTCCACCGAAAGCACTTTCAGGGCCTCCCCCGTGATCTTCGGTTCGACCTCCTGCATCGCCTTCAGCGGCAGCTCATGCAGCGCCACGCCCTGTTTCGACGCCATGGCGACGATGCGCCCGGTGACGTGGTGGGCGTCGCGGAACGGCATCTTCAAGGTCCGCACCAGCCAGTCGGCAAGATCGGTCGCGGTGGCGTAGCCTTCGCCGGCCGCGAGCTTCATTCGCGCCTCGTCGGGCATCAGGTCGCCGACCATTCCGGTCATGGCGCGGACCGCCAGCGCGAGCGCGCCGAACGAGTCCATCGCGCCCTCTTTGTCTTCCTGCATGTCCTTCTGATAGGCGAGCGGCAAACCTTTCATCACGATCAGCAGCCCGGTGAGCGCGCCGATCACCCGCCCGGTCTTGGCGCGGACCAGTTCGGCCGCGTCCGGGTTGCGCTTCTGCGGCATGATCGAGGAGCCGGTGGTGAACTTGTCCGATAGCCGCACGAGGCCGACCAGTGGCGAGGTCCAAACCACGATCTCCTCGGCAAGGCGCGACAAGTGCACGGCACAGATCGCCGCCGCCGACAACGTCTCCATCACAAAGTCGCGGTCGGAGACCGCGTCCAGCGAATTGGCCATCGGGCGTTCGAAGCCGAGCGCCTGCGCGGTCGCGTCGCGGTCGATCGGAAACGACGTGCCGGCAAGGGCCGCAGCACCCAGCGGCGATTCGTTGAGACGCTTGCGCGCATCCGCAAAGCGGCCGCGGTCGCGCGAGGCCATCTCGACATAGGCGAGCAGATGATGGCCGAACGTCACCGGCTGCGCGGTCTGTAGATGGGTAAAGCCCGGCATCACGGTTGCCGCATGCTCGATCGCCCGCTCGACCAACGCACGCTGGAAATCGGCCAGCGCCGCGTCCAGTCCGTCAATCGTGTCGCGGACATAGAGACGGAAATCGGTCGCCACCTGATCATTGCGCGAGCGCGCGGTGTGCAGCCGGCCTGCCGCCGGACCGATCAACTCGCCAAGCCTGTTCTCGACATTCATGTGAATGTCCTCGAGCGCGCGCTTGAAGTCGAACGATCCCTTGCCGATCTCTGACAAAATCGTGTCTAGACCCTTGCCGATATTTTTTGCATCAACGGCGGTGATAATCCCTTGCGCGGCGAGCATCGCGGCGTGGGCCTTGGACGCGGCGATGTCCTGGGCATAAAGGTGACGATCGACGTCGATCGAGACGTTGATTTCCTCCATGATCGCGTCGGGACGCTCCGAGAACCGGCCGCCCCACATCTTGTTGCTCATGATTTGCTGCTCGTGACCTGCCGTTCAACGCCGCGCCGAAACTTGAACAATACGCGCACCACGCGCGCTATTGCCTCGGGAACTGGCGGTAATATAGGCCCTGCATAACCGTATCTGATAGCGAATGACAAACGATATGCCTGAACAACCCACACCTGCGCGCACCGCCACGCGCCGGATTCCGCTTGCGATCGGAGCGGTGGTGATCGGGGCCGCTATCGGATTTGCCGCGGTATACGGGTTCGGCGGGCTCATACACAACGCCGGCGGCGACCCCGCGTGCCGGCCGGCCGTCGATGTGGCGCGCAGGATCGCGCCGCTGGCGCATGGCGAAGTCGCCGCGCTGACCATGGCGACCGCGCCATTGCGGCTGCCGGATCTCGCCTTTCAGGATGCCGACGGCAAGCCCAAAAAGCTTTCCGACTGGCGCGGAAAGACCGTGCTGGTGAACCTGTGGGCCACCTGGTGCGTGCCCTGCCGCAAAGAGATGCCGGCGCTGGAGGGCCTGCAAAGCAAGCTTGGCGGTGCGAATTTCGAGGTGGTCGCGATCAATATCGACACCCGTGACCCCGAAAAGCCGAAGAATTTTTTGAAAGAAGCCAATCTGACCCGGCTCGACTATTTCAGCGACCAAAAAGCCAAGGTTTTTCAGGATCTTAAGCAAATAGGCCGGGCGCTGGGGATGCCGACCTCCGTGTTGGTCGACGGTCAGGGCTGCGAGATCGGCACCATCTCCGGCCCGGCGGAATGGAGTAGCGACGACGCCATCAAGCTGATCAAGGCCGCGGTGCAGCCGGCGGCGGCGACGCTTTAAGCCGCGATATTGAGATTGCCGCCGATACCGGGGCCAACATTGCCGAGCGAGAGGGTTTGCTGGCCGGCGCTGAGCAACGTCAGAACCGTCGACTTCTCGGTATCGAGGTTCGATTTCAGCACGGAGTTCGCGACTTGCTGCTGCACCGCCCCTGCCTGAGACGCCAGAACGGCCGCTACCAGACTCATGTCCATACGCAACACCCCAGACCCGGATGGCACGATACCGGGCGGTGGTTAACGAATGCTGGAAATCGATGAAACTTATCGCGTCGGGACCGGCTTGGCGCCGCGATAGTCGTAGAAACCGCGCTGGGTCTTTCGCCCCAGCCAGCCGGCCTCGACATATTTCACGAGCAGCGGACACGGCCGGTATTTGGAGTCCGCCAGGCCCTCATGCAGCACCTGCATGATCGAAAGACAGGTGTCCAGCCCGATGAAATCCGCCAATTCCAGCGGCCCCATTGGGTGGTGCGCGCCGAGCTTCATGGCGGCATCGATCGCTTCGACATTGCCGACGCCCTCATAGAGCGTGTAGATCGCCTCGTTGATCATCGGCAGCAGGATGCGGTTGACGATGAAGGCGGGAAAATCCTCCGATACCGCGACCTGCTTGCCGAGTCTGGTCACGAATTCCTTGGCCGCGTCGAAGGTCGAGTCATCGGTGGCGATGCCGCGGATCAATTCGACCAATTCCATCAACGGCACCGGGTTCATGAAGTGGATGCCGATGAAGCGTTCCGGGCGGTCGGTCGAGGCGGCAAGGCGCGTAATCGAAATCGACGAGGTGTTGGAGGCGACGATGGCCTCCGGCTTCAGCACCGCGCAGACGTCGTGGAAAATCTTGCGCTTGACCTCTTCCTTTTCGACCGCGCTCTCGATCACGAGATCGCAATCGGCGAGCCCCTCCATGGTTTCGGTCGGAACGATCTTGCTCAGCGCCTGATTGCGCGCGTCCTCGGAAATGACCTTTTTGGCGACCTGGCGCGACAAATTGCCGTTGATGGTCGCCATTGCCGACTTCAGCCGATCGGCAGAGACGTCGTTAAGCACGACGTCGAGGCCCGCGAGCGCCGCCACATGCGCAATCCCGTTGCCCATCTGGCCCGAGCCGATCACGCCGATCTTCTTGATCTGAAATGTCATCTTGTCATCCACCGGAACGGCGCGCATATCGCGCCCGTCCATCCCCTTAACCTGAACACCCACCGCAGCGCATCCGGCAGATGGAATTATCGTTACTTTCCGAGCTTGCCGAGCGCTTCGGTCAACTCCGGAACCGCCTGGTAGAGATCCGCCACCAGGCCGTAATCGGCGACCTGGAAGATCGGCGCGTCCTCGTCCTTGTTGATCGCGACGATCACCTTGGAGTCCTTCATGCCGGCGAGATGCTGGATCGCGCCGGAGATACCGACCGCGACATAAAGTTCCGGCGCCACCACCTTGCCGGTCTGCCCAACCTGCCAGTCGTTCGGCGCGTAGCCGGCGTCGACCGCGGCGCGGGAGGCGCCGACGCCCGCGCCAAGCTTGTCGGCGAGCGGCTCGATATATTTGGCGAAATTCTCGCGACTCTGCATCGCGCGGCCGCCGGAAACGATGATCTTCGCCGACGTCAGTTCGGGACGGTCGCTTTTGGCGACTTCCTCGCCGACAAAACTGGAGAGGCCGGGATCGGCTGCGGATGCGGCATTCTCGATCGGGGCGCTGCCGCCGCCGCCGGTTGCCTGGAAGGTCGAGGTGCGCACCGTGATCACCTTCTTGGCGTCCTTTGATTTCACGGTCTGGATCGCGTTACCGGCATAGATCGGCCGCTCGAAGGTATCGGGCGAAACCACCTTGATGATTTCCGACACCTGCATGACGTCGAGCAGGGCTGCTACGCGCGGCATCACGTTCTTGAAGCGCGAGGTCGCGGGCGCGACGATCGCGTCATAGGAAGGCGCCAGCGCGACGATCAGCGCGGCCAAAGGCTCGGCGAGATCGTGTTCGTAGGCATCGCCTTCGGCGACCAAAACCTTCTTGACGCCGGCGAGCTTGGAAGCCGCCTCGGCGGCCGTCTTGGTGCCCTGGGCGCCGCCGGCCACGAGAACATGCACGTCAGCGCCAAGCTGGGCGGCAGCGGTCAGCGCCTTGTTGGTCACGTCCTTCAAGGTTTCGTGGTCGTGTTCGGCGATCAACAAGGTGGTCATCAGAGAACCCCGGCTTCATTCTTGAGCTTCGACACCAGTTCGGCGACGTCCTTGACCTTGACGCCTCCCTTGCGGCCCGGCGGTTCCGATGTCTTGAGGATTTCGAGATGGGCGGTGAGATCGACGCCGTAGTCGGCGGCGTTCTTGTCGGCGATCGGCTTCTTCTTCGCCTTCATGATGTTAGGAAGGCTCGCATAGCGCGGCTCGTTCAGCCGCAGATCGGTGGTAACGATCGCCGGCCCCTTCAGCTTGACGGTCTGCAAGCCGCCGTCGACTTCGCGCGTCACCTTGAAATCGGAACCGTCGACCTCGAGCTTGGAGGCAAAAGTCGCCTGCGACCATCCAAGCAGCGCGGCTAGCATCTGGCCGGTCTGGTTTGAATCGTCGTCGATCGCCTGCTTGCCGAGGATGATGAGGCCCGGCTTCTCCTCTTCGGCAACGGCTTTGAGAATCTTCGCCACCGCCAGCGGTTCGACATTGCCTTCGGCCTTGACCAGGATGCCGCGGTCGGCGCCCATGGCAAGGCCGGTGCGGATGGTCTCGGAGGCCTGGGCCGGTCCGATCGATGCCACCACGACTTCGGTCGCCTTGCCGGCCTCTTTCAGGCGCAACGCTTCCTCGACCGCGATTTCGTCGAACGGGTTCATCGACATCTTGACGTTGGCGAGTTCCACGCCCGATCCGTCGCTTTTGACGCGGACCTTGACGTTGTAATCGACCACCCGCTTTACCGGCACCAGAACCTTCATCGATCGTCTTTCGCTTGAAATTTCGAGGGTTTGATCAGCTTGGCGCGGAACCTAAAGCGCCCGCCTATCCCGGTCAACGCGCGCGGTGCAAAAATCGCCCCGATTGTAGCACTTGAGCCGAATTGAGCATGATCCCCCGGGTCGAGCCCGAGGGCATGCTTTTCGGAAAGCCGGTACCTACCCTGCTATCCAAGTGCGGGGCAGCTTTTTCCGGATCATGCTCTAACGGTTCTGGCCGGGCACCCAGAGCACGTCGCCTATGCCATTATTGTTCGCCGAACGGCTGGCGACAAACAGGAAATCCGACAGGCGGTTGACATACTGGATTGCGGCATCGCTGACCGGCTCGTCGGGTTTGGCCGCGAGTTCCACCATGATCCGTTCCGCCCGGCGGCATACCGTGCGCGCCAGATGCAGATAGGCCGCCGCCGGCGTGCCGCCCGGCAGCACGAACGAGGTCAAGGGCGCCAAATTCGCATTCAGGCTGTCGATGTCGCGCTCCAGCCGCTCGACCTGGCCTGAGACCACCCGCAAGCGTTCGGCCTTGCCCTCGCGCTGGGGCACGGCGAGGTCGGCGCCGAGATCGAACA
>Ga0210384_10002455_pt1 | contig 22593 bp, 15 predicted proteins | sample IncBWH2MmetaG_FD_160574 | JGI IMG/M metagenome (GOLD analysis project Ga0210384, IMG submission 160574) | Forest soil microbial communities from Barre Woods Harvard Forest LTER site, Petersham, Massachusetts, United States - Inc-BW-H-2-M | ecosystem: Environmental > Terrestrial > Soil >...
GTATCGCAAGCAGTTGCTCTTCGTGGACGCTTCATTTCAGTTGAATCCCGGCGAAAAAGTTGGGCTGGTCGGTCCCAATGGGGCGGGCAAGACAACGCTCTTCCGTATGGTGGTCGGCGAGGAAACTCCCGACGAGGGCGCGGTCTCTGTCCCCAAGAAGTTGGCGATCGGCTACTTTCGCCAGGACGTCGAGGAAATGCAGGGCCGTTCCGTCCTGGATGAAGCGATCGCAGGCAGCGGACGCGTCGGCGATCTGCACCACGAGCTCGAGGCCTTGCAGCGGGAAATGTCCGACCCCGACAAGGCTGATGAAATGGAGCGTATCCTCGATCGCTTCGGTCACGTTCAGGAGGAGTACGAGCATTTAGGCGGTTACGCGCTCGAATCGCAAGCGCGTGAGGTGCTCCACGGGTTGGGATTCAAAGACGATCAGATTGACGGCAACGTGGGCGCGCTCTCCGGCGGATGGAAGATGCGGGTTGCGCTGGCACGGGTCCTGTTGGGCATGCCGGACGTATTGCTGATGGACGAACCGACGAACCATCTCGACATCGAATCCATCATCTGGCTGGAGCAGTTTCTCAAGTCATTTCCTGGCGCGCTGCTGATGACTTCGCACGACCGCGAGTTCATGAATCGTCTGGTCTCAAAGATTGCAGAGATTGATGGCGGCGAGATCATCACCTACTCGGGTGACTACGACTTCTACGAGCGCGAAAGGGCGGTGCGAGAGAGTAATCAGCAGGCAGCATTTGCCCGGCAGCAGTCCATGCTTGCCAAGGAGCAGCGCTTCATTGATCGTTTCAGGACGCACGCGGCCAAAGCGGCCCAGGTGCAGAGCCGGATCAAGGCCTTGGACAAGATCGAGAAGATCGAACTACCCAAAAAACGGCAGGTCGTGAAATTTGACTTTCGCGTCCCTCCGCGATCCGGCGAACAGGTGGCCGTCCTTGAGAATCTGCACAAGAGTTACGGCCCGCGTGTGATTTACGAAGGGTTCAATCTCACCATCCGTCGCGGAGAACGCTGGGCCGTCATGGGGAGAAACGGCGCGGGCAAGACCACGCTGCTCAAGATGATTGGAGCCAGTGCTCCAGATGCAGGAAGCGTGCGGCTCGGCGCCAGCCTGTATATGGGCTACTTCGCGCAACAATCGCTGGACGTTCTCAGTCCCGATCTCACCGTCACCGAACAGTTGCAACAGGATTTTCCCCAGGACAGTATCGGTTCGTTGCGAAATCTCGCGGGAGCATTCCAGTTCTCCGGCGACGATGTGGATAAGAAGATCCGCGCACTCTCCGGCGGAGAAAAGTCGCGGCTGGCAATAGCGCGCATGCTCTACAACCCGCCGAACTTCCTGGTGCTCGACGAGCCCACGAATCATCTGGATCTTGCGACCAAGGAAATGCTGGTGGACGCCCTGAAGGATTTCGAAGGCACCATGATCTTCGTCTCGCATGACCGCATGTTCCTTCGCGGTCTCGGCTCACGCGTGCTGGAACTGGGCGGTGAGAGCGGCACGGACCGCACTCCCACTGTTTATCCTGGGTCGTACGTTGAGTACGTGCAGAAGCTTGGACATGAGGCGCCTGGCATCTATTCGTAAGCCTTGCAGGGGTTGTGTAACGACTCGCTGGGCGCATTGGCGTTTTTTTGCCAACTACTGGGTTTTAGAGGCCCGGCAGTCATAGAATGGGCGACGTGAGACACGACAGGCGGCCAGTAAAAGAACAGGTTAAGTCTGGATTTCGGATCGCGGGTAAACTCGTAGCCGCATTCTGCATCGCTGGAATATTCTACTCTGGCTGTGCACTGGTCCAACAAGCAACCAGATCATCTCAAATAGTCTCTGGCTGGTTGCTGATTACGCTCAGCATCGTCGTAATGGCGATCACGGTAAGGTTCTGGGCTGGAGGATTCGTTGGATTCATCGCCTATGCCACGTTGCGGTTGTTAGTAGGAACTCTATTTGCCAGTTCATTGCGCGTGTCCCCGCTTTACTTGCTAAGCGTAGCGGCGAGCCTGTTTGCAATGGGCATGTTGTCCATTCGGTTTGCATCTCTCAAACCTCACCTTACCCGGCCCGACCGCGCCTCCCTTGTCCTTGCCGCGATTTGTTTTCTCGTGTCTCTTCCGCTGATGGACTCGTACAGAAGCGTAGCAGTGCTGAACGTTGGCAACGTCGCGCTCGTGTTGTCGTCGTTGGCAGCCCGAGCGGCGCGTCAGGCTAGGCAATCGTTTCACAGCACAGCCGCTAACGAGTAGCTGAAGAAATCAGACCGATTCACTCACCCAGCACCAATCCCGTCAGAATTGGTAACGACAAACGCATTCCTCGTCACTGAAGTCCGGATGGTCGGCAACTCGACAGTTATCCAGAAACGGCGTTATGGGAAGTTGCATTCCAGTTAAACTCCTTGGGGACACAAGAAAACACTGTCACAGAAAGGGACTTAGTGAGAGTCGCCACCTTCAACATTAACAACATTAATAAGTGGCTCGACAACCTCCTGGCTTGGTTAGCAAAAGCTGAGCCGGACGTTGTGAGTCTCCAGGAGCTCAAGGCAGAGCAGGAAGCCTTTCCCGTGAATGCCCTTCGGACTCTCGGGTACGAAGCGGTCTGGCAAGGCGAGCGCTCCTGGAACGGCGTGGCCATTCTCGCGCGAAACCAGGTTCCCGTCGTGACTCGCACAAGCTTGCCGGGAAATCCTGAAGGGCGTAATTATGAAACTCGAAATCACAAAGACCAGCAAGCTCGCTACATTGAAGCGGCGGTTCAGGGAGTCCTGATCACTTCCATCTACCTCCCCAATGGGAATCCGCAGCCTGGACCGAAATTCAATTACAAGTTGGCCTGGTTTGAGCGTCTCATTGCCCACGCCGCCGAACTTATGGCAAGCGGCGCACCCGTGGTGCTGGCCGGTGACTACAATGTCGTGCCGACACCGCAGGACATCTATCCGACTCGATCGTTGGATAACAACGCGTTAATCCAGCCCGAGAGCCGACAGGCCTTTGCGCGTTTGCTGGCTCAAGGCTGGACTGACGCCATGCGGAAGCTACATCCGGACGGGCCGCTCTGGACATTCTGGGATTACAAATTTGAACGCTGGCAGAAAGACAAAGGCATGCGACTCGATCACTTTCTGCTCTCGCCAAATTTGTCAGACCGACTCGTGGACAGCGGTGTTGACCGATGGGCGCGTGGGCAGGAAAACGCGAGCGACCATGCCCCGACATGGATCGTGCTTGATCTCTAGACCAGAGTCGAGGTTCCAGCCAGCGTTTTCTTGTCTGACCCTCCCAGCAACGTAAAGATCTGCCTTTTCCGCCCGCCCATGCATTCGTGTCAATTCGCAATTTAGGGGAATTTAGGGCAGCGATCGACGATCGGCAGTAATGAAACTGGAAGCGCTGCTAATTGGACCCACATCGGACCCAAGTTTGGGAGTCGAGGAGTTGCTGCTTCCAGAATTTGCTGATGCTGCAGGAGATATTGGTCGGGGCGATTGGATTTGAACCAACGACCCCCTGCGCCCAAGAAAAACTAGCTAAGGCTATGTGATTGGTCCGTTAAGGTCGGCTCTGCGTCTACTACTCTGGTTTTCGACCGTGTTCGGCTGTTATTGGACCCAAATCGGACCCAAGTTCCATCACCTAAGATTCTTTTATCGCGGCTCTGAAGGCGCCGGAATTTGTGGCGGCTACTGTGTCAATGGTCACATTTGACAGTAACCGATTGACATTCAACGGCACTGGCAGCCACCTTTGGCGTTTCAATGAACCCTCAGGAACGGTTAATGGACCCAGATTGAAACGGATAACTTCGCAGTTGCTCGCCCCTTCGGGTGGGCCAGCACGCCGCCCTTCGAGAACCTTCAGACGGCGGCACGGTAAAGGCTCTTCACGGTTTGACTTTTTGCAATAAAACTGTGCACTTGCGGTTTTCGCGACTAGGACTTCGGAGCCGATGAGAATCGAGAGTGCCAGAGGGAATCGTTGGGTTATGAGTTCATCAGAGAATGAAGTATCAACCCGATGTGTGATTCGGGTTGTTCAACGACGCTCCGGGTTGAAGCAGTGAGAGTCCTGCGGGTTTGTTGTGGGGTTTTCTCTTGATTAATTCAAAGAAGGCTTCGAGATGCCGGAAGCATCGAAGGACACCTGAACAGTCCGGATTCCCTGCGGGCTTTTAGAAATCGGATCTTGAAGGCTTACTCACATAAGACTACGATGTCAAGCACCAGCCTGTTGAGTCCTCCATTGATAGCCTCTGGGGAACTGCTAAGGTTGTGACGAAATCTGTTCTTTTTCAAATGGGAACTGCATGCTGAAGAATTTAGATTTAACGAGGATGACTTGTCCCGACAGATTGTGATACCCACTACGGCGGAATTCCGCCTCCTTGAGATTCTCTGGGTCCTTGGGGAAGGTACAATCGAGGATCTTTTGCTGGCCTCCGAAAAGAAGAGCCCGCTAAATTACAAAACTGTCCAAACCGTTTTGCGAATCATGGAAAACAAAAAGCTGGTCAGTCACTCGACACGCGGTCGCGCCTTTGTGTATCGAGCACGGGTGAAGCGTTACGAGGTTAGCCGCCTTTCCACGCGGTCATTGCTGCAACGATATTTTCGGGGCTCACGCACTGAACTACTGGTGAATCTGCTGGAGTATGAGCGGATCGGGGATAACGAGTTGCTAGAATTAGAAGGCTTGATCCGCAACTATCGCAAGGCAACCTTTGCTGAACGCAAGAAGAATCGCTAAGAAAACGGCAATATGATGCAGTTCGATGGCTCAATTGCGAGCTTAGGCGTTGGGATCACGTATTTTGTTCAGGTTGCCGTCGCCTACCTAGCCACTCTGTCGATCTGTGCCATCATGCACAATGCTCGTGCGCGCGTCCGAATCTGGGGCGGCTTTTTAGTGTGGGCGATTGCAACCTGGGCTTTGTTGTGGATTCCGGTTCAAACAATCCGACCGGTTCGTTCCGTATTTCGCTCAGTGCCGTTGCCGCCGACGGCTGAACTACATGTAATCATGCCAGTGGCGGACCAGTGGGCATCGTATTTCGTCAGAGTCGCCCCTGCCGTCGGCTTCCTTTATTTTTCCCTGTTACTGATCGCGGTGCTGTCTTTATTTCTTGAGTCAAGGCGACTCAAAGCTGCTCTTCGACGAACTCATCCGCCGTCGCCCCAATTGCAGATGCGCTTTGAACGGCTCTGCCAAGACTTACACGTCACACGCTGCGAGCTACGCTTAGTTGCTGAACTGCGCTCGCCGGCCACCTGTTACTGGTGGCGCAGTCATGTCTTGCTGCCCCTGGAACTGCTTCCTCACCTCGAAAGCGATCAGCTCGAGGATGTTCTACGACACGAACTTTTCCACGTCAGACAACACGATTATTTGTGGGATCGGCTTGCAGCCTTGGCATGCCGGGTGGTTTTCTTTCATCCCTTGGTGTGGTTAGCCTATCGACATCTGCGATGGGAGCGAGAGTTGGCGTGCGACTACGCAGTCGTAAGGGAATCCAGCGAAGCGCGCCTGCGGTATGCACAGTGTCTTACCAACCTCGCCCGTTGGTTCATGGCAAGAAGAACATCTTCATCAGGAATAACTTTTTTTTCTTTTGAATCCTTACTTAAAGTCAGAGTTCGGGCCGTTCTCAGCGAACCCTCACTCTATTCCCCTCCCGGTGAAGCTGTCCGTACAGGATTTGCCTTGATGGCAGCAAGTATTGTGTTGTTGTTCCTGCCAAGTCTGGGACTATCTTTCTATTCACCGATTCGATTGACTAGACTGTTAGCGCAACCTGGGAAAGCCCCTTCCTCCTCCGCGCGAAGGAAACGGGCGGGCGCCAAAGCTGCGCATGCGTCCGCTCCGAAGACATTGGCAATCGCAATGGAAACAATGCAAATCACGTCTCAATCCGGGGCGGAAGGATCGATCAAAACGCTTCTAGATGTCCCTCCGGCCGCATTGCCTTCGCTAGCTTTATCGACCGTGAGCGAGGATACCGCACCTACAACTTCCACGAGCGTTAAAGAAAATGTCGGATTGCCCAGTCGACACGCTGTCTGGGACGAAACTCCCATGCCACTCGCCCACCCCCCGAAATGGCGCACTCTTGCGATTGGCGCCATCACAGGGGCAATAGGAATGGCTACGGGGCAAATTGGTCCAGATGACATAGACGGACCACGCAAGCGAAGCCGCTAGCCGCGCAATCCGATTCAGCCATTCTGTGCTATTTCCAGTATGAACCTCAGGTCTCTATTCCTCCAGGTATTTGCATCCCTCACGCGGGAACTGTATTCGTAGTGGTCTCACCACATGATCGGCATATCTGCTTTGCGCGCAAACGCGCAGGACGACCGAATTTCCCCCGCTCAAGAATTGGGAGGCCGGGGCCGCCAGAGTACACACTGATTGGGAAAGGAATCGGCATAGTTATCAATTTCCTGGAGATTTTCGTAGGAGATGTTTCGATGTCGCGCCAATTGATCTGAACGGCGACACCGCTCACGAAAGGATTATTCAAGGCTTCTAAATTCCCCGATTTGTATCTCTTCTCTCCTGGAGGGAGAACGACGGCTAGTCCGTTCGGTGTCGCATCATCGCTCGATGCGCACCGAACCGCCTCCCGGCGATGGGGGCCGGATTCGTCGTTTGTTCGCCACAAGAGATTGCAATAGAATTTCTTTCAGGCGGCATATGTGGAACTTTATAGATGAACCCGGTTCGTTTTCATGGAGCAATAGAGAAGTCCATTTTTGGTGGCGTCACGGTCGCGGACGCGGGAATGCCAGTTGGAAGAACGGTTGGCTTGGAAACGCTCCGTTGTCGGGCACAACAAGCAAGAGTTAAAGGGCCAAGACCTCACTGCGAATCAGATGTATTCGTTCTCGCACAAGGTGTTGCCGCTGACAGTGCGTGACACACACCTCACATTCTGGCGGAGATACGAGCCTGACTGATGAATCCTATCTTGAAAAACTGCGGCATCAATCGGCAGAGGTGTTCCGATTGTCTTCAGAATTGAGTGCTACGTCGAGCGGACGCCGTTTCAGGGCCACGAATCAGATGGCTTCTGAGAATGGTCGGCGCCACCTTGGCAGTGCCCACTGCGCTAAGGACCGTCCTGCTTCAGAAACGTACATCGCTTGTGCCTTCTCGATGCCTGCGGTGGTCGATTCATTCGTGCCGCAGATCCCAGCGGAGGCCGAAACTGTAGGTGGGTTTGTAGTACTCGCGTTGACTGAAGTACGGTGTGCTTCCGAAGTAGAATCCGAACACTTCGTTATTCAGGTTCAAACCCGAGGCGATCGCGGTAAAGCCCTTTCCCAGATAAACGCTGCCCTGCGCGTCCACTTGAAAGTGCGAATATAGATACTGATCGCCCGAAGGACCTTTGAGACCTCCGGGGATGGGAGCGGGTATGTCGCCCGGAAAGTTCGGAATGCAATTGCCACGTGAATCAACCTGCTGGCCCTGGCAAGCGTTGAAAAAGTAGGCGAATATATTGGCGCCGTTATAAGCCATCCCAACTCGTAGCGAAACACGTCCGCGATCATAGGTGGGACTTATGTTCCAGGTATTGGGGGCCTGGCGCAACAGTGCAGGGTTGTCGATACGAAAACCGGGGTTCACATTCTTTGCCTGCGAAGTGGCATAACTGTAGTTGGCCGAAAGGCCGAGTCCGCTCAAGAAACCTGGGAGATAGGTGAAGTGCTGCTGGAAGTTGAACTCAACGCCGGCGATGTAAGCGCTGCCTGAGTTGACCGCTTGATTGACAAAGCAGTTTGCGGCGGGACAACCCGCGAAAGGCTTAGGCGCCGATAACAAAGTGACGATGGGATCGCCCAGGCTCTTGTAGAAAAACCCAGCCTGAATCGCACCCAGCGGATGGAGGTAACGCTCGTAGAGAACATCGTAATTGTTGGCGTGCTCCGGCTTCAGCGCGGGATTGCCAATGGTGAGGGTCGGGGGAGTCGTCGAATTATCCACGGCTGTTGCCGTGGTCAGGAAGGTGGGATCTGGACGAGAGAGTCCTCGCGCATAGACCACACGGAGAGCAGAGTTGTTGCCAGTGTCGAGACGGATGCGCGCCGCAATGCTAGGCAGGAAGCTCACGTAGGATCCGCTGCCTTTAAACGTCAAGGTGTTGAGGGTGTTATCAAAGCTGACCGTGTTGTCCTGAGTTCCCTCAATGCGTAATCCGCCGACCAGGTGGACCGGCCCGAAATCAATGCTGTCCATCACGTAACCAGCAGTCACGCGCTCCACCAGATCAAAGTTGTTGGAGTTGCCGAACTGTGGTGCCGTCTGCGGACACAATGTAGGGTCGGAGGTAAACAAGCCGGGATTGGCTTTGAAGAACTTCTGAACTCCTTCCCAACTTATGCCTGGGCCGTAAGGATAGTGGCCGTTGTAATAGCGGTTGTTGTGGAAGCCGTTGAGGAACTGGGTAGCGAACGGCATCGTAGGCGGATCGATCGGACAATAATCGATCTCGAACGAATCATCAAATTTGTGGGCATTGCGGATGTAAAAGCCGGTCTCGAAGGTGTTGCTGTGATGGCCCAGATTGAAATTCTTCGCCAGAGAAACCGTGCCCTCAAGATTGAGCTGCGCACTTTTTCCATGAGCCGAATCCTGAATCTGGCTCAGTTGCAACGTTTTCGGATCGTAGGCTTCGCTGAAACACGCGGGCGTAAATACCGGCAGGTAAGGGTTGGTTGTGGCTGAGTTGAGGAACTGACAGTTGCTGCTGGTTAATGTAGAGAGAAATAAAGTGTGCGACTCGCCCCCGCCAATGGGGTTCAACATTCGCGCGCGCGCCGCCGCAAATTGCCAGTTAAGAAGGTTTGTGCCAAAAACGTGGTTACCGCCAACCGACAGATCGGCGACCTGAAAGTCGGGATCTCGTTTCTCGGTGGTAAAGGGAGTGGAGCCATCGGCGTTCGGGCCATTGTTGGGAATATTTGGACCGGGAAGAGGGATGCCGTCATTGGTGTTGAGGAGGTACTCGTAACGGTCTCCGTAGTCCTTGAAATCGGAGTAGAGGGTATGAACGTATAAGTTGGAAGTTTCTGAAAGTTTGTAATCTACGCTTCCCCCGAAACCATAGCGCTTTCGGTCGTATAAGTATTGGCGGTAAGCCACATTGGTAAAATCACGAACAAACGTGCCATCCGGCAGTTGGAGCAGTCCAGGTACGAGCTCAATATCGTCGATGCCGCGGCCGTTGTAGTCGTAAGAGCCGCTGACCATCACACCGATGCGTTTGTTCACCCCGAAGCGCGAGCCCCCGGTGCCGCCGAATTCGTAGACTTTCCGAGTGTCGGCGATGGGAGTGAAGCCGCCCATGCCGTAGAGTGAAAGCGTGGGCCGGTCGCCGGCTTTCTTTGTGACCAGATTTACTGATCCCCCGATCGCGTCGCCGTTGATGTTGGGTTGCAACGTTTTATTGATTTGCACCGATTCGACGACATCGGCCGGAATGACATCCAGCTTGACCTGGCGCACGCCACCTTCCGGTGACGGGACCTCGACACCATCGATGGTCAAATTGGCCAGGCGCGGCTCCGTGCCGCGGATCTGGACGTACTTACCTTCCCCCTCGTCGCGCTCCAGCGTGACTCCCGGCAGGCGGCTAACAGCATCGGCGATGTTGGCGTTGGGAAGGCTGGTTATCACCTCGGAGGGCAGGACGTTGAGAATATTGTCGGCGACCTTTTCTTCGTTGATGGACTCGGCCTCGCCATGCGCGCGTTCAGCGGTCACGATGACTTGCTCGCTCGCGGAGGAAACGTTCAGAACGACGTTGACGTGTGCCGTCCGACCGGGAGCTACCGTAACGGATGTCTGGAACGTGGCGAATCCCACATAAGAAGCCACGAGCGTATAGCTGCCCGGAGTCAGGTTCGTAAACGTGAATTGACCCTCGGCGTCCGAGACGGTTGACGGTTCCTTCGGCTGCAACTCAACGCTGGCACCTGGTAAAACAGCGTCTCTCGTATCTTTAACTACACCGCTGATTTTGCCGGGTGCTTGCTGGGCGCTGACTGGTGTCAGCCCCAACAAGCTCGCGATTACCGACACTACGAAGAGCGAGCCCAAGCGGGTCCGCATAACCAAGACCTCCAAATTGATTTGGGATTTCTGAGTCAGAGTCGCGACTCTTAATTGAGTAAGACTTCTCACTCGGGAACAGTAGAAGCGAAATGTGAACGTGGGATTAAAGTGAGGTTAATATGCTGTTAAAGAATTCGCCACTTGCCGGGACTGGTAGCTCGTGTGCTTAAAGTTTCCTTAAGGTTCATGACCGTGGCCGATCCGGACGCGGTTTTCCCTCGGGCCAGTAATGCTGGCGCGGCGGAGGTATTCCCTGTAGGGGAAGGACATGGCTGGCGATTAGGGCGCGTGGTTGATCCTTTCGGACATCACTGGGAGATTGGTCGTCCGCTGGTCGCCTAGGTGTGTTGGACCCGGCAATCGAATCCGGCTATCTGCGGTGATCGTCGGGAAAGCGAGTATCTTCGCTTTTTGTGCTCGCAGTTGTGCTGCATGAGCACCGGCGCTAATTTGGAGTTTCGCCGTCTTCCGGGCTGTCAAAGGTGGAAAGATGCTTTCGCGGACGTAAGACATTGCGACTTGATGCGACCGGATGATGCACCTGCGCATCTATTTTTCTATGTGCAAGAAGAAGTTCTTACGCTTGTCCTGGATCCTGATTGCGATCAGTCTTGTTGTGATGGCTGATTCAGCGCTTTCGCAGCAACCGCCGCCTCCCGATGCACCCCAACCACAGAATCAGCCCCAGCAGACGACCCAAGCGGGGCCATCAAGTCCTGAGCATAACAGTGAGCACAATAAGGTCAGCAAGAACCACATCTTCTGGGTCATTCCGAACTACAGGGCTGACGAGAGCCAGGAAGAGTTCAAGCCTTTGACGCGAGGCGCTAAAGTCAAAGTCGCCCTGGACGATTCATTCGATCCCTCGGCCTTCCTCGTCGCCGGGGTATTTGCGGGAATCTCGATGGCGCAAAAACAGTATCCGCATTTCGGGCAGGGGGCCGAGGGGTTTGGCAAATACTATGGGGGAGCGTTTGCCGACCAGGGCATTGGCAACTTTATGACCGAGGCCTTGTTTCCCATCGCTCTCCGTCAAGATCCACGCTACTTCACCAAGGGAAGAGGCGGCTTCTGGAAGCGAACCGGTTATGCGATCAGTCGCGAAGTCGTCACGCGCGGCGACAACGGTCACAGCCAGTTCAATACATCGGAGTTGGCTGGAAACGCGGTCGCCGCTGGTATTTCTAATCTCTACTATCCCGCTCAGGACCGCTCCTTTGGCAACACCGCCAGCAAGTGGGGGCAGCAGATTGGCCTTGATACCTTGTTTAATGTGATGAAGGAGTTTTGGCCAGACACCCGCCGCAAGCTCTTCGGACGATAGAGCACTCCCACTTAGACTGGTTACTTGTGAATTGGCCAACGGGGACGATGAACGAGAGAGAAATGCAGGACAACTTTACCCGCACCGGGCCGGGAAACTGTTCTCCGCCTGGCCCAACGGACAGTTTGTGCGCGCGGTCTTGCCTGGTCGATCAGAAATAACTGGTTCAGAACAAACTGCCCTCTTGGTAAATCAACGCAGGCGGCCCAGAGATCCCTTCCACGCTGTGCATCTGTCTTGAGGTCGCTCTTCTTGCGTTACGCCGCCCGACGCGGGTGAGTCAAGCCTCATTCTTTATTCTTCGTGATTAAGCGGTCTTCCATCCGGGCCGGCCTGCACCTCTGATTTTTTCCCCTCTCTTATGACCTTAGCTTCGTATGCCACCAGGTTGTTGTGTTTAGTCAGGGACTCGACCTTGAGAAGCTTGCCATCTTTTCCGGCTTGGGCTTGCAGGCCTTCTCTCACCGTAGGAGGCAGCGAGTCCAGCGCGATCTGCTCTTCCACTTCGACGATTACACCTCCAGCGTCCATCAGGAGATCTTTGCTGTGACCGTTGACCGTCAACTCGGCCTCGTAAAACGTCTGCCCGTTCTCCCTTTCTTCTGAAAAGCCTCGAATGCTCGCGCCCGAACTTTGCGCCGCAACCGCTTTCTCGACCGCTGGCGGCAGGTCTGAGCGTTTGATCCGCTTTTCCTGTGCCAAGGCCGAGAAGGCGAGAGACAGGCCGGCAATTGCTGCGAGTTCAATTATTTGTGAAATACGCATCGGGTTTCTCCTCTGACCCGAGAATACGCTGCTCAATGTGAAGAGAAGCTGAAAGCGGTTCCAAAAGTACAACTTTCCCAGGCCCAGCGCCAGGGCACTTCGACTCGGCCGCGATGGCGAATTGTAGAGGTCTAAAATCCACTAGGCGGCTCACAAGTGAACCTAATATCGAGCACTCCCTCTAGCGCATCGGCGTGTCACTGATACGGCGCAGGCCTCGTAGCAGATCTAGAAAGCAGCCGACGCAGCAACCGCCTTTAACGAGACACTTGTCGGAGAAGAGCTCGTAGCGAAATGAGGCAGAACTCGCTTGGCACTTCTCGCAGACCGTCTGCGACTCCGTCTCCATTACATTGAGGCTTGGCAAGGCGCACGCCTTATCCCTCTCTTCTCTAGTTGCCTCGCCCTTCTCGGTAACACTACCTAGTTCTTAATCTCCTAAGACTTGCTTTGTCAAGCATCAACAAGCCACAGAAGCCCGCCTCGGAAACATTTCACTGCTTCTCACCAGTCCGCCTCACCAGAAAAGTTCGGCGTGTATTTTATTGTCGATTTCGTCGAAAAGAAGAAGGTGTCTTATGTATTTAAGACAGACTCATGTTAAACTCCCGGGAAAACCGCTGGGGCGGTGGTGCAATGGAGCACGGCGAATCCATCTTCTCCGTGATGCGCAAATGCAGGTTCAAATCCTGCCCGCTCCACCGGTTCCGTTCTGTACGCAACCGCGCCCTGTCCGCAAACGATAGGGCCTTGACGGAGGCTTGTGGCGTACCGCACCGCAAGCGTCTGCAAAGTTCGCTTGGAAGCAACAGCGGAAGCTGGGGCCGTTCGTTCGGGGGAGAAGGGCGGCCCCATTTCTAGCGCTTGGCAAATGTCTCACGAACAATCGACCTCTAGTCGCGCACTCCACACCTTTTCCGGCTTTTGCTCCCTGGATGCAGACTCACGCACGTTCGCTCCTGTAAGGGCAAAATTAAATCGTTAGGCGCTGCTCAGGGAGAAGCGAGCGGAGCCGGGAATTGGCCTTTCTGACCCGGAAGCCAAGAGGAACCTCTCGGCCCTGCCGGACGCGACCGGTTGACAATGTAGTCTTAATTAGTTAAGACTTAGAGACACAGAATCGCGCCATCAGATAGCTTCCCTGGTCATTCGGAGCCGCCGCATATGTGTGGAATTCTTGGGTATTCCCATCTCACGGAGGCATTGCCCGAAGGACTGTTGGCCAGAGCTTTGAACGCTCTGGTTCACCGAGGCCCTGATCATCAAGGCACATTCTGCTCTGAACGGATTTCCCTCGGGGCGACTCGGCTCCGGATTCTCGATCTGGATGGAGGTGATCAGCCACTGTTCAGTTCCGACGGCGATGTTGTTGTGATTTTCAACGGAGAGATTTTTAACTATCCCGAATTACGTGCTGAGTTAGAAGCCGAACGGTTTAGATTTGAAACGCATTGCGATACCGAGGTTGTCCTAAATGCCTTCTTGCGCTGGGGTGGTTCGTGCTTCCCGCGGCTCCGAGGAATGTTCGCGATCGCGATCTGGGTACGGTCCGAGGGCCGTCTCATTCTCGCACGCGACCGGATGGGCATCAAACCTCTTTACTACTGTCTTCAGGATGGCGAAATCTATTTCGGCTCTGAGCTGAAGTGCATTCTTCTCCACCCTGCTGTTCGACGTGAAATTTGCCTCTCCGGCCTTAATTGCTTTCTCAGTCTCAACTACGTTCCTGGTCCGCTTACGTTGGTTGAGGGCATCGTCAAGCTCATGCCGGGCCACTCTCTGGAATGGCAGAGCGGACGTTGCAGCGTGCACTCCTACGTCGCTTCTGTGGGTTCCCTAAAGGCACCGAGTTCAATCGATATCGCGCGCGACGAGTTGGACGGCCTGCTGATGCAATCGGTAAAAGAGCAACTTGTTTCAGACTTGCCGGTCGGTATCTGGCTCAGTGGCGGCTTGGACTCATCTGCCATCCTGCACTACGCCGCAAATGCGCATCAGCGTCCTCTGCAAACTTATTCCGTTACTTTTCAAGGGCGTTCGTTCGACGAGAGCAAATACATCAAGGAAGTCAGCAGCCGTTTCGGCACACAGCACTCGGAGTTTGATCTTAGCGAGAGCGCCGACCTCGTGGATGCTATTGACCGGATCGCCTACTACTCCGACGAGCCCAGTGCGGACGCCGGGGCCCTGCCACTTTGGTTCCTCGCCCAGATGACAAGCAGAGATGTTACGGTCGTCCTTACCGGCGAAGGAGCGGATGAACTATTCGGAGGATACCTGACCTATCGGGCCGATCGCTATAGCGCGATCGCTCGCAAGATTCCCCTTCAACTGCGGAAGGCAGCCTTATCATTAGCCACACTTCTCCCCGTGTCCGACGAAAAAATCAGCCTGGAATACAAGGTCAAACGATTTCTCCGAGGCTCCCTCTTTACGCCGGAATTGGCGCACGTGTTCTGGAACGGAACATTCTCGGAGTCCGAAAAGCTGCGGCTATTCTTGTTTGCCGATTCTGGCCCACTCGCTGCCGTTCTTGATCAAATGGTCGATGGCCGCGGTCTACAGCGCTATCTAGACTTTGATCAAAGGTATTATTTGCCCGACGACATTCTGTATAAGGTGGACCGCATCAGCATGGCTCATTCGCTTGAAGTCCGGCCGCCTTTTCTCGATCAGCGAATCGTTGACTTCGCTGCCAGATTGCCGGAACGGTTCAAGCTGCGGGGATCTCAGTCCAAGTACGTGCTGCGCCGCCTGATGGAAGACAAATTGCCGCGAACTGTATTGCAGCGGCCGAAAATTGGCTTCGATGTCCCCATTCATGAGTGGCTGCGCGGGGTCCTGCGGCCTCTGCTGCTGGACACGCTGTCGCAGGAGGCTGTTTCGGCGACTGGGCTATTTCATTGGCCTGCCGTGAAGCAACAGATCGACGCGCATCTGGAAAGAAGAGAGAATCTCGGATACCACCTATGGGGACTAATGGTTTTGTTGATCTGGATGAAACGATGGAAGATCGAGTTGGCGTCAGAGGAAGTGAGCCCACTGATCCCAAGCGTCGAAGTCCTCGACGGGGCTGGATTGTAGTCGCTGTAGCTTCCCTCGTTTTTCTCGTAAACATCGTTAGCCCACCTCGTCTCATGGACGATGTGGATGCGGTCCAGGCGCAGATCGCTCGCAACATGCTGGCGACCGGCGACTGGGTTACGGCGCGCCTTGACGGTGTCGCCTATCTTGAGAAGGCGCCGCTTATTTACTGGCTAATCGCAATGTCGTACAAAGTTTTCGGGGTCCATGATTGGGCTGCACGTGTGCCTCTAGCTCTCGCAGCGGTGATGTTGTGCTGGGTCACTTATCGTTTCGCGCGCTGGGCGTTTGACGAGGAAGCAGGATTGTACGCCGGCGTCTCTATCGCTACCTCGGTCGGACTATTCTTGTTCACACGGATTTTGATCCCTGATGCCGCCCTCACTTTGGCCATCACTGGCGCCATCTGGGCATGGTTGTCGCTTCTTGAACCAGAAGAACGTCTTCCGCTCCGCTGGTCGGTCATGCTGGGCGCGTGTCTGGGAACCGGCTTGTTGCTCAAGGGCCTGATCGCTGTGGTTTTTCCGGTGCTGGCTGGCACTGCCTACATGGCCGTTACTCGCCAACTCTTCTCTATCCAGTCATGGCGTCGATTGACGCTAGGCACGGCGATCGCCGTCGCTTTCGCAATCGCGTTGCCGTGGCATGTGCTCGCGATCCTGCGCAACCCGCCTTACTTTGCGTTTTCGATACATAGCGCGCCCGGCGAGTACCGGGGATTCTTTTGGTTCTATTTCATCAACGAACATTTCTTGCGCTTTCTGAACCTGCGATACCCGCGTGACTACAACACCGTGCCGAGGCTGTGGTTCTGGCTGCTGAACCTGATCTGGATTTTCCCTTGGTCGATTTATTTGCTTGGCATTCCAAGATTGACATTCAATGCCGATTCCCGGGCTGATCGAACCAAATTGATGACGGTTTGCTGGATAGGCGTAGTGCTGTTGTTTTTCACGTTTTCAACTACCCAGGAGTATTACTCCATGCCGATCTACCCGGCGTTAGCACTGTTGGTTGGATCTGCGATTAGCAGTAGAGGTCGAAGGATTGGCACGGCCACGGCCGTTCTCTTCACTATCTGCTCGATCCTTAGTGCGGTGCTCACAGCCCTGCTTATACTGGTCTGGCACCTGCCTGCACCGGGAAATGTTTCAAGGGCCCTCACCCAACACCCGGAACTCTACACCCTGTCGATGGGACACATGCGAGACTTGACCCTCAATGCTTTCGCCTACCTAAAACTTCCGCTGTTCCTTGCTGCGCTCGCGTTTGGAGGGATCGCCATCGGGATCGCGAAATGGCGAAGCAAAGGCAGGAGGGTCGTCTTCGTTGTTGCCGCCGGCATGATCATTTTTTTTCAGGCCGCCCGGATTGCACTCGTCCGCTTCGACTCATATCTGGGGTCTTATCCACTGGCTCAAGTCCTGCAACAGAGTCCTCGGGGGCAACTGATTGAGTCCAACTCCTACTATGCTTTCTCATCCGTGTTTTTTTATGCGGATCGGACTGCATTGCTGCTCAATGGCCGCAACAACAACCTCGAGTACGGATCTTATGCCCCCGGAGCTCCCCGGAGGTTCATTGATGACCGCGAGTTCGCGTCGCTATGGATGGGACCAAGCCGATGCTATCTTCTCGCGTATAGCACGGAAATGCCGCATCTGGCGCAACTTGTCGGCGGGTCCCACCTGCGCATTGTCACTGAGAACTCCGGCAACTACTTACTGACAAATTATGCGCTTCCTTGATGACAATAACGGACCCGTGGTCCATTGGGAGGAGAGCGCTCGCTTTGCCGTGTTGGCTCTTACGGTGGACAAAATGAAGGCTTTTCTCACGATGCTGGGAGTTGTCATCGGTAGCGCCGCCATCGTGCTGGTGGTCACAATCGCTGCCACCGGCAAAGGTTACATGATCTCTCAGATCGAGGGGATCGGTGCTAATCTCGCGTATGCCACGCTTGATCGGAGCGGAACCTCCAGCACGCTAGAGGACGAATTAACGACGGATGACCTCGTAGCCGCGCGTCAGACTCTGCCCGCCGTTAAAGCAGTTGCCGGCACATACGACCTACCGGTGGACCTCCAGTTCCGCGGCAAGGCATTCCATCCTCGATTAGTTGGAGTTACCCAGGATTTTGAGACCATCCGCAACTTGCGAATTATCTCCGGCAGATATTTCGACGAGGAAGACTTTCTGTCCCACTTTAAAGTGTGCCTGATTACGGACCGTATGGTTCAAGCCACTTATAGCCCAGACCCCGTTGTTGGCAACACCATTCAAATCGGCCAATTTCGTTGCACAATCATAGGAGCTTTCAAGGAGGGGGTGCCCACCTTCGGGCAATCCGAGATACAGGACGAAACCTTGCTCATTCCCTTTCCCCTAGTTAAAGACATCACAGGCGACAACTTCTTTCAGGTTCTGTACGCACAGGCAGAATCCCCCGACGAAGTCGCGGCCATGACCCAACAAATGAAACAGTTGTTGACCAGCCGTCACCGCAAGAAGGCCCGTTATTTGGTCGATAACCTGTCGCCACTCCTTCAGACTGCGAGCAATGTTGCAGTCGCAATGAATATTGTGCTTCTCGCGATCGCCGCGTTGACACTGATCACCGCGGGAACGGGCATCATGAATATCATGCTCGTTAACGTTTCCCAGCGAACTCACGAGATTGGCCTTCGAAAAGCCCTGGGGCACGACGGGCCGAGATCCGGCTGCAATTCCTCTTGGAGGCATTCTTCATCAGCTTCGCGGGCGGTTTGACGGGAGTGGTAATGGCTCTCAGTCTGGTTTGGACGGTCGCGGTATCAACGAAACATGCCTTGTCGCTAGAAATTTCTTGGATGGCTGTTTTAGTCGCCATCGTAGTTTCGAGCGGAGTTGGTGTGCTGTTCGGCTACCGTCCGGCCAGCGACGCGGCGAACTTGAATCCTATTGAAGCGCTAAGGACGGAGTGATGTGTCAAGCGGGGAAGGGGGTGGTGTCTTAAATACTGTGTTGCTAGGAAATCAAGGTGGGGAAAGCCCGGAATCTAAATCGGCTCTTGAGCCTGTGGCCGTTGAGAAGCTCGTTCGTTTTCTTCCAAAGCGCGATTCAGTTCGCTAACCAGGCTCATTAGTTTCTCTGGGGGGTCATGTTCTTCAGTGGCTTGTTCAGCAAGGTGCAGCCGCTCTGATCAGAATGGGGTCATAACCGTAATCCCCTTTTCATCGTTCCGGCATGGTACTCCCGCATGGAGCCTGGAACTCAGCCTCTCAACAGAGCACTGCGGAGCACAATAGCTGCCCGAACGCTCCTTACCTAATCGCTCGGCCAGTTCATTCTTGACAGCCTAGTCTTAGCTGAGTAAGACTGCGGGCTCAATACTCCCGGTCGCTTGATAACGCAACCTTTGGGGAGGTCTGGACAGAGGTGCGTTAAAGTCGGGGGCCGCTGCCACTCACGCACGCAAGCATTAAGAAGTAATTACTGACCTAAATTTGAAGGGACACTCTCGATGAAAACACTTGCACGGTTCTGGATTTTCTTGGCAATGGTCACTCTCTGCGTAGCAACGGAGTTGCCAGGATTCAAAGTTACGAAGAAGTACCCTGTTGCCGGCGACGGCGGTTTTGACTACATCGTATTTGATAGTTCCTCGAATCGGCTTTATGTTTCGCATGGGACGGAAGTGAATGTCCTAGACGCGGATTCAGGAAAGGGGCTCGGCAAGATTGAAGACACGCCTGGCGTGCACGGCATTGCGGTCGTGCCGAAACTGCATCGTGGGTTCGTAACCAATGGGGGGACGCGACTGTGTCGGTGTTTGACACCAGCACGTTCAAGACGATAAAGAAAATCCCCGTTCCCGAAGATCCGGACTTTGTCTTCTACGATTCGCAAACGAACCGAGTGCTCGTGTGCCATGGGGATGCGGCTGTAATGACCGCGATTGATCCTGAGAAAGAGGCAGCGATCGGGAAAATAGACCTGGGTGGCGGCGCCGAAGCTGCCGTCGTCAATGGAGAAGGCACCGGCTTCGTGAACCTGGAGGAAGCGGCCATGGTGCTCAGTTTCGATCCACAGGCTCTCATCGTCAAACAAAGGTGGCCGATCGCCGGGTGTAAGACCCCCACTGGGCTGGCCATGGATGCACACAACTCGCGGCTCTTCATAGGATGCAGGAGCAAAGTTCTGGCAGTGATGGACGCAAACAGCGGCCAAGTGATCACTACTCTTCCGATCGGCGAGAGAGTCGATGCGGTTGCCTTCGATCCGGACAACAAATTGATTTTCGCCTCCAACGGTAGCGGCACAGTATCCGTGATCCGAGAGAAAAACCCGAACTTGTATGAGTCCGTCGGCGACATCCAAACGCAGAAAAGCGCCAAGACCATGGCTTTCGATCCTAAATCCAAGCGCCTGTTCCTTTCTGCGGCGGAGATGCAGTCCGCAGCAGCAGGCAGTGGGCAAAATGCCCGTCCGAGACCGAAACCTGGTACGTTAACGGTTCTGGTTATAGAACGGCAGTGAACCGCTTCGATGGTTGTTGTAGATCCACAACGACGGATTCCGTACTCTCCGGATAGCCTCGACGGAACGATACGCTTGGAATGAAGGGTGCTATGGCAACTTCCACCGCCACATCTTCGTACCGATTTGTCCTGCTTATAGGGCTGGGTTTGGCCTCGCTGAATCTCGCGTCACCGACATTGGCGCAGAGTGCGCCAGCTCAAGTATTGGGTGGAACGAATAACAGTCCGAACGCGGATGACGCGCCGCTGACACTATCGCTGCAAGATGCGATCAAGCGCGCGCAGAAAATCAATCCGGAATATCGATTGGCGGTTACCGACTTTGGATTGGCAAAAGAAGATCGGGTCCAGACCCGGGCAGCATTGTTACCGAATGTGAACTATAACGCCGCTTTTCTTTACACGCAGGGAACTGGAATCACGCCGCAGACCCCGAAATTCATCGCAAACAATGGGGTGCACGAATACATCAGCCAGGGCAATGTTCATCAGGATCTTTCGCTGGGAAAAGTAGCTGAGTACCAGCGTGCCGCGGCGGCAATGGCGGTGGCACGGGCGCGGGCGGAGATTGCAATGCGCGGATTGGTCGTAACCGTGGTGCGGACCTATTACGGATTTGTAACCGCGCAACAAAAATACGCCAATGTGCAGCGCGCAACTACTGAGGCCCAAAGATTCCTAGACGTTAGCCAGAAGCTGGAGCATGGCGGCGAAGTGGCACACTCAGATGTGATCAAGGCTGACTTGCAAGCGCGTCAGCAAGAGCGCGAACTGCAAAATGCAGACCTGGAGATGAGCCGCAGCCGGTTGGAGCTTGCAGTGCTCGTATTCCTCGACTTCAACCAGAACTTCAGCGTGGTGAACGATCTGCAAACCCCGGAGCCGCTACCAGCGTTTTCAGAAATCCAGATATTGGCCGGACGCAAGAATCCCGATCTGGCCGCCGCCACGGCAGCCATGCGACAGGCAAGCGAGGAAGCCAAGGTGGCATGGTATGGATTTTTCCCGTCTCTAAGTCTGGATTATTTCTACGGAATCGATGCCAATCAATTTGCAGTGCGGGCGCCGGACGGCGCCCGTAATCTCGGGTATGCGGCAACAGCGTCTCTGCAATTGCCAGTGTGGAACTGGGGAGCGAGCCGCAGCAAAGTGAAGCAGGCCAACCTGCGGAAGGAGTTAGCGGGGGTGGAATTGAGCTTTACGCAGCGTCGTCTGATAGCCGACCTGCAAGCTTTTTATGACGAGGCGCAAACCGCGCGCTCGCAGATGGAGTCTTTGAATCAGTCGGCAGAACTGGCGGCGGAGAGTTTGCGTTTGACGACGCTGAGATATCAGGCAGGAGAATCGACTGTTCTCGAGGTAGTCGACGCGCAGAATACGCTGACAGTGGCACGCAATGCGTTTAATGACGGGAGAGTGCGGTACTGGGTTGGGATCGCCAATTTGCAGACGCTAACGGGGGCGTTCTGATGAGAATAAATCGAAGCCGCCGTGCCGGTACGCTGGAGATCCCTCGTAGTCTCACGTCTTGGAATGATGTCAAACGGGAGCACGCGGTTATCGCAGGTCTGGCGATGGCCTTAACGCTGGCAGGCTGTCACAAAGATGAGCGTGAAAAGGAGCCTGAGGTCCCGGTGCAGGTGGTTACCGTGCAGAAAACCACCTTGCAGCACACGGTGACGGCAGAGGGCATTTTATTTCCCTTGCAGCAGGCGGCCGTCACGCCAAAGACAAGCGCTCCCGTGAAGGCTTTCTACGTCAAGCGCGGAGACAGTGTGCGCAAGGGCGAGTTAATAGCAACGCTGGAGAACCGCGATTTAGCGGCTGCTGCGCAGGATACAAAGGGCACTTACGAGCAAGCCCAAGCTACCTACACGACGACTACGGCCGCCGGAATTCCCGAACAACTTCAAAAAGCCAGACTCGATCTGCAAGCAGCTAAGGCTTTGCTCGGTGCCCAGCAAAAGATTTACAGCAGCCGGCAGGAGCTTTTTCAGCAGGGGGCAATGCCCCGCAAGGAACTCGATCAGGCCGGAGTCGATCTCACCAACGCACGCAATCAATACAACATTGCTCAGAAGCACTACGACAGCTTAATGGCGATCGGCAAGCAGGAGGAATTGAAGTCGGCGGCGGGTCAGCTCGAATCAGCTAAGGGGAAGTACATGGGAGCGCAAGCTCAACTCAGCTATTCCGAGATCCGCAGCCCGATCGACGGCGTGATCACGGACCGCCCCCTCTATGCCGGTGAAATGGCTGCTGCCGGTACTCCGCTCCTGACTGTCATGGAAGTCTCGCAAGTGATCGTGCGTGCCCACATCCCTCAACCAGAAGTCGCTCTGCTCAAGGTTGGTGACGCGGCGGCGATCAGGGCGCCGGGGGAGCAACAGCCAGTGGAAGGCAGAGTCACGGTCGTCAGTCCGGCACTCGATCCCAACAGCACGACGGTTGAGGTTTGGGTACAGGCGAAGAATCCCAAACGGCATCTGAAGCCGGGCACGAGTGTGCAACTCTCAATGTTGGCGCAAACGGTTCCAGGTGCCTTAGTGATCCCGGCTGTGGCCCTGCTTACGGAACAAGATGGAAGTACCCAGGTGATGCAGGTGAGTTCCGACCATCATGCGCATCTGAAAGATGTGAAGGTGGGCATCCGGCAGGGTGATCAGATTCAGATCACAGAAGGAATTAATGCCGGAGACCGCATCGTTGCAACCGGCGCCTACGGGCTTCCTGATAACTCCAAAATTAAAGTTGCAGAGAACT
>Ga0210384_10002456_pt1 | contig 22589 bp, 41 predicted proteins | sample IncBWH2MmetaG_FD_160574 | JGI IMG/M metagenome (GOLD analysis project Ga0210384, IMG submission 160574) | Forest soil microbial communities from Barre Woods Harvard Forest LTER site, Petersham, Massachusetts, United States - Inc-BW-H-2-M | ecosystem: Environmental > Terrestrial > Soil >...
AGCGAGTGGGGTACCGCCGACGTTGGCCCAGGTAGCGACGTCACCGACGACGGTGGTAGCAGGGCCGATGGTGTGAGAGCCACCAGCCGGAAATGCATGCGGGGGCGCGGCAACGCCGGTCAGGTTGCCACAGAGGGTGTTGGCTGGGAACCGGCCGGTGCATTGCGCGGACGCGGCGGAAGGGATTAGCAACAGTGCCAGTGCTATTAGAAGCTTCTTCATTGTGCGTTGCTCCATCCCATTTGAGCAGAGACTGGGAAGAGGATGTAACCGCCGTAATCAACAGCGACGACGATGGAGGGGGTGCCCATTATGTTCTCGGCGCCAGAGAAGGGGTTGATGGTGATGTTATAGGTCGAGGCGTTGCCACCGATGTCGACGATGGTAATTGGGGTTTTGGTGTAGGGCCCTGGCATCGCGCTGGGTGGAACGGTGGGGTCGATCGCGGAGGGGAGGGTCACAGTCACTAGGCCAGCGCAGTTGACTTGAACCAAGGAGGTGCCATAGACGAGTTGATAGGTGCCTGCGGCGGTGATGAGTAGAACGTTTCGCTTTGCGGTATAGACCCACCCAACCGATGGGCCAAGGTAGACCCTCTCCCACTGGCGGTAGGTTCCCCCTTGGTCCAAGTCGAGTTGGGAGGCCATTAGGCTGCTCTACGTTTGCCTTCGGTGGATTGCTTCGCGAGGAGGGAGATGATCTCGCTGTTTTGTTTCATCATCGCGGTCATGGCAGAGATGAGTTCGCCGATCCCTTCGATCTGCGGGGCCTTGTGGACCTCGTCCTTGAGGGTGTTCATCTGGCCCATGAGGTCGTCGATGACTTGGTTGGCAAAGGAGGCGCGTTGGGACTCGTCGTCGGCGCCGGGGGTTGGGTTCCAAATCCCCTTCGAGCACTGGGCCGTGATGGCCTTGGCTTCGTCATCGAGTGGGAGCATCCCAGGGGTGGGCTTGCCCTCGAAGAGGATATCGCGCTGGTTCACGCCAGGGGCGTCGGTAACGACGATGATGTAGTCTTCGACATCACGCGAGGGGAAGGCCGGGTCCGGCTGGCCGTGCTTGGTCAGGTCGTCGATCGACTTCGGGTCGAGTTGAAGCGGGACGGAGAAGACTTCGCGCTTGGGGCGGCCGGTTCGGCGGTCGATTGAGTTGTACTCCCAGGCGGTGCCGGGGACTTTGAGGTAGTGGGCCTCGGTTAATTTCCATCTAGCCATTTCATTCTCCTATATTCCAGCACCAACTAAGGTGCGCCAAGTTGCCTTTGCACCAGATGGTGCGGTTGTGGATAATACGTCGAAGATCAAGCTCTCGACTGTCGGCGGATACCAGAAGTCCCAAGGACGTTGTGCCCATAGGAGAAGCTGCGGCATTGAAAGGTATGTCGGCGTATAAGAACACGGTCCATATACGAAACCAGTCAACGTTCCCCAACTTATAAATCCGCCGCTTGTCGCGAAAGAAGATGTTGTGGTCCCGGTCTGTGTTTGAATGACGCCAGTTCTTAAATTCAGAGCAAGAAGATTATAACCAATGGCACTATAGCCCGAACCTGCCAAAAAATACGGCACTCCAGTAGTTAGTGCAATGCCCCCTAGTGTAGTTCCGTTTATTTTAATAGAAAACGATCCTGAAACACAAATCAATCCGTTAACCTGACTAGAAGAATCCATAAACGTGTTGGCATTTGGACTAGTTGTGAAAAAACAAATAAGAGCCCAAGTCCTACCCGGCGATGTGTTGGTCGCAAGAATGCTAGAATTGAAAAATCCGGTTGATGTAAACCCAGGACCAATCACGCCATTAATCACTGCCGCAAGAGTTCCGCTAAGATGAAGGCTCTTTAGAGTCAGCAAGTCAAAATACGTAGTGCCCACAGGGAAACACGAAGCCCCGAGTGAACCGACCATTCCTTGCGCCGCCGGGTGCGTCGGATCAAATCCCGGCTTCCTGCTGCCCGGAAACGAGAGGGGATTAGCTCGACGATATGTCAGCGGCAGTCCCATTTGCTAGTTATTTAGGTTGATGTTATAAGTACGATACTTTACAGTCTGCGTTCCACTAGTCAAGGTAAAGCCAGAATTGTTCTGGATCGCTACGCGAAACGATCCCGGTGGGATAACTATCCCTTGACTAAACCCAAGCAAAGCAGTCTGCCCCGTCGCAGCAACAAGGGGCATAACAGCGCATGGAGGAAAGGTTGGGGTTTTGGCGGCGCCGGTACCGGCAGTGAATTGACCGTCGCCATAAGTCGTCCCATCTTGGTTGAGCGCGTAGAGCCAAAACGCGAGGTTGGCACCAGCAACGATTGTATTTGATGCGATGACCAGCGACGCGGAGATGTCCATGAAGATGTCAAGGGCGGTCCCATTGGCGATATCAGCGACGCTAGATAACACAGTGTTGGCAGTGGCTAATGGCCCAGTCGTCATGTCAGTTGAGTTTATAAGCGTACTCCACGTTAGCCCAACGCCATTACCAGCGGTCCATGCGGTTCTAGCAGTCATTAGGAAAGCCCTGCAGCAGTTACGTCGGGTTGACTGATTGGGCCGGAGTAGCCATTAGCCTGCCACCAGGGAGTGACAGCGGCTTGGGCCAAAGCGGTAAGGGCGAGGATGGTTGGACCGGAATGATTGGTGAAGTAATCAAGGATCATGCCATCGGCCATCTGCGCGGTGTTAGCGCTGCCGCCAATGAGCAGGCCAGGGCTGTTACACAGAGCCAACAAGTTGGCCTGTTGTGTTGCGGTAAGCGCCTTGAACTCCGCATAGTTAATGCAGTTAAGAAGCTGAGTGCCAGTAACGCTAAGAACAGTGGGTACTGTACCGGTAATGGTCCAACCATTGACGGCGATGATCTTATTAGCGGTGGTTAGGCCGGTGAGTGGAGTGCCGGTAACGCCGGTAGGTGGTTGCGTCGCTGAGTTCCAAGCATTGATAAGATTGGTGTAGTAGGACATTGTAATCCAATCAGGCTAGAAGGTAGGAGATCATCCCACCTATCGCGACGCCAGAGGAGAGGTTGAGATTAAGGCTATCGCTGACGGCTGTTTGGCACCAGCCACCTGCATTGAAGGGGAGAATGTAGCCACCATTCTGAGCGAGATAGGCGTAGCCAGAAAGATCGACTGAGCCGGTTGAGGTTTGCCATTTGACGTTAACTGCTGCGTTGGCAATGATAGAGGCAGAGAGGAGGACGATGCGTTTGCCTATGATACCAAGCACAGCAGTGCCACTGGCTGAGAGTTCGATTGCAGCGTAGTTGATACCTGCAGGGATTTCGGCCCGGAAGAGTTCCATCAGGCGAAGTGCTTCTCACGGATCGAGGCGAGGGAGGCTTCGATGGCGTCGTGCTGAGCGGAGGCGGAGTTGACGCGGGCTAGGACTTCGTCGAGTTCGGCCTTGGCGGCTTTGGTCTTTTCGCCCAGGTCGCGGAGTTCGATCTGCTTGTCATAGATCGCGACGTCGTGCTCCTTCTGGGCTTTGATCTGCGCAGCGGAGAGGCCCGCTGTCGCGGAGGCGAGTTCGGCGTTCTTGGCCTCGAGCTCCTTCTGCGTGGCCTCGAGGTCTGCCTGCGCAGCGGAGTGTTGGTCTTTGATCGCTTCGAGATTGACGTTGTGCTCGCGGAGCTCGGTCAAGGCCGCGATCACTTTGTCGATGGTTTCGTTCACTTGTCGGCTCCGTGGTTCAGGTTCCAGTTAAACGGCCAAAGGTCGGTCGCTTGTTCGTAGGTCAGCCAGTGGTGGTAGAGGCCAAGATCGGCGGTGGTAGAGAGGGTCCCAAGACCAACACCAATCACGAGAAAGGCAACCCGCAACCACCATGCCAAGGAATGCCAAGGGTGGGCAATGGAGGGGGAAGGAGAAGAGGCAGCAGACGGCGAAGCCGATGTAAGCGGGCCATTCAGGACGCGAGGCGTTTGCGCAGGGGTAGAGTAGCAGTGCAATCGCGGGAATGGCTCCCACACCGTACTGATATGTGAGGTCGAGGAACTCGTTATGTGCGTAAGCTGGGGCATAGAGGTGGCCATTGAAATGGATGATAACGGCTTCGATGGAGCCAGCGCCGTGGCCCCAGAAAGTGAGGAAGTGGTAAAGGACTCGCCAAACGAGCCAGCGGAAGTCATCAGCGGTGTCGTGCTGGACAAGGGCGACCCAGGTAAGGGGGCACGCAGCGGACCAGAGTACCCCGCGTGAGGGGCGGCAGTACATGAGGACGAGGCCTACAGCCAGAGCCAGAAGAGCAGCCCGAGACTGAGACAGAATAAGACCAGGAAGAAGTAGGAGGCTGAGTAGCCAGAGACGATACGGCAGAAGTAGCAGGATGACCAGTGCACAGCCCTCTCCAAGGATAACGGGGTTGAACATAAGGCCTGATGGGCGGCAGGGGATGTATTCGATTATCCAATCGAAGCCCAGAGCTTGTAGAATAGCCAGAAGACTAGAAGCGCCGAACCCGATAGCAAGGCCAATCGCAACCAGCCGTAGATTGGGGAGTTGGGCTCCAGCATAGAAGGCTCCAGCCATAAGGGCGTATTGCCAAAGGGTGCTGAGGGCGGTGTCGGGATTGTCGACCCAGGTGAGGGAGTTGATGGCGTAGAGGGCGAAGAGGAGGCCGAGGGCTAGGGGGAGAGGGGAAGCGAGCTTTGCCTCCCCTCTCCAGGTGACGAGTGGTAGGCCTGCGGAGAGGACTGCCCATCCAGTCGCTATCACCGCCCCGGTTACGCCGGGGATGTAGGCGACGGGAAGGAGGATGGACAGCGCAAGCATCAGCGGGCTCGACGGCAGGTGATGGAACCGAAGCCCCAGAGTTGAGAGGTGGCGAAGGTGGCACCACCGACGAGGTAGATGGTAGTGGTTGACGCAAGAGATTGGCGAACAGGGCCGAGTTTGAGGTCAACGCCCCGACCACCGATCGCTGACGCTGGGATCACGGTGTTAACGCCGTCGGTGCCTTGAGTGCCAAGGACGGAGTTGTTGGTACCAACGGTGGCGGAGAGTTGGGTAACGGTAGTGGTGTTGGAGATCGCCTCTGACATCGTGCTACGGCAGTCCCAATCACCGGCGGTTAGGGAGAGTGAGGCCAACTGTTGTGAGGAGTTGGTAGTGATCTGCACGGCAGAGCCGAGGGGGACGTTGGTGGTGGCGACTTCGCCGATGTTGCCTGCAGCGGCGTTGTCGTTGGTGGCAGTGCCGGGGGTTTGACCCGCGGCGCCGATAGCGGTGTAGGACCAGTTGGTTCCGGTCATTGGGAAGATGGTCAGGCGGCCGTAGGTTCCGCAGAAGGTGATGGAGTTCGAGGAACCGTTGATGGTATCGCCGGACTGGGGCGCGACGATTATGCAGGAGTTGGAACCACCGATGTTGCCTTGAGAGTCGATGATTTGGATTGCGCCGTTGATGTTGGTCCCACCCGCGTAGGGGAGGGTCCAGGTTCGGTTGGCGGTGAGGGCTACAACAGGGACGAGGGTAGAGTCCGTATTGAGCATCGTGTAGTTGACGTTGCCAACCAGGGTTTGGGGAGCGACGGTGCCCCAAGCCCAGTTAAGCGCGACGATGCTGGCAAGGGAGCCGGCAAGGCCAAGAGCGAGGAGGAGCTTGCGCATTTATTCCTCCGTGTATTCTTCGGTAACGTCCATCAGGTTGCCTGAACCTGGGCCGGTGCCGACTGCGGAGGAAAGGGCAAGGCATTGGGCGACGCCACGAAGGACGACTGCGGAGCCGGGGTGGTTGCCGAAGTCGATGATCGTGGGGCCCTCACCGGAAGTGCCGGTGGTTAGGTTGCCGAGGGTGATCTGGCCCGACCAGATGAAACCGGCGGAGGTGACGATGGGAGTGCCGACGGTTGGGTTGGCGGTCCAGGCGGTGGTAAGGGCGGTCCCTGCGGCGATGGAGGAGTCGTAGGGGTAGCCAACGACCGCAGCGCCAGCGAAGGGCTGGCCAGAGGCGATGGTGCCGCCGGTTGCTGCGGTGGAGGTTTTGAGGACTTGGACATCGGCTCCGGCGACAGCGGTCGCGCGACCCGAGATGGTGAAGCGGGTTACGCGGACGGTGGTCGTGGCCGAGCCGCAGATTTGCCACCAGGTCGTTGGCGAAGAGGCCAAGACGAGGTTGGTCATCGACATCGAGTAGGTGCGCTTGATCGAGTCGATAGGGATCGACCATTGGGTCTGGAAGTTGGAGTTAACCCCAGGTGACTGAGCGAGGGCGACTACGCCAAGGGCGCAGAGCCCGACCCCAGCGAGGAGGAGAGATTTTCTCATCTGAGGCTCCTTAGTTGGCGACGGTGATGCCGGCTGGGTAGCCAGACATCACAGCGTTGTTGGTGCCGGTGTAGTATTGGTCCATACGATCGAGGATGATGAGGGCTTCGACCGTACCGGCGGTCATCGTTGCGCCGCCGATAACATAGGTGAGGCGAAGGAAGCGAGGGATCGGAATGCCATCCGGCGGGCGTGGCATGTCCATGTCCATCAACCGACCGCCGACCACGAGAGTGGCGAGGGCGTAGGTTGGGGTGGTGTACCACGTCGTGAAGGTGAGCGGGGCGCCTGAGCCGTTGTCCGCGGCACCTTGAAGGTTGACGGCGAGGGTACCAGCGCCACCGGAGGTGAAGGTGGTGGTGACCTGGACCAGGAGCTTCATCGCAGGGTTGTCGCCGATGCCGATGTCTCGGGCGCCTTGGCCAGAGGCAAGGACGGGGATGCCGGGGCCACCGAGGTCGATTACGTTGGTGGAGTTGTAGGTCCCGGCGATCTGGGCGAGGTTGTTCGAAGAGTCGAACTGGAGGAATGCATCAAGGATCATGTGCTGCTCCTTAGATAGCGGCTTCGTTGTTGAGGATTTGATCGCAGGTCCGACAGGGGATACCCCGGAAGGTTGTGATCGGCTTACCGTCGAACTCTTCGATGCGGAGCAGGACGTTGGTTTTGTTCATAGCTTGGAGGTCCAGATACGTTCTGATCACACGGTTGCAGTAGATGACCGTGCGACCCATGTTGGCCCGGACCTCGGGGGTGTCGGACGTCTGAATGGTACCAGCCGAGACGGGCTGGGTGGGGAGCTTGTAGATTGCGCGAACGATGAGATTGATAAGGTTCGCGGCGGACACGCCCGTAAGTTGGGTGATGTCGATGTTGGCAATACGTGCGACGTATCTCCAATCTCGAAGAACATACCCAATCTCCCACTTGAAGTGGTCACGGTAGGCCTGGTAGGTATTGCTTGAGGAGTCCGTGACAGGCCACTCACCCATATCTCGGTGCTGGAGGCCGGTGATCTTTCCCTTTGGGAAAATGCCATGGGCGGTATCATCGCCCCAGACGTGGACCCAGATGGAGGTATTGGTGGAGGCAGCGCCGCCACCAGAGAGGACGTTGTTGGCGGTCTGCGAATTTGCAACAGTGCTTGTGCTGTACCTCGGCGATAGCCCGGTAAACCGTTCCGGGTTCACGAACTGGTTGCCGTAGATGAGGGTACCGGCCACTTGCTGAGACATCCCTTCAAGGAAGGCCTTAGTCTCCGAAAGCCGGAACTCTTGGGTGTTGCCATTGAGGTCCGCGATGTCCTTGTCGATCACGGAGTAGGTTTCGAGGTTGCCACACGCGTCGACGATCTGCGCGGTGGTGGACTTCGCGTTCGGGACGCCTTGGTTGAGCAAGCGCCAAGTGGCCTGGGGCAGGCCGGTTCGGACGGTGGTCTTATGACCGGTGGGTTGGTTGCCCTCGACGACCATCATGTCTTCGAGGACTTCGTTGGTTTGGGACAGGAGTTCGATGATACGGGCGACCTTATACCCGTCTTCGACTCGCTTGGCCCAATCGGCGTAGGTGAGTGAGAGGTTGCCAATCGTTGCCATTTAAGGCTCCTTGTTGCAGGGGCTAGCGGCGATCGCTCGCCGATGGGAGTGTGGGCCACATGGCCGCTGCTGCTCCCGGCTCGGACCTAGCGCCGGGTGCGGATTGACCGAACCTGCTAGGGCCGTTGCCTGCAACATGCGTACCTTCGGTCAGCTGCTTGGCGAAATGGTCCATCATGCGGATGAAGGCAGGGTGGTTGCCAACTCCGGTGATGTCCATCGCCTCGCGGAAGTCCGAGGCCAGCTTCGCGTCGGGGACTCCGTCGAGGAGCTTCCCGATTCGAACATTGACTTCCTGACCCGGGCCGAGTTTGCCGCGCAGGTCGGGGTGGTCTTGAGCTTCTTTCAGCCAACCGGAGACGGTGTCCTGATAGGCTTTGAAGGGGGCTTGGAAGGCCTCGGTGGTGAGCTCGCGATACATGTCGACAAGCTTCTGCGCACCATCTTGAGGAATGCCGAGCTGTTTAAAAAGGCTATCCGCTTTCGTCTTGACATCTGGGTCAAGAGTGAAACCGTCAGGGACCTTGTAGTCTTCATATTTTTCAGGGGCGCCCTTTGCGGCTTCCTTGCCTTCGTCTTTCTTCTCGCCTTCGGCCTTTTGATTGAGGACGGACTTGCCTTCATTGCTTGACTCGGTCTTCGTCTGGGTCGTGCCTTCGGATGTAGTCGTCGATGCCGTCGTCGTCTCGTTCGACTTCGCCGTCCCCTGATCCGCTATCGTCCCGTCCCCGGTCCGGGCTATGCCCGAGGTGTCGGTTGTCGTCGTCTGTTCGTCCGCCATCGTTGGCCTCTCGCATCATGAAGATGAATTGATCTGGGCAGGCACGGAGCAGGTCTGCGATTAGCTCCAGGCCGATGTTCTGTTCACCGAGTTGGAAGTTGGTCGCGGCGTCGTCGCCGGTGTAGGGGGTTTTGAAAGCGTGACAGCGGGCGATGAGGCGCCACATCCAGGCACGGCCATTGGGGGTGGTCATGATCATTGTAAGGACGCCGTCGTCCAGAGCGCGATCGGTCTTCGAGCGCTTCTGGGCGGCGCGGATCATACGCGTGTCGGAGGCGTTGTAATCACTCACCGTGTCTGGTTCCTTGCATAAGCAACGAGAAAGCCAATAACTACAACGACTACAACCGTACCAATAAATGCTAGTGTGAACTCCATCATGGTGCAGCCCCCGTCAGCTTCGTCATAAGCGAGCCCTGACCAGGGGAGGCTTCGCTGAGGGACTTGGCGCCAGCGGCAAGCTTCTGTGCGGTGTCGGCCTGAGCGGCGACCTGGGCCTGTTGCTGTTGCTGAGCGCGCTGATCGCGGATGGCTTGGAGTTGCTGAGGCGATCGGATTAGCTTAGGATCGTTGTTGTAAAGGAAGGAGATTTTGTCAAGGCCGTAATCGATGTCGACGTTATCGGTCGCGGCAGGGTCGATGCCTGCGAGGCCGCCGACCATGTTGAAGAGCCGTTCGATGCCAGAGGCCTGCGCGCCGTTCTGGGCAAGCTCGATCATGGAGGTGAATTGGGTGTGGATGTTGGCGCCGGCGATGGCGGGTGGGGCTGGGGGGAGGATACCAGCGCGGCTAGCGATGCCGAAAATTCTCTCATGCATTGGGGCAAAGGCTTCGTGATTGAGTCTTTCCAACACCGGTCCAAGCATAAGCATGGCTTCGGCCCGTCGAGCATCAATCTCAGTTGCAGTAACATTGGACCTCGTCTCGAATTGGGAGATGACTTGGAAGAGGTTGTTATAAAAGGTCTCTTTAATCCGGGAACGGACATCGGCCATCTGCTCCATCATTTCCTTGACCTGGGGATTGACGAGATAGGCAGGGGCGAAGCCGGATTTGCCGGAGACGGTCATGCCGTTGACGTAGGTCACGCCGCCGGGGAGGAGTGAGGCGGGTTGGTTTTTGAGTTGGATGTCGCCCACCATCGGGGGGTTGACCATCTTGTCGATGCCCTGCGAGAGGCGCTTGGTTTCTACCTGGAGTTGTTTAATGTCTGGGAGCGCGTCCATACCAGGGGATCGGCCGTAGGCGTCATTGGACACCAGGTCCCATCGAGTCGTAATAGCAGGGTTTTCGTGGAAGCCACGGGAGGAAAGTAGGCCACGAACGTTACCACCTCCCCCGCCCTGGGGCGAAGCCGAACCTCCCCACTCCCAATAGCACTCACGGAAAGGGAAGAGTTCAGGGACACCGTACTTGCGGCCATCTTCGTTTGGCTCCACGAGGTGGGCGACGACTAATTCACGAGTAAGTGAGGTACCTCCTTCAGTCCATAGGCGGGCGGTGGAAGGGGAAAGGTTCTCCACCCCGAAGCGGTTAGCACACTGATCAACTGTGTTCGTGAACTCACGGGCGAAGACATTCGGACGATAGTACCCGTCTTGATCGATGTAGTATTCTCCGAAGCAGGGATTGAAGCATCGGATAACATTTTCAAAGTCCTCATAGATGAGCATCACCGCCGTGCCGAAGACGACGAGGTCGAAGTAGAAGATGGCGAGGGAGTCGTAGAAGTTGGACTGGAGGAGGATGAGGTTGATGAGGCGCTCGACGGCGGAGAGCCAGAGGCTGATAGGAGAGGTCTGGGTCGAGTCGATGTTGTTGATCTTGTAACGGAACCAACGCTTGGTGGGGTCCGAGCAACCCATCATCATACCCGCAGCCAAGTTCCGTGCTGCTAATGTGCCAGTAGAGTCGAGGATATGCTGGTTGATAGGTGACCCGCGTTGTTGCTGGTTTGGGGTGATCAGCCATTTGTATCTCCGAGGAAGGATGTAGTCTGCGAGCTCACGGCCGTGGACCCACCAGGAGTAGCGGTTGATCCGGAGGCCGAGGAGGCGGCTTTCAGCTTTCTGTCTAAAGAGTTGCTCAGGGGTGTCAAGCCTTATGTTAGCGCGCATCGTTGCGCGGTTGACCTTCGCCTGCATCGCGGGATGGAGGCGCATGAAGCCGGAATTGTAGGCGGATTGTTCAGGCACCGGGCGAGGGCTCCGATGGTGCGGGGGTGCCTTTGGACTTGGAGATGGTGCCGAGCTTGTGCATGGTGGCGAGGGCCATGAGCATGTCGGTTTCGGAGGGCTGGGGCTGCTGCGCAGGTTGGCCCTTGGCTTGGCCCTTGGCGAAGGGGACGATCATGCAAACCCCGCTCCGCCGATCAGGGATTTGTTGCCCTGGTTCTGCTGCGAGGCTGCGAGGCCCGCACCGAGGTAGGTGGGTTGGGAGGATTTGGCTTGGGGCTTTTGACCTGGGCCCGCTTGGCCGAACATCGGCGGGGCCGCGGGAGCCGAAGGCAGGACAGGAGGCGGAGGGGTTGGAGGCGACATCATTATGCAGCCCTCACTTCGTCTTCGTAGCGCTCGAAGGGGTCATAGTCGTGTTCCACATTGGGCTTGTGGGGGTGGTCGCCACCGGCGTATTCGTGCGGGGCGAGGGCGTTCGAGAAGGTCAGGGCGAGGGCGTCGATATCGTCGAGCTCGAGATCGGGGTCGAGCTTGAGCATATCTTCCTTGGAGATGAGTTGGATTTCATCCCGCTTGTTGAAGGTGTACTTGATCGCCATGAACTGGCGCTTAAGGTCCGGGTCGTCAGGGAGGCAACCGGTCTTCGCCCAGGCGCGCAGGGCCCCATACATGCCGCTGCGCATGTTGGCGTAGCGCTCCTGTTCGGAGCCGAAGGACCTATGCGGAGTCATATCTTTGCTACCAAATTGTACCTCGTAGCAGAAGAGGGCCTTATGCCGGATTTGGTCTACGACGCCACCACCAACGCCGCCCCCGTCAACCATGATCCCATCCGCGTGCAGGCGGAAGTTGGCGTCGAAGACCTTCTCCGCTAGTTGTACAGTTGAAAGCCCTTGAAATCGTTCTCGAGGGTAGGTACGAGCGTCCCGTCCCTTGCGCGGGAAAATGACAGAAGCGTTCTTGCCATATCGAGCCACGTCCACCCCAAGGGCAAGCGGGTCGGTGAGGGAGGAGGCAGCGTCTCGGGACATGGCGTCGGTGATTTCGGCAGCATTGAAGAACTCCATCTCGCCGACTTTGGGGAACATGCCGTAGACGCGAATGCGGACGAAGTCGGAGTCTTCGCCGTAGGCTTCGATCCAACGGGCGATCTGATCCTTATTCGTAAAATCAATTGAGCGTGAGTCGACGCAGGCGGTTTGCCAGAGCTTGGCGAACATGCCGCCGGGGAAGCATTCCTTGAAGCGGCCGGTATTGCGAGTCGGGTTGCCGTAGACGAGCCAGAGGATTTGGGTGTCCTTGTCGGTGAGGGCGCCTTCAGAGGTTTCCCAAATGATGTCGTCAATGGCGGAGGCTTCGTCCATGATCAGGAGGATGCGACGGCCCTGGTTGTGGAGGCCTGCGAAGGCCTCGGGATTGTTCTTGGACCAGGGAACTTGATCGAGGCGCCAAGTGCGTTCGTACTCGGGGTGGTAATACGACGTGGCTGTGAGCTTGAAAGTGTCCTTGGTTATGCTTGAGGCGTGCCATTTGCCAAGCTCGGCCCAGGTCTTGCCCTTCAGCTGCGGCTCGGTATTGGCGGTGACCACGCCCCTGGCATCGGGCATCGTATCGATCCCCCATTTGCAGAGCCAAGAGACTTCAGCGGATTTGCCTACGCCGTGGCCGGAGGCGCGGGCCTGCAAGATGGGTTGCAACGCCTCAGTCAAATTCGAGGTCGACATCAGCCGATCACGAATGCCCTTGAGTTGATCCTCTTGCCAATAGTTGGGGCCCTGGAAGTTGGCAAGGCGCGTACCGGGCTGACCCCATTCCCAAGCGCCGAGGACGTAGGCGAAGGGGTCCTTGCTTACGCTCGCAAGCCAGTTGACGAGGCTCTCATCCATCGACGGGGCCCCCGACCCCTAAGCAACCCGACGGCGCTTGGTCGTGAGGATCGACGCGAATGAAGGACGAGCCGGGGGCGGGGCGAGTGATGTGGGCACTGGCGGTGCCCCCGGCTCTGAAGTCAGTGAGGAGGGAACCGCGCTGACTTCAACGGCAGTGGACTCGATCACCTTCACTTCCTTTGCCTTCCCGCTGCGTTCGATCGCGCGGTCCAGCAGGGCAGCGAAGTCGTGTTTGTGTTCGACCTGGGAGGTCTTGGGATAGCCGAAGCGATCAGCGCGGTCTTGCGAGAGGCGGTTGAGGGTAAGGAGCGGAAGTTCCTCTCCCTTCTCATCGGCATCATCCAGCTTATCTTGGATCATCGCCTCCGCGCGGATCATATTCCCCATCCCGAGGTCGAGGTATTGATCCACGTTTCGGTTCCAAATCTTCTCAACGTCGTCGCGGTAGAGGGTGACGAGCTCCTTGAAGGAAGGGTCGGCGAGGAGGATTGAGATACGCTTGAACGAAATCCCCGTCTGACGGCGGATATGGTCATGGGTCGCGCCGATGGCGACGAGCCGAGCGACCGCGTGATGGCGTTCGCGGTACTGATCAAGCTGTCGTCCGGCGGCGGTGAGGGCCCCCATCACGCAGCCCTCCGACGAACCGAGCCGTAGGTATTGCCATGCATAAGCGAAGTCGCGCGCGGTGCGTCTGCGATAAGCTTTGCCACCTTTGGGACCATTGACACGTCAATGTAAGTCCGTTTCAAAAGCTCGTTATGCTCGGGGAGATAACGCTGGATCAGCTTCATCTCCTCCGCGTCGAGCCTTTCGATTGGGACCCACTTGACTTTGATTGTATCGAACTCAATAAGCGGGACCTCCTCCTTGCCTTTGGCTGGACGGAGCCCTTTCTTAAACCGCCGCATCCCGCTAATATGCTGGCCAATCCGGTGAAAGACGTTCAACGACTTCCCAACGTACAGCACTTCCCCCTTGCCAATGAGCAAGTAGACCCCCGTCCCAGGCTGGGGGTGCCCAAAAGGCTCAAACCCCTCCCGTTCCGATGCCACACGATCCTCCATCATGCCAACTATTGTATCACGTTCCTGCCTCAAAGTCAAGTCAATTCTCGTCGTCAACTCGCGCCTCTCTCCCCACGTGATCGGTATGGGTTGTTCCTTGCAACAAAAATTTGCGGGGCACCACTGGGCTCGGCCACGCGCGCGATTTTGGGGGTGGGGGTGGCCGCAAAGTCACAGTGTGGCTCAAGGGCCACAGCTGCGCCCAACGCATAGCAGCCATGCAAACATATCAATACGTTCACGGTTTGTTTGTGCTATGCTATTCGGTAGTGCAAATCGCAATTCCGCTGTTGCACAACACAAGCCCCACGGGGCAGGAGAGATAGTCATGGCTAAGGAAGATTGGAAGCAGGTTGATTTGCAAGCCCTCACAGTGGCCGTTGGCAAGGACAAGGCCGACGGATTGTGGGCGCTGTACGAGAATAGCAAGGCCGCGTATCGGGCATACAAGGTTGAGCGCGATACATTCGAGCGGGAGATGCAAGCCGACTTTGCTGATAAGATGCCAAGCGGCCACGAACTCAAGTTCGGTTATAACTTTGGCAAGCTCTCGATTGCAGTTGGGCCGGTGAGCGAGCGCAAGGCACAGCCGAAGGCGGAGAGCGAGAGCCTGGGCGATTGGTTGGCGAGCCAAGCGGCGAGTGGGCAGCGGTGCTGATATGAGCGCGATCACGTTCATTGATTGGTCAATCAATCCAGGGTGTGCCATGACAACATATCAGGGGATTGATTACAACGCAGAGGCAGGAGAGCAGAGTGCATATGCGGTCGGTTGGCGGACGCCACGCTATCCGATGCCAGCGCCAATAATCGAATACGAGTTCGGCTGGTCATTGAACGAGGCTAGGCCAGTGTGGCTTGTGATAACATCTGAGCGATACGACGGATAACGTTCTAGCCTCTAGATACGAGTTGGGAATAGCGCGGTCATACCCGCGCTTTTCTCGTTAGTGCTGGCGCACAAAGTTCCAATCGCCCACAAATGGCCGCTGACGCGAGTTGCGACAGGCGGCTAGGGCAGTAGCGCCCACACTCGGCAAACGCACCCAAGACGATCTATGGCCGATTGCGGGGCATCGTGGGAACGGGCGAGGGTGGCGCGGCGCGACTATAACTTTGGCCCAGTAGAAAGGGCAAGGAGAGAGCAATGGCACAACGATTGAAACTAGGTACAATGCCACGTCCATCTAAAGACAAGAAGAAAATGCGCGAAGCGGCTATTAAGACCGGCCGTAAAGTATTGTGGAAGGATGGTCAAGGCGTATGGCACGCTGCAACGGATCGGGACAATACGCCATATTGGGCAGTTGAAACGGAGGATGTATAATGCCAACAATGAGAGAATGTATCATGCTGATAGTGCTAGTCACAGTGCCCATCCTGCTGATGGGAATGTTCTGGGGAGGACAGGGGCAATGACCGGCAAGAGCCAGATAGAGGTGAGATATTGTGAGAAGAGTAACACGCAGAGTCATTACCTAACCTGTATAACACGCTTCACGGATTGGTATGACTTTGCAGATTGGTTGAAGCAAGCAACGCTGCAAGGGCCTGTGCTTATCACGAGTTGGAACTATGTGAAATAGCGATCAATTCGTGTTCACGGAAATGTTACACAGGGTGATCACGAAGATTTGATTTGACTGTGAAGGGCTGATATGCTACGTTGGGGGATCGTGAAAGAGGCCAAGCATGGATGACCTGGAAAAGCAACTAGCAACTATCGTTGGTGAGCATGGAATGGTCAAGGTGATAAGGGCCTTAACCACGATATGCTTCGCAATAGCTACCAAAGAAATAGCAGTCAGGGAAAAGGACGATCACTTTCCTTATCATGGTTGGCGTCATCTTGGATTGAGATTGAGAAAAGCAGCTGATCATGCTTCGGACCTTAGGATGAAATGATTTGAGAGGCGCAAATGCCTCTCGTTTGTCCATTTGCAACGGATAGCCGAAGGGCCTGCGGCTTAGTGACGGGCTCAATAAGAGGTTAGCTAACAATGGCTAAGATACAGATACCAATTCCGAAGGCGGGTGTGGGCGTCACGTTCGAGGTGGATACAGACACCTTCAATGATGACAAGTTCCCGCTGCCGGTTTACCTGGAGATCATGCTTCAGGGGTGCAAGACCTTGCTTAACAGAGGCCAGAGCAAGCTCAAGTCGAGCAAGGGCCTGGAAGGGAATGCGCTTACAGCGGCACAGGCAGCCATCCTGGCCGTGGTGCAGGTGCAATATGAGGCCATGCTGAAGGGCGAGACGAGGATCACCGGAGGCAAGGCGAAGCTCAAGGGCGTGGAACGGGAAGTCAAGGCCGAGGCCATGCGGCTTGCGCGCTTGGCGGTACGCGATGCGATCAAAGCCTCTGGTGGCAAGATCAGTCACTACTCCGCCAAGAAGATCACCGAAGCGGCGGAGGAGGTCCTTGCAGATGAGGAGCGTGGGCCGCAGTTCATGGAGATCGCGAAGGCGAACGTTGCCAAGCGGCATGAACTCGATGAAGGGGCGAAGACCCCGGATGAGGCCAAGGCGAAGGGCGCTGCGCTGATTAAGGCGCTTGCGCTGGAAGCCGACCCGAAGCTCGTGGCCAAGGCGGAGAAATCTGCCATGGAGAAGAAGGCGAAGAAGGGAGAGAAGGTCTCCGCTGGGGTGCTGGCACAGGCGAAGCCAACAGCGGGCCAGAGCCACGCGAAGCATTAACCTAGACTGACGATTGCGACCCTAGGGGGAATAGTCCCCCTAGGGATTTATGCTTGAAAGGCTGAACCAATGCCCATAGACACAGACTATGAATATCACAATCCCCAAACCCAGGAGCCCAAAGTGAACGAGACAGTGCAGGAGTTACCCGCCGTGGCCAAGCTCAGAGAGGCATTTGATACCGCACGCAACGCGTTGATTGATGGGAGTGAACTCGCCAAGCAAGTGGGCGAGATGTCAATCACTGTGCAAACTCTCAAAGGCGAAGTCTCTTCCCTACAGCGTGATCTGGAGTATGTCCGCAACCGTAACCGGGAGTTGGATGAGCAGGTCACGCAGGTGCGACGGGCCAGGGATGAGGCGATGGCCGATGCGAGTGAGCAACGTGTTAAGGCCGATGGCTTACAGAAGCAACTCGAAACTGAACAGATAGCCAATGAGGGCCTCCGCGTTTCCCTTTCTGGCATGTATGATCGCATCGACGCGCTCAAGAAGGAACGGGACGATGCACAGATGGCGCAGATGGAGATGGAGGATAAGCTGAAGGCCGCAGAGGCGAAGCTGGCGAAGATCGCCGAGATGTTTGGCTCTGGCGAGACGAGTGTGAACCAGGACAAGCCAAAGCCTCACTACGAGACCCAGCCCCGCGATGAGGTGGGCAAGTTCCAGCCCATTGAAGAGCCGAAGAACTACGGAAGCGGATCGCAGGGGTCATTCTAACCAGGGAGAAGGGGGAGGTGGAGAGCCTCCCCTTTTCTATGTCATGGACACCATGCGCAGCATACTCCGCCGAGGCGCGGAGCGGTACTTGGATGGGGAGATGACGATGGGGGAATGGGAGCAGGGGCTTGTCATGGCCATCGCAGAGGCCCCCGAAGGGGAGCAGAAGCAACTCGATTTGGCATGGTTGGCCAAGCTGATAGTGGAGAACTAGATGGCCAGAGGACAGGTTGATATCTACGAATTGATCCAACGGATCACAGGGGTGCCCATGCGTGGGGTGTTCGTTCCCCAGCACCCTTACATCGCCAAACGCTCCGGGCCTAGGAAGCCTCCCCAGCGTGGCCTTAACCGATCGACTAAGCTAGAGGGGAAGCCGGGATACTACGACGGTAGGCCAATCCGCTCTAAGTTCTAATAGCTAGTGCCCTGAGTAGTCTGAAAAGGCATACTCAGGGCATTTCTGTTTCATCTGCCCTGGCCTTCCGGCACCTTACCTGCGTCGAAAGTCGAACTCCCACGATCGCTCACGCGACTTCGCCTCACCATCGTGCGATGCCAGCTTCTGCTGGATCAGTAACCCTAGTGGACCCTTGGTGATACTCTGGTGGTACCCTAGTGATACTCTCAATCTAGGCTTTTGGATCGGGAAGGGCAATGGTGCCCATAGGCTAATTATTTTTTTTTTTTTTTTTATTAAATCCCACCCTCCGACCCCCATCGCCCCACTCGGCTCAAAGGTTCCTATTGAGAGTACCACTAGGGTTACTCTAGAGTACCACAAGGGTACCACCAGGGTTACTGGCTCTGCGAGACCTGCCCAGCGACTCCCAGATCTGCTCACACGCTTTGCACCCGCCTCCATACCCATCGCGGGAACCCGGACTCTTCAACGTGCGATTTATTCACTCCGTGCGATTATCTTCTTGACTTTGAGGCGGATGTGTGGTACAATGCGGACAATGGGACCTCGTCCCGCGCTTAGAAGGCTGACTACCATGACCATGTCCCTCTACACCCTCCACTCATCTCCGACCGACGGCGAGTTCATCATCCAGAAATTCAACACGGACTACCATTGTGAGAGCGTGTACGCGCTAACGCAGTCCGAGTGCCAATGCCCCCAGGGCAACAAGCCCCGGTGCAGGCATCGTACGATGCTGCCGATGTTTCTCAAGCACAACCACATCGGCGACGGCTGGTTCCTTGAATGGGACACGCGCCTTTGGCGCAAGCCAGTCAACGACATCAGCATCGACCCACCCGCCCTCGCCGATGAGACGGTAATGGGTACATCGGCTGGCGCGGAGGGGTCCTCACACACCCCTCCTGCGCCTGAGGTGGAGGCACCCTCGCCACAGGGGATTTCGCCTCCACCTCCTTCGCCACCGGAGGGGAAACAGTCTCCCCAAGCTGCCGAAGCGGCTCCAGCCAGCCCGGTGGGGGTTGGGGCCATCGTTGTCAAGAGGAGGAAGATACCATGACCCAATACAATCCTGAAGAAGATGCTATCTTCTTTCACATAACTCCGAAGCCAAATGCCTGTGACCACGACTTTAAGGGCTGGCGAGAGTTCGAGGATGGCTCTGGTGGCGAACAAGTCTGCACCAAGTGCGGTATGGGCGCCATGGAATACTCACTCCGAACAGGATTTTGAGCTATGAAAGCCCATCCCCTCTGCCCCTCAATCTTCCGCGACGCGGATACCCTCTACCTCGACTTCGGGACGATGGTGGTCCCTTTCCCCTTTACTGAAGGGGGCCTAGGCAAAGCCCTGGCCCACATCCCCAACATCTCCGGCCCCCGCGGCGGGCACCTCACCGGCCGATCCAACTTTCCCAAGGTCACGACCGTGAAGGGCCACGTCGCCCGCGTTACCTACTCCAAGCACAAGCGGCCGATCCTTGACCTGCCTGATGGCATGCGCGAAGCGGCCTTAGCCGTGGTCAAGCGCAGGGGGATGGGGAAATGAGCATCTGCACCGTCGACCAAGCCACCTACGACAACATCTACTACTCCACCATAGTCCGGTTCATAAACTCCGGTATGGACCTCCCCGCTGCCCGTAACCTCGCTAAGGAGTTAATGGACAATGCCTTCCGAACCGACGACACCAGCCGAGATGATGCCCGAGACGCCCGAGACGCCGCCAACGGCCTTGCCGACTGAACTCTCCATCTCCTCCCTCCTTGCCAAGACCAACGCCGCCGAAGACCACGACCACGCAATCATCATGGCCGGGGTCATTAACATCTACTCCGAGGCCCTCAAACGCTTCCAGGGCCGGGCCGTCTGGAAAGGCACCGATGGCCAACGCCTCGCCCGGATCATGAACCTGCTCATGGAGCTTAACATCGACGAGGCGAAGATCACCGGGAAGCCGCAGCGATGAGTGAGCCCTACCTCATCCTCCATAAGGTCCGTGGCGAACCAGCCTTCGACATCGCGGAGCCTTTAATCATTGGCGATGAGGAGGGCTGGATAATCCCCACTTCTGGACATCGTGCCTACCCTATCACTTGGTGGAACATGAACGAAATCGGTATTCGCAAATTCGGTGAAGATATGTGCCACGTACTCCACAACGACTATCCTGACTGGCTTCATCTCCCCGACCACTACCAAGCCAGCGAAGCCCGCTCTCGCCTCGCCACCGCCGCCTCGGACATCCTCTCCCTGATGGGGATCGGCAAGCCGAAGCCTCAGGCCCCAGTCAAGCGCCGGGTGATACCATGAAGATGTGCATCAGCGTGATCCACCTCGGCCGATACAAGATTGATATGCTTGATGACAATAACCAAATTATCAGAGGCTATGACTGCGGCCTCGCTGGTGTCCTCGTTGCCCTTAACAATTGGATATTCGTTCCCGAACACGTCGCCTATCAAGCCGATCAGCGGAAGTCATCAGACGAGCTTGGCAAAGAGGCCATCCGCAGAATGAAGGCTGATCCAATCCTAAACCCTAAAGGCTTAGAGCCCCCTCGATGACCAACCGCCTCGACTACTCCACCACCGCTGGCCAAGTCAGCGAGGCCGACACCTTTGCCCAACTCATGGAACACCTCCGCCTCGCCGAAGAGGCCGCGGCCATGCTTGGCCACTTGGCCAAGGCCCAAGACGACAACGTCAAAGGCCAAGGTTGGCTGGCCATTTCCGAAATGTTCAAGATGACTCAGACCAACGTCCTCAAGCTGGCTACCCTCTCCGCCAAAGGCGGGATCGGTTGGCGTCAGTGAGCCACCTCTGGTCCTGCATCTGGGCCGTCCATGACCACCACTCCGGTTGCGGGGACCTCCTCTGGCTCAACGACGCCGTCGACGACTGGCTCGCGATCATCTGCTTCATCGCCTTCGGCGGCCTGATCGCCTGGATCACCTACGACCAATGGAGTCACCTTTGAGAGCCCTCAAAGCCGCCCCTTCCCTCCCACTCACGCCCCCGCCCACCGCCGAGCAGGACCACATCCTCTCCCTGGTGCAGTGCACCACCTCCAACCTCATCATCAAGGCCCTTGCGGGGTCTGGAAAGACCACTACCCTGGAGATGATTCAAAATGCCCTCGCGCCGCCTGTGCTATGTCTTGCTTTTAATAGACGTATTGCTGATGTCATGGTTAAACGATTTAAATCCACAACCACAGTCCGCACTTTTAACGGGCTTGGGCATAGAATTTGGAGTACTGCTTGCGCTGGTCGCGTATCTTTAGACCCCCGCAAAACCCCCGACCTCCTCCGACAACTAATAAAGGAGCTCCCCCGTGGCGAAGCCGGCGAAGCCTGGGAAGTCTACTGGGAAGTCATCGCTGCGATTGGATTGGCTAAGTCACTTGGATACATCCCTGATGGAAAATACCCAAATGCCAAACGACTCATCGGAAAAGAAAGCTTTTATGGAATTCTTGGAGAAGAACTCGGGCCTATCGGCCCCTTCCTCCTCGAAGAGGTCCTCCTCCGCTCGATCAAAGCCGCGTACGCGGGGCTTATCGACTATAACGATCAGGTATATATGCCCGCATTGTTCGGTGGTACATACCCGAAGTTTCCGACTGTCCTCATCGACGAAGCGCAAGACCTATCCCCCGTCAATCATCAAATGCTCAGTCACCTCTCAAAAAGTCGGCTTATTGCAGTTGGGGACCCGTATCAGTCTATTTACCGATTTCGGGGGGCAGAAACCAACGGAATGAGCAAGCTCGCCTCACGCTTCGCTATGACCCCCGCCGACCTCAGCGTAAGCTTCCGCTGCCCCAAGGCGATCGTCGAGGCCGTCCGCTGGCGGGCCCCCAACATGCAATGGCTCAAGGAGGGTGGCCGTGTCGCAAGCCTTCGCAATCCTTCTCCTTCTAGCTTCCTCGATGGCTGCGCCGTTATTTGTCGCAATAACGCTCCCTTATTTGCACTCGCCCTACGACTTCTTGCTGCTGGTCGGAGTGTTTCTGTCTCTGGGAGCGATGTTGGCCCTCGTGTTGTGGGGATCATGCGGCGACTAGGCGACGAGAATTTACAACGGGAGGCCCTCCTTGAAGAAATCAACCACTGGCAAACTGAGAAAATCGCAAAGGGCTCGACCACAGCGCCCGATATCGCGGATTGCATGCGAGTTTTTGCAGACTCTGGAACCACACTTGGACAGGCCATTGCGTACGCTGAGCACTTATTCAAACAGCAAGGAAGCATTCAGCTGCTTACTGGTCATAAAGCAAAGGGGTTGGAATGGTCGACTGTCTATCACCTGGACCCCTGGCTCCTCCGCCCCGACGAGCAAGACCTAAACCTCCGCTACGTCATCACCACCCGCGCGATGGAAACTTATTACGAAATCAACACGGCGGATATTAAATGATCGGCTACGAAGGCTATTCTTGGGTCTGCTACTTCTGGTTTGTGGGATGGGAGTGTATCTCATTTGGTATACATTTCGATATTAGCCGTAGACCTCATATTGAACTACACATTCCATTCGGTTGGATTAGAATTGGAAGGCAGCGAAATCACGAACCAATATACAATCAGGCAGGTTGGCACTTACACAAAAATAGGAACTTTAATAAGCCACAGAGATGGAGAGCGTAGCCTATGACAGTCTCCACCTCCCGCGCCGCCTACGAAGACTGCTTCCACCTCCTCGATCGGGCGATGGACTCCCCCGCAGGCATCCGCCATTCCTGCCCCACCTCGGGCGCCGCCCACCACCTCCGAGTCCGGCTCAACTACGCCCGCATCCTTTCCCGTAACGAACACTCCGTCCTGGCCACCGACGACCCCCACCTGGGCACTTCGCCCTACGACGCCCTCATCCTCCCCAACCCCCGCTTCATCGACGGGAAATGGTGGGTCTATATCGAGCCCCGGCGCCTTCCCGGCGAGACCGAGGAGCTCTCACCGATCGAGACCAGCCAAAAC
>Ga0210384_10002457_pt1 | contig 22584 bp, 19 predicted proteins | sample IncBWH2MmetaG_FD_160574 | JGI IMG/M metagenome (GOLD analysis project Ga0210384, IMG submission 160574) | Forest soil microbial communities from Barre Woods Harvard Forest LTER site, Petersham, Massachusetts, United States - Inc-BW-H-2-M | ecosystem: Environmental > Terrestrial > Soil >...
CGGTTTCGGGGATGTCGGATAGCGTGCATCGGTCGTAGTAGTCGAGCGGCGCGATTAGGGTCATCGTGTCGAACGAAGTCTGGAGAACGTAAATGGTGGCGGGCATGTTGGGTTCCTGTTGGAGGTAATTAGGTGGGAGCTCAGTCGATAACGATGTACCCCTTGCGCCTCAGACGCATCGAGTAATGCCGTTCGATTTGCGGCCGATTTCTTGCGAAGAGGGTCATGTCACGCGTCCCTTGGATGCGGGTCGCGCGTTTGGCGTGGATCGCATTGCAAATCGCGTCGAGGCCGGATTTCGGATCGAAGAATAAATGGTGGTTGGAGAGAGCAAGGCGGTCGATGTCGAACTGATTGTTCATGATGTAGCGCATCGCCTGTTCGTGCGAGCGCAGCAGCACGAGGTGGACGATCTTGCCGCTGCCGCGCTCGGCTTTCCCGATGAAGTAGGGCGTATGCGTGCTTGCGGTATGCACCTTTCTGAAGACGATCCCGAAGCGTTCGGACATGACGTGCATGACCTTGGCATCGAGCGCAATTACGTCAACGTCGCCCAGAGGGACCGTTGAGGTTGGATCGATGATTCTCTTGAGAAGTCCTCCGTAGATGTAGAGATTGTGAACGCCGATTAGCCAGTGCAGCAGTCCTGGTGGGAGTTGTTCGGCATCGGCCAGCGCTTGGAGACGCTGCGTGTCGAACATGGTTTGGTGCGTCGTTATTGCAGTTTTGTGGACGGGGATTCCGAGACCATGGATGACCTTGGCAATCTCGCTGGCGGCGACGAGGGACGGTTGGACGGTTACGGACGATTTATTCGGGAAAGTGTTTTTGTTTATTTTTTTCTCCAGTTGTTAGGTACAGTTGCTACGCTTAGGAAGAACCCTGCGACTCGGGCTGCCATGCGCCGTCGTGCTTACTGGGCGATGCGGCGAATAAGGTCGGCGCATCGCTGCATGAAGCGAGTGAACGATGGCTGCGGCGGATTGCGTGTCCACGTCAGGATTGGACGCGGCGATTGATTGCTCATGATTGAAGCCTTGATTTGGTAGGGGGAAATGAAAAGCGCCCGAAGATCCACGGTGGGATCGTCGGGCGCTTGGCGGGAGCCTTGTCGGCTATGTGTGCTTGGTGCTGTTTGCTTGCTATTGGAACTTCGCCATCTCGGCTTTGTAGCCGGGATCATTGACGACGGTTTTCGTGATGGCCCACATGATTACCCAGCGCGCTACTCCAGCAGGAATAAATGCCGAGCCGCCGCGTGGCTCTTCGCGGCTGTAGACGATATCGTGGTTGATGTCGAGATTGCGCACGTCGGTGCGAACCGTGAAGCCGTCGCTGAATTCGCCTTGCATACTGCACACGATAGCGCCGGTGCCGTTGCGCGTGCCTTTGTAGATAGCGTCCGTGAAGCGGTAATACATCTTCTTGCCCAGACCGGCAGGAAGAGTGTACGACTTCAGGATGAAGTCGTAGTTCTCGCCGCTGTAGTCCGACTTGAGAATGAATGCGCCCTTGCGGTTGAAGTAGATATCGTTATACGTCCTGACCGCATCGGCAGCCAGCGCCTTGGCGATTGCGGCATTGGCCTCGGTCGCGTATGGAATACATGGGTTTGCTGCCGCGAAGGCCGACGCGGACAGCAGCGACAGCCCAGCGGCGAGTACGGCGAGTTTGGTTTTGTTCAAGATGGTTTTCCTAGGAGAAGTGATTGAAGAGAAATAGCTTTTCGTAGTCGCAGGATACGTTCAATGCATGCTTATATTCGATTTTACATCATCATTAATGCGATATTGCAACATTTAAACTCGTGCAACGTCGGCGGATCATGTGAGGTTTTTAGGAGTCACATGCCGAGGAAGACCAAGACCGGAGACGGCGTTGCGCTGGGCGTGCGTATCGGTCGTAACATCAAGGTTGCCAGGGTGCGGCTGGGCATGACCCAGAGCACCATGGCGGAAGCCCTGAATATCGAGAACCCCACCGTGTCGCGTATCGAGACAGGTGCGCAGCTTCCATCCGTCGATCGTCTGGACGAAATAGCCAAATTGCTGAACGTGTCGCTGTCGATGTTGCTGGCCGATCCGACCGAGAAAGAAGCATTCGGAGATTTGTTGGGTGAGGCAGTAAGGGATTTGCCGCTCAGGGAGAAAGAGTTCGTTTATGGATTTGCTGTGCAGTACGCGCAGCACTGGCGGGCGGGCAAGAAGAAGTAGCCCGTACTGAGCTCTATGGCGATTTTTTGGATGGGATTACCAACGTTTTCTTGCTTTCCCGATGATCCGGCAAGGCAGCGTTTTCCCCCTGTTTTTCACCACCATTTTCTGCTGTGGGCGCGAACAGCGTTCCCTTCTCGGAGAGCATCGCTTTTTTCCATACCGCCGTGTCGCCATGTCGTACATGCTGCGCTGTGGAATCCGGTGCTGCCGCCAGCAAGCCTTCGTTGCGCAAAATTGCGACCAGAAAACCTGCGTTATTGCTGCTGCGCCCGATGAATGTTTCCTTGAATGTCTTCGACGGGAAAGGCTTGCCGGGTTGGAGCGCGTCCAGGCAGGCTTCGATTTTGTCGAACGGCACTCGCTCGCGGCTGAAATAGCCGCCCTCGTTACCGGTGATAGCGACGTAGAGGCGCTGGCGATCAGTGTCCGCGAGAACCTGATAGCGAATTACGCCTTCGGCGCGTGCGCCCAGCTTGGGGGCCGTCCCGTCCTTGAGCACCCAGAACGATGACATGGTGTTGCTGTCCAGCGCCGCTGCGCTGGTCGATACGGGCGATTCGGAATTTGTCGGGCTAGCTTCCGTCGCGATGGCCTTGGTCATGTGCTTCTCCATTGTTGTATGTATTTGCTTCAGATAGCAAAAATCCCCATGGCGTCCTGCCACGGGGATTGGAATGTGTTGGTACGAGGTGTTGTTAGCCAGTTAGCGCCGGTACTTCAGCGCGAACTCCAGGTTCAGGTCCAGGCTGCGCGGCATTAACGCTTGCTTAATGGCCGAGGCTCCGGCGTTGCTGGGTCGTGCGCTGAGAGGGCGGGCCGTAGTGTTCTTGCTGGACCATTGCCAAGTCGGCTGTGCCTTGAGATTTATCATTGATGGGATTTCCTTTTTCTGAGTCGGAATGAAAAAGCCCAAGACCTTGTTAGGGCTTGGGCTTTGGCTGGGGTCAATCGTCAGAATAATATATGCCGGAAATCGCTATCGACTCGGGACCGACTTAGTGCGGGTAGTTGCTCAACTATCTCCGCATGCATTAGGGCGATGGGATGTTGGATGCGTTCATATAGCGCAAGGCTATCGATTTTTTGCTCATAATTTCCTAAACTTTGCTTTTTATCATGTACTGATAGAATGGGAGCGATAAATAACGGAGTCAAGCCCATGGCAATAGAGCAGGAGATCGAGGCGATCCGCGCTGGGATCAAGGCAGGGAGGTTCCCCAATGAAGCGTCGGTGTCGCAAGGAATCGTGCTGAGACTGCTTAACGCCCTTGGTTGGCCTGCCTATGACACGGATGCAGTATGGCCTGAATATGCACTCGGTGGACGTCGCGTCGACTTTGCCCTGTGCAGCCCTCCCTCCAAACCCATCGCCTTTATCGAAGTCAAGCAGATCGGCCAAAGCGACGGAGCTGAGCGGCAGCTCTTTGAGTACGCATTTCATATCGGCGTGCCCATGGCCATCCTTACTGATGGCCGCGAGTGGAACTTTTTCCTGCCCGGCGAGCAGGGCGACTATGGCGAACGCAGGGTATACAAGCTCGATATCGTCGATCGAGATGCGACGGAGTGTGCCGAACGGTTGGAACGATATCTATTGCATTCGGCGGTCGCTTCGGGCTCTGCGATACAAGCTGCCCGTGACGACTATCGCAACGTGTCCAAGGATCGCCAGATGCTCGCGGCCTTCCCAAAGGCTTGGAGTCAACTCATCGCCGAGGACGATGACATGTTGTTGGAGATCGTAGCCGACCGCGTGGAGAGTCTTTGCGGCTTCAAACCTGGCCCAGACATGGTTGCCGCTTTCCTAAAAGGTAGCATACTGAACCGATTGCCTCCGGCTGTGCCGCCTAGAGGTGTAGTAGCGTCCGCAACGCGGCCAGTTGCAACAGCAGTAGTTGAGGCGAAGCCCGCCAACTCTTTACCAGTCATGCCGAAGGCCGCCTTGATTCAACGATCTACTGCTTTACCGTCAGGTCAGACAGGTTTCACTTTCGCGGGGGTCTTTCACCCTACTCGAAACGCGATCGACACGCTTCGACAGATCTTCGACTTGTTCGTCCAAAACGATCAATCTTTTGCAGAGCGCTTCGCTGGATTGCCCCGACATGGCCGGACCCGACGTTACCTCGCCCGTGACGCCAACGATCTGTATCGAGATAGGCCTGACTTGGTCCGCGAGTGTTCAGTCAAGCTCGACTCCGGTTGGTGGATCAGTACTAACCACAGTAAACAGACAATAAGCCAGATCATTGCTATGGCCTGCGATGTGGCACAAGTGGCTTACGGCAAGGACCTCATCATAAACCTTGATTGACTGCCCAGCGCCGGAATTAACTTAGAAAGACTGGTTAAATGGATACGAAAAGCGATAGCGGGTTTAAGCTCTACGAGTGGTTTAACCACTATCTGAGCGACAGTATCCCCAAGGATCTCCCTCACAATTGGCTTGATAAATTTATTCTCCCGGATGGGGCGCTTACCGCGAGTGGTGCCCACGACTTTTGTTATCGGAAGCGTCTACCTAAGGAATTTATAGTTGCTTTGGCGGAAGTATCTGCTAATCCCATACCCGATATATCACGCGAGACGTTGGGCTGGTTAATTAAGTGTCGACTAATTAGTACCGATCACGAAATTACACAGCTCGGGATTGTCAAATTGGCGGAATCATACCCTCTTGCCAAGCAAGCCGAGTTTTTGGGATTGCCGATGAAAGTTATTCATACATCGAAAGACCCAACGTTATCTACGGAGCGTAATGCAATCAAGCACCTCGAGGAATTATATGTTGATCACCTTATGCTCCATGACGAAGGTCGGATGATAGGAACGGTTTTCTACGCCTGCATTCTGGCACGTTACGAAAAATTGGTGCCGTTTTCAAGTATGGCCAATTTTTCGTCCCTTGACCGAAAATCGCTGATAGGAATGGACACATGGTCTTTCGATGGCAACTCGATTGAGCGCGTATGCGACGAAATTACGCGTATGGATACAGAAACCTTTTGCAATGGTTTTAATTTAGCTACATCGCTACATGAAGAGGCCGGCCAGGATTTGGGGAGCCGCAGTCTTAACTACGGGGTCGATTTTTATTTACGGCTATTCAATAATTTTGGTTCAGATCTCATTTGTGATTTATTGAGGTTGCACGTAATTCATCCTTATCTATCGTTTCCTGATCTGACGATAGTTGGTGCGTCCGGGATTTCATTCATCGAAGTTAAGGTCAAAGATAAGCTTAGCTTTAATCAGATCTATACATTTCTTTTATTGAAGGATTTAAAAGAAAAACACAGCAGAATTATCGATCTTGAATTGGTGAAATTGGTGTTCGATACTTGATTACCGTAAATATTCAGAGAAAGCAGCACGGAAGCTTTAGATGCAATTCTCAGAATTTCGTTCGCAATGTGATTTAATAGATTGAAGACACGGATATTAACTACACAGTTTTCGTCCACACTGAAGTTTTAGAGTGCACCGATGATCCCTGAAATTAACGAATTTGAAAGGCGATATGCCAAGTTACCCGCATTCTGAAGAGAACGTAGTCGGCTACTTCGCGCGAATTTTCCGTGGAGATGTCCGGTCGGATGAAAATGCGTATTATTTCAAGGTGCGCGGAGTGGATGTTGACCGCGAATTTCCATTGGAGCGAACCAAACTTAGACAGTTGCTCGTATTACTTTCTGAGAAGAGCGTTAATGATGAAACCGGGCTCTTTTCTGACTCCACGTTTGAGATTATCGTTAGTGAGGAAAGCCGGTCCCCGAGCAGGCGCATGCGTGACGACACCATCATTGTCCGGGATGCAGAAATCAATATTTCTTATGAGGTTTCACCAGCAAGTGATGAATATCTTTTATGGTTGATTTGCACAGCGATGGAGAAAGACGCTCTCCGAGACCTCGGTTTTGGGATGGTAGTCTCGAGAATGCGCCTTGACCGAATGCTGGGCGAGGCTTCCGGGGCTGGAGGCGGAGGCATTCGGAATATCGATGCATTTGATATCCTTCGTGCGATATCGGTTCGATCTATCACCCTGAAACTTAATTCGGCGACAAAACAGAGTCTGCGTCGGTTCCAAACAGCCATTTACTCCTTCCTCTTTCATCTTGCTTTCAACCTCGACATTGCGTTGGTTCCACAGCGATTTTTTGAGGAAGTGTCGCGCAGAGGTCGCATTAGTAGGATGAGGCGCAGCACAACTGATGAACTTGACCCTCCCCGTCGAACGTACAATGAAGATCTTGTTAATCATTACATACTTGGAATTTCCACCGATAGTCCGACCGTTCAATTTCTCTCGTACTACCACGTATTGGAACACTTCTTCGAATCGATTTTTAATGATGACCTGATTGAACAGATTAAGACGTCGATTACGCAACCAGGGTTTTCTTACAAACGTAAGAAAGATGTTGGTCAACTTATTGCGACAATCAAGAAGAGCCTGCAAATTCGAAGTGAAACCATTACTTTCAGCGAATCAGACGCCCTCAGGCTGTCGCTTACTAGGTTCGTTGATATTGACCAGCTGTCATCAAGACTTGATGAATACGAACCCACGCTCGTCGATTACTACGCAAGTAATGAAGTTCCATTTTCGAAAGGTAAGGTTGTCTCGCTTCGATCCGGTGACAAAGATAAAGTAATTAAGGAATTAACGCACCGTATTTATGCCACACGGAATTCGTTAGTCCATAGCAAGGATGGCGATAAAGCACGCTACACACCGTTTAAAGATGAGCGCGCATTGGTCATGGAAATCCCTCTCATGCGATTTATTGCTGAAATGGTAATTCTCGCGGTTTCTGAGGTGACTTGAACTATTTAGAGGCTGCGACTTGCCTTGCATCCCGGAAATAGACCGGAGCCGAGGACTGCGAATCCACAAAAGCAAAACGCCGATCTGCATGGATCGGCGTTTGGTGAGGTATGTTCTTGGTGGCCCGGGGCGGAATCGAACCACCGACACAAGGATTTTCAATCCTCTGCTCTACCGACTGAGCTACCAGGCCAAGACGAAGAAGTATAGCGATGCGAGGCCCGTTATGCAAGTATTTTCTGAAAGAATTTGATGTCAGGCCCGATTTTTTGAGCTTGACGCCCGTTTTTGTCGGATTTGCGGTCACGATGCCGTGCCTGGATACTTTCCTGAAATTTGGTTCCGCCTCCTGTGCGCCAATTGGCGCTGCCGTATAATGGAGGTATGATTTTTCCTTCTTTTCGCGTCTTATTGAATCTCTATGCCCAAGCACACTAGTCACAGCGATGTTTGTATTGTCGGTAACGGTGCGGTCGGCAAGGCGGCAGCGCTGGGGTTTTCGCAGGCGGGCTTGCGGGTCAGCTTGCTGAGTCCGGCGCCGATGGCGGCTGCGGCTGCGCGTCCCGAGGAGTGGGATGTGCGGGTGTATGCGTTGAACCATGTCGCGCAACGCTTGCTGTCCGGCCTGAAGGTATGGGGTGCGCTGGATGCGGAGCGGGTGGCGCCGGTGGAGGCCATGCAGGTGTACGGCGATGGGTCCGGCACGGCGGGCAAGCTGAATTTTGATGCGTATGGCGCGCATGCGGACACCCTGGCCTGGATCGTGGAAGACCGCAACCTGAATCAGGCCCTGGATAGCGCGCTGAAATTTGCGCAAAATGTCAGCATCGTGAGCGGTCGCGCGATTGGCCTGGCAGTGGATGCTTCGCAAGCCAGCGTGCAATTGGAAAACGGCGACGGCCTGAGCGCCTCGCTGGTGGTGGGCGCCGATGGTGCGCAATCCTGGGTGCGCGGGCAGTGCGATATTGGCCTGGACTACCGCTCGTATGGGCAGCAGGGCGTGGTCAGTAATTTTGCCTGCGAAAAGCCGCATAACGGCGTCGCTTATCAATGGTTTGATGAAGAACACGGCATCATCGCATTGTTGCCTTTGCCGGGACAGCGTGTGTCGCTGGTGTGGTCGGCGCCAGATGCGCTGGCCCAGCAGTTATTGCGTGAGCCGTTGGCGTCGCTGGCGCAGCGGCTGGCGGCTTATTGCGCGCAGCAACTGGGGGCATTGACTCCATTGCAGCCGGAGCTGGCGCGGGCCTTTCCGCTGAACCTGGTACGCCCGCATGCGATGACGGCGCCGCGGGTGGCGCTGATTGGCGATGCGGCGCACGTGGTGCACCCGTTGGCCGGGCATGGCATGAACCTGGGGTTTGCCGATGTGCGCAGCTTGCTGGACACAGTGATGCAACGCGAAGAGCACCGGGATTGCGGCGATGCGCGCGTGTTGGGCCGCTATGCGCGGGCCCGCAAAGAGGAGGTGCTGTTGATGCAGTTGACGACAGACGGTCTGGCGCGCATGTTCGGTACCGACCTGGAGCCGGTTCGCCTGGCGCGCAAGCTGGGATTGAACTTGCTGGACCATTTGCCGGTCTTAAAGCGTAAGCTGATCAGCCACGCGATGGGCAAATGAAACTGCCGGGTATTTCTGACAGGGCGGCGTTGTCGGTTGAGCCACTATGTGCGCAGATGTTGGAAAATAAGTAAGCCAATGAGTTGGCGAAAAATCTTTATTGGAATGAAATGATTAATTTTAAGAATAGCATTGCCGCGTTGATGTTGTTGCTGTCCACGACAGTGTTTGCCGAAACCGCGCAAGAGGCCGCCGTTAAGAAATTGGTGGAGCCGCGTTTGGGCGAAGGCGTTAAAGTGGATTCGGTGACCAAGACGCCGTATGCTGGTTTGTTTGAGGTGCGCATCGGGAGCGACATCCTGTACACGGATGAAAAGGCGCAATACCTGTTCATCGGCAGTGTGGTCGACGCGCAGACGTCCGTCGACTATACCAAGGCCAGGATGGCGGATCTGAACAAGATCAAGTTCTCCGACCTGCCGCTGGAGGCGGCGGTAAAAATGGTCAAGGGTAACGGCAAGCGTGTCGTGGCCATCTTTGAAGACCCGAACTGCGGCTATTGCAAGCGCTTCCGCCATACTTTGCAGGGCGTGGACAATATTACCGTCTATACCTTCATGTATAACATCCTGGCGGAAGACTCTGCAGTCAAATCCAAGAATGTCTGGTGCTCTGCCGACAAGAGCAAGGCCTGGGATGACTGGATGCTGAACGGCAAGGCGGCGCCGGCTGCCACCGCAAGCTGCAATACGCCTAACGACAAGGTCTTTGCGCTGGGGCGCAAGCTGGGTGTGACAGGAACGCCGACGATCTTCTTTACCGACGGCACGCGCCTGCCCGGCGCGGTCGATATCAAAACCTTCGAAGCGAAGCTCGCTTCTCTCAAATAGCGCATCGCGCTGATTTTGAGTCCGGCATCCATGACGAAATCGGCCGACTGGATGGGAATATTGCTGGCTGCCGGCAAAGGCGCCCGCTTTGATGCCAGCGGCCAGCAAAACAAATTGATGCAGGCCTTGCCTTCCGGCGACGCCGTTGCGGTTGCCAGCGCAAAAAAACTGTTGTCCGTCTTGCCCGAAGTGCTGGCGGTGGTCAGGCCGGGCGCGCAAGGGTTGGCGGCTGTATTGCAAGCGGCCGGCTGCCAGGTGCACACCTGCGCCGATGCGGAGCAGGGCATGGCGGCATCGCTGGTCTACGGCTTGCAACAGAGCGGCAGTTGCGCCGGCTGGATCATCGCATTGGGCGACATGCCTTATGTGCAGGCGGCTACCCTGCAGGCGATGCTGCTGGCTTTGCGTGAAGGCGCCGGTATCGTGGTGCCGGTGCACCAGGGGCGGCGCGGCAATCCGGTAGGATTTTCTCATGCCTACCTGCCACAATTGCTGGCCCTGCGTGGCGACCAGGGCGCGCGCAGCCTGCTGGCAAGGTATCCGGTGACCGAAGTCGTCGTGGATGACGCCGGCATACATCGCGATATTGATACGCGCGCGGACCTTCAATAATCCCGACCCACCTCCGGCGGACCAAGCCCGGATTGCGCGACATTCCAGCGAAGGCGTTTTTGCGCTCTGCTTATCTATGAGACGGCAACCTGCGGCAAGCGCATGTGGAAGTGGGCGCCGGTGCCGGGACTGCTGCTGGCGTTGATCTTGCCGCCCAGCACACCGGTAACCAGGTTGTAGACGATATACAGCCCCAGGCCGCTACCGCCCTGGCCTAGTTTGGTCGTATAAAACGGATCGAATATTTGCGCCAGCGTATCTTCGCTCATGCCCCTGCCGTCGTCGCTATACTCCAGTATGACCATACCGTCTTCCGAGCGCGCAGAGATACTGATGTGGCCGCCGACATTGTCGTCCAGGCCGTGCAGCAGCGAATTGGCGATCAGGTTGGTGACGATTTGCTCTATCGGGCCCGGATAGCTGTCCAGCTGTATTTTTTCGGGGATATGGATGTCTATCCTGTGCGTGGTCCGCTTCAGCATTGGGTGCAGGGTCGTCATTACCTCTTCTATCGTATCCCGCAAATCAAAAGTCCGGCGTCTTGTACTGGACTGATCCACAGCCACCTGCTTGAAGTCGGAGATCAATTTTGCGCTGCGTATCGCATTGCCTTCTATCATTTCCCCTGCCTGCTGCATCAGTGCCGCTGACGCGAGCGCTTCACTGCGGCGCAGGGCGCCACTGTTGAGTTTTCTGTGGAAGGCAGAGGTCTCATCCTTCAAGGTAGAGGCGATGGTCACAATATTGCCGATCGGCGTGTTCAGCTCGTGCGCAATGCCCGCCACCAGGTTGCCCAGTGCGGCTAATTTCTCTGACTGTATCAGGTGCTTCATCGCCTGCTGCAGTTCCGAGGTGCGTTCGCTGACGCGGCTTTCCAGCACATGGTTCAATTCTTCCAGCGCGATGCGGGTATTCTGCAATTCGGTCACGTCCAGCATCGCCCCTATCATCCCGCCTGTGTTGCCGTCCGGGTCCTTGAATACCGCGCGGTGGAAAACGATATGGCGCGGGTCTCCGAGGTGCTGGTTGATCACTTTCTCGAATACTTGCCGCCCTTGTCCCGCGTAAAGTTCCTCATCTTTTTCCAGGTAAACTTTGGCGAGGTGCGGCGGCAGCCAGTTGTTGACTTCCTTGCCAAGAATTTGGCCCCGCTCCAGCTTCATGATGCTCAGGAAAGCCTCATTGCATCCCATATACACGCCGTCCCGGTTTTTGTAAAAAATGGGAATGGGGATGGACTCCAGCAAGGCTTGCAGGAAATTGCGCTCACGCAGTATTGCGGCTTGCGCCACTTTGCGCTCGGTAATATCGGTCACGCTGCCGCGCAGATGTATTTCATTGTTCTTGCCGGGCAGCCTTACCAGGTGGACCTCGCAGGGGATGTCGCGGCCGTCGGCGTGCCGGCTGATCCATTCAAAACGGGTTTCTGCGCCTGTCAGGGCTTGTGCGATATAGTCGGCGGCGGCCTCGGCGGCGCTACGTCCGCCGGCCTGGATGGGGCAGCTCAATTCGACCGGGGTCTTGCCCAGCAATTCTTCCTGCGCGTAGCCGAACAGTTGCGCGGCATGCCGGTTGGTTTCGATAAAGCGGGCATCGTGGTCAACATCCAATACCAGGATGGCTTCCGGTGCATGGTCTATCAGGGTGCGGTAGGTGGCCTCGCTGGTCTGCAGCGCGGCCTCGATTTTTTTCCTGTCGGTGATGTCGGTCGATATGCCGGCGACATAGGCGATTTCGCCTTTGGCGTCAAAGATGGGAAATTTCACCGACAGGTATTCATAGGCCACGCCCTTGCGCACAGTTTTTTCTTCCACTGTAATGGGGGCTTTGGTGCGTATTATTTCCATATCGTTATTGCGTATGGCCTGCGCCGTTTCTGCCGACAGGATTTGATAGTCGGTCTTGCCTACCAGGTTTTCATCGTCCAGGCCGAACATGTCCTTGAATCTGTCATTGGCGAGGACGTAATGGCCGTCCAGGTTTTTCATGTACACGATGGACGGCGTATTGTCGATAAATGCCCGCAGCCGGTATTCGCTCTCGCGCAAGGCCAGCTCCGCCACTTTGCGCTCGGTAATGTCCATCAGGGTTTCCAGGGCGCCGACCAGGTTGCCGAATTCATCGCGCAAGGGGACTGCGGTAAAGTGCAGCCACACGTCGTTGGAGCCCGGTAGCCGGAAAAGCTCTTCCACTTCGACCGCTCCCGGCAATATGCTGCTGACGGAAATTTTCCCGTTATACAATTTCTCCAATTCAGCCGGGCTGGCGCCGTCCAGAACCAGGTCGGCAAGTGTCGGGCGCGGATTTTTATAAAATCCGCGCCAGGCTCCGGTTTTACCTATCATGTCTGCGCCGGGCACCTTGGTGATCTCGGTCAGCAAGGTATTCCATTGCGTAACCTGATGTTGTTCGTCGATGGCGAACAGGGCCACCGGCAGGCCCTGGAAGACCTGCTTCATATGGTATTCAAGCGCGTTGGCGCGGGCTACCGCACGCTTGCGCTCGGTAATATCGCGGGCCGATGCGACTATCCTGCGTTTGCCGTCGAGTTCTTCCAGATGCAGGGAGACTTCGGCCCAGAACAGGTCGCCGTCATGCTGTTTCGCGTGCCACTCAAACAGTTGCGGCCCTTCGTCCCTGGCCTTGTCCAGCCAGGCCTTCGCTTCGGCGCGGGTGTAGGGCGGGACGCCGGCGCTGATGTCCTCAATCTTTAATTCCCGGACCGAATCATGCGGGAAACCGTACAGCACCGAAAAACGCTCATTCACGTCGATGATGGCGCCGGTGTGTATGTCATGAATAAAGATGGCCTCGCTGCTGGAGTTGAACAGCTCCCGGTAATTTTTTTCACTCGCCTGCAGGGCAAGCTGGCCGCGTTTTTTGGTTTGCAGCAAAAACAGCAGCAAAGCGATGATCACCATCAGGCTGATCAGGATGGACAGCGCCAGGCTGAAAAAAGGGCTGGATGTGTCCAGCAAGGGGGCGGGCTTGTTGATGACGATGCTGTCGGCGGGCAGGTTGGCGGCATTCACGTTCCAGCGCTGCAGTTGCGCATAGTCAAAGGTCGGCGCCGTGACGCTTTCCAGTATGGGCAATTGTTCCATGCTGGTTCCGTGCAGCCATTTTCGGGCCAACTCGCCCAGGATTTTACCCTGCTGCCTCCCGGTGACCAGGAATCCGCCCAGCACGCCCGGCCGCATGTCTGTATCCCGTTGCGCAACCAGCGGCGCATGGGCGGACGCCGCCCATAGATCCGTTGCCTCGCTGTGGGTAAGCACCCGGTCGTCTTTATCGCGGCTGAAGGACAGCATGAAAACCATGTCGCTATCGCCCAGGCTGGCCAGCTTTTGCTGGGTGGCTTTGGCCGTCATGCCGCCGAGATACTCAAACTTGAATTGCGGCCAGCGAAGTGCAATTTTCCGGACTTCCTGCAACTGGATCTGGCCTGTGCGGCTATCGTCGTGGATGAACAACAGGGTCCTGGTCTGCGGCCGGAGACGGGTCATCAAGCCTATGTTTTTGTTGATGTCCACATTGTCGAACACACCGGCTACGTGAGCCGAATTCTTTAAAATTTCACCCCTGTTGTTGCCTATGCCGCTGAACAAGATAGGGACATTCGGGAAGTGCGCCTGGCGCAGCTGCAAAGCGAAATCCAGCGCATTGTCATCGCTTGCCAGCAGGATTGCAGGCGGCGCGCCGGCGTATTTTGCCAGCAATAATTGCTCCAGTTGCTGGTAGTAGGCGACGGTAGGTTCCACATGCCGGGTGTCCAGGTATTCTATGCGCAGGTCTATCGCTTCGCCGGCTAAAACCTGTTTGACGCCGTCAACCTGATCATCGCTCCATGGCAGGCCGGCGTGATATGACACCAGCAGCACGGCCAGCGGCGCACGGGCGCCAGGGGCTTCTTCGGCACGTGTGGCGCCGAATTGGGTCAGCAAAAATACTGCACAGCAGAACACCTTGGTCGTGCTGATAATAAAATGCCGGAATTTTTGCGGTATGAGATTCGATGTCATTTTTTATGGGACTTCAACATCAGGCTAAAACGCGTCTCCAGTGCGACAGGGTACGCTTTTATTATGTTTCCGCAAGGGAAATTAGATCGCCTATAAGGATTGATGGCATTTTTTTAACAATGAAATTGTTTTTTCTTGTGTCTAGGGTGGCGGGAATATATCTAATAGTTGGGTTTCCTCATAAAATAGCAGCCGTGAAAGATTTATTGGCTTGCGGCGGAGGCCTTTGTATCGTCCGGCGTCGTGCCTGTTGTTAGCCGGGTCGTATGCAAGCAGCCTCCGGGTGCAATGAGTTGCAATAAAAATGAACAAGATATGCAGCATCCATCCCACATTACTTACCAGCCTCAGACATGGATTTTTTTAACAAGCGCCTGGCAAACCAATTAGGTTTCTCCGGCTTGATTCCCTTTGTTTTTCTCAGTTTGGCGTGCTGGATATTTCATCCTGATTGGCTACCCTACCTGATCAAGGCTCAATTGGCTTACGGTATCGCCATCCTGGCGTTTCGCGGCGGCCTCCAATGGGGCATCGCTCTGATGTCGCCCAACAAGCCCTCCGATGAAATCAGGCAGGCTTTGCTATGGGGCGTGCTGCCCAGCCTGATTGCATGGTGTGCGATGACGGTCGATGCGGGCTTGGGCTTCCTGGTGCAGATCATTGGCTTTGTAGTCCTGTACCGGGTCGATAGGCGCCTGTATCAGGGATATAACCTGCCGGACTGGTTCGCCGATCTGCGTTTTCGCCTGACTTGCGTCGTGGTGACAGCGCTGGCGTTTACCTTTATTGCCGCCAATCTGCGCCAGTGAACAGAACAATAAATACAGCAACAAGCAAAACATAGAAGAATAGTCTCTACAGAAAGAATGTTCAGTATGAAGAAAATCTTGCAAAACAAGACGACAACAGCGGCCAAAAGCCTGCGTAATACTCCATCCCGCAATCCAGCCAGCCACTCCATCCAATACGCAATCATCCCCCGCGATTTGGCGGGACATTTATTCCAGGTGACTTTGCAGGTCGCTGCGCCAGATCCGGAAGGCCAGTGTTTTGCATTGCCGGCCTGGATACCGGGCAGCTACATGGTGCGTGAGTTTGCCCGTCATATAGTCAGTATCCGGGCCCATTGCGACGGCAAAAAAATTGCCCTGAAAAAACTGAGTAAAGATAGCTGGCAGGCAGCTCCATGCGCTGGGGTTTTGACGGTGGAATACGAGGTATATGCATGGGACCTGTCGGTGCGCGCTGCTCACCTGGACCAGAACCACGGATTTTTCAACGGCACCAGCGTCTTCCTGCGCGTGTTGGGACAAGAGCTATCGCCCCATGTGGTGGACATACAGCGGGCCGACAATGAGGCTTGCAAGGCATGGCGGGTGGCGACTTCGCTGCCCGAACTGAAAGCCAGGCGCTACGGCTTTGGCACCTATATCGCAGAAAGCTACGACGCGCTGATCGATCATCCGGTAGAGATGGGAACGTTCGCACTGGCAAGCTTCGAGGCCTGCGGCGTCGCGCATGATTTCGTCGTCACCGGCAAGGTGCCCAACCTGGACTTGCCGCGCATCGTGGCGGACCTGAAGAAAATCTGCGAAGCGCAAATCGCCTTCTTTGAACCCAAGACCAAACGCGCGCCCATGGAGCGCTATGTGTTCATGACCATGGTCGTCGGTGAAGGCTACGGCGGCCTGGAACATCGCGCATCGACCGCACTGGTTTGCTCGCGCAATGATTTGCCGGTCAAGCACCAGGCCGAGATGAGCGACGCCTACCGCAATTTCCTGGGTTTGTGCAGCCACGAATATTTCCACACCTGGAATGTGAAGCGCATCAAGCCGGCCGTATTTGCTGACTATGACTTGCAGCAAGAAAATTACACCAGCCTGCTGTGGCTGTTCGAAGGCTTCACCAGCTACTACGACGACCTGATGCTGGTGCGCGCCAATGTAATCGATGAGGGCGCCTACTTCAAGCTGATCTCCAAAACTGTCAATACGGTGACGCGCGGTTCCGGCCGCAGCAAGCAAAGCGTTGCGGAATCCAGTTTCGATGCGTGGACCAAGTATTATCGCCAGGATGAAAATTCGCCGAATGCCATCGTCAGTTATTACACCAAGGGCTCGCTGGTAGGACTGGGGCTGGACCTGACGATACGCGCAGAAACCGGCGGCAAAAAATCGCTGGATGACGTCATGCGGGCGCTGTGGCAAACCTATGGCCGCGACTTCTATCAAAAGGCGCTGACAGGCAAGCAGCAGGGCTTGCCGGAGAATGAAATCGAAGCGCTGATAGAGCAAGTGACCGGCTTGAAGCTGAAGCGTTTCTTCGACCGTTATGTGCGCGGTACTGAAGATTTGCCGCTGGCCACCCTATATGCGGACTTCGGTGTGATGCAGGAAGACAAGCGCAATGCCGGCAAGGCCGGATTGGGTGTCAGGGTAGTGCGCGAAGGCAATGACGTCAAACTGGCCAACGTGCATGAAGGCCGCGCCGCGCACCGCGCCGGCCTGTCCGCCGGCGACGTGCTGGTAGCGATCAATGGTCTGCGCGTGAGCGTGGCCGACGCGTCCGACAGCTTGAATGGCGCGTTGTCACGCTACACTGTGGGCGAAACGGTGCAGATCCATGCTTTCCGTCGCGACGAATTGATGACAGTGAGCGCCAAGCTGCAAGCGGATGACGTGCCTGCTTCCCAATTCGCATTGGCCGACGAGGCGCAGGCGGGGCGCAAGCGCAAGCCTGCCCCTGCGCTGCGGGCTTATCGTCCCAGCCTGGTCAAAGGACGCAAGGCATAGGTAGGCGTTGCTTGTGAACTTAAAAGCCGCATCCATCAAGAAGATTGGATGCGGCTTTTTTATGTGGCGCGCTTGCTTCAGCGAGCTGCTCAGGCAAACAGGCGCTGCAATTCTTGCCCCGGATTTACCGCCCGCATAAAGGCTTCGCCGACCAGGAAGCCGTGCACATTGGCGTCGCGCATGCGTTTCACGTCGGCGCCATTCATGATGCCGGATTCGGTAATCACCAGTTTGTCGGGGGAAATGCATGGCAGCAGCTGCAGCGTATTGTCCAGCGATACCTCGAAAGTGCGCAGGTTGCGGTTGTTGATGCCCAGCATCGCCGTCTTCAGTTTTAATGCAGCATCCAGTTCTTCGCCGCTATGCACCTCCACCAGCACCCCCATGCCTAGTTCGTGCGCGCAGGCTTCCAGCTCCGCCATCAAGCCGTGGTCCAGCGCAGCAACGATCAGCAGTATGCAATCTGCCCCCCAGTGGCGGGCCTGGTAGACCTGGTACGGGTCTAACATGAAGTCTTTGCGCAAGGCCGGGATATTGCAGGCGGCGCGTGCCTGCTGCAGATAGTCCGGCGAGCCCTGGAAGAATTGCACGTCGGTCAGTACCGACAGGCAGGCGGCGCCATGCTGCGCATAGCTGGCGGCGATGTCGGCAGGGCGGAAATCGGCGCGCAATATGCCTTTGGACGGCGAGGCTTTCTTGATCTCGGCGATCACGCCGGCTCCGCCTGCGGCGATCTTGCCGCGCAGGCTGGCTTCAAAGCCGCGCAGGCCGGCTTGGGCTTCGCGATCGGATTCTACTTCGCCGCGCAGGCTGGCCAGGGAGCGGTGCTTTTTGGCTGCCGCGACCTCGTCTTTTTTGACGTCCAGGATTTTATTCAGGATATCCGACATCATGCCCCCAGTTGTTGTGTGACCTGGATAAACTGTTCCAGCTTGGCGCGGGCGGCGCCGGAGCGGATCGCTTCCTGCGCTTTCTTGACGCCGTCGGCGATGGAATCGGCGATGCCGGCGCCATAGATCGCGGTGCCGGCATTCAGCGCGACGATATCGGTGGCCGGGCCGGGCACATTGTTCAGCGCTTCCAGGATTTTTTCCTTGGACTCGACAGAGTTGGCCACCTTCAGGTTGCGATTCGATACCATCTGCAGGCCGAAGTCTTCCGGGTGGATATCGTATTCGCGGATTTCGCCGTTGACCAGCTCGCCGACCATGGTGGGCGCGCCGAGCGAGACTTCATCCATATTGTCGCGGCCCCAGACCACCAGCGCGTGTTCCGCACCCAGTCTTTGCAGTACACGCACCTGGATGCCGACCAGATCGGGGTGAAATACGCCCATCAGGATATTGGGCGCCGCTGCAGGGTTGGTCAGCGGGCCGAGGATGTTGAAGATGGTCCTGACGCCGAGCTCCTTGCGCACCGGCGCCGCGTGCTTCATTGCTGCGTGATGGTTCGGCGCGAACATGAAGCCTATGCCGGTCTGCGCGATCGACTGCGCGATCTGTTCAGGGTTCAGGTTGATGTTGACGCCCAGGGATTCCAGCACGTCGGCGCTGCCGGACGACGACGATACGCTGCGGCCGCCGTGCTTGGCGACGCGCGCACCGGCAGCGGCGGTAACGAACATCGATGCGGTAGAGATATTGAAGGTAGATGCGCCGTCGCCGCCGGTGCCGACGATATCGATCAGGTTCTTGGTGTTGGCCATCGGCACCTTGGTCGAGAACTCGCGCATGACCTGGGCCGCAGCGGTGATCTCGCCTATGCTTTCCTTTTTCACGCGCAGGCCCATGGTCAGTGCGGCGATCATGATGGGAGACATTTCTCCGCCCATGATCTTGCGGAACAGCGACAGCATTTCGTCGTGGAATATTTCCCTGTGCTCAATGCAACGCATCAAGGCTTCTTGTTGAGTGATAGTCATGACAGTTCCAATAGAGGTTTATGCATTGAGCAGGAAATTTTTCAGCAGCGCATGTCCGTGTTCGGACAGGATGGATTCCGGATGGAATTGCACGCCTTGCAGATTGAATTCCTTATGCCGTACTCCCATGATTTCGCCATCCTCGGTCCAGGCCGTCACTTCCAGGCAGGCCGGCAAGCTGGCGCGTTCTATCGCCAGCGAGTGGTAGCGGATTACGGTGTACGGGCTGGGCAAATCCTTGAATACCCCGACGCCGGTATGCGCTATCGCCGAGGTTTTGCCGTGCATGACCTGCTTCGCGCGTATCACCTTGCCGCCGAACGCGTCGCCGATGGCCTGATGGCCCAGGCACACGCCCAGGATGGGTATCTCGCCCGCGAAGCGTTGCAACAGCGGCACGGAGATGCCGGCCTCATGCGGGGTGCAGGGGCCGGGCGAGATGCAGATATGATCCGGCTTCAGCGCGGCGACTTCATCCAGCGTAATTTCATCGTTACGGTAGGTACGTACATCTTCACCGAGTTCTGCAAAATACTGCACCAGGTTGTAGGTGAAGGAATCGTAATTGTCTATCATCAGCAGCATTTAAATTTCTCCGTCCAGGCCGTCTTGCACTTGTTCCGCTGCGCGCAGTACCGCGCGCGCCTTGTTCTCGGTTTCTTGCCATTCCATTTCGGGCACCGAATCGGCAACTATGCCGGCGGCGGCCTGCACATACAGCATGCCGTCTTTCAGCACGCCGGTACGGATTGCAATGGCCAGATCCATCTCGCCGCCGAACGACAGATAGCCGCAGGCGCCGCCATAGATGCCGCGCTTGGTCAGTTCCAGTTCATCGATCAGTTCCATCGCGCGCACTTTCGGCGCGCCGGATAGCGTGCCGGCCGGGAAAGTGGCTTTCAGCACGTCCAGGTTGGACAGGTTCGGCTGCAGGCTGCCCTCCACATTGGAGACGATGTGCTGCACGTGCGAGTATTTTTCTATGACCATCTGGTCGGTAACCTTGACGCTGCCGGTCTGCGCGATGCGGCCTATGTCGTTGCGGGCCAGGTCGATCAGCATCACGTGCTCGGCGATCTCTTTCGGGTCGGACAGTAATTCCTTGGCCAGTTCGGCATCGCGTTCCGGTGTCGCGCCGCGTGGGCGGGTGCCGGCCAGCGGGCGTATCGTGACCTTCTTGTCGCCGTCGCTCAGGGTTTCGTTACGGACCAGGATCTCCGGCGATGCGCCGATGATCTGCATGTCGCCGAAATTATAGAAATACATGTAAGGCGAAGGGTTCAGCGAGCGCAGCGCGCGATATAGGGACAGCGGCGCATCGACGTAAGGCTTCTTGATACGCTGGCCTACCTGCACCTGCATCAGGTCGCCGGCCATGATGTATTCCTTGGCTTTTTCGACGGCCTTCAGGTAATCGGCCTTGGCGAAATCACGTATCGTGTCGGTGCGTACCGATGCCGAAGTCACCGGCGCATCCACACTGCGGCGCAGCATCGCGCGCAAATCCTTCAGCCTTTGCCTGGCCTTGGAATAGGCTTCCGCCTGGGTGGGATCGGCATACACGATCAGGTACAGCTTGCCGGACAGGTTGTCGATGACGGCCAGTTCTTCGGTTACCAGCAGCTGGATATCCGGCAGCCCCAGATCGTCCTTGGGCGTGGAGTGCGCCAGGCGCTTTTCCACATGGCGCACCGTGTCGTAGCCGAAATAGCCGGCCAGGCCGCCGCAGAAACGCGGCATGCCGGGGCGCAGCGCGACCTTGAAGCGCGATTGGAATTCGGCGATGAAATCCAGCGGATTGCCCTCCACGGTTTCCACGACCTGGCCGTTTTTAAGCACTTCGCTGCGCGTGCCGTAGCTGCGCATCAGGGTGGAGGCGGGCAGGCCGATGAAGGAGTAGCGTCCAAAGCGTTCGCCGCCCATCACGGATTCCAGCAGGAAGGTATTCTTGCCGCCTTGCTGGGTTTGCGCCAGCTTCAGGTACAGGGTCAGCGGAGTTTCCAGATCGGCGAAAGCTTCCGCGATCATAGGGATACGGTTGTAGCCTTGCGCGGCCAGCGATTTGAATTCGAGTTCGGTCATGGTTCTCTTTCGGCCGCCCTGGTGGACTCACAGCATCCACGTTGGGTGGAGTTGGGGCGGATAAGACGATTTGATAAAACGTGCAAAAGACTTTTGCGAGGGGTGTGCAGAAGCTTTCGCGGCAAATGTTCGGTTAGTTAGACCAGAATTGCCAGCGTCGCCATAGCCAGGCCTCAAAAGTGCCTGGTGTGATTGCGGGACGTTTTTTATCGAGAAACATTCTATGGATAGTGAACGTTAGATGAGTTTTTAGCTATTAAAAATAAACTACTGAAATGAAACCAGTCGTGCTGCTTCCAATAAGGTTTCGACTATACCATCACTATCAATATTTTGTATAGCCTCGCCGTGATTGTAACCGTAAGGGACGCTTAACACAGGGCAACCCGCGGCGCGGGCGGCCAGCGCGTCATTCGAGGAGTCGCCTATGGCAACGACTTGCGCGGGCGGTAAATCAAAGTTTGTGCAAACCTGCAACAAGGGCAGCGGATCGGGTTTCTTGCGAGGCAGGGAGTCGCCGCCATACACCAAGTCGAAATAGCCGCTCAAGCCTTTCTTTGCCAGCAGTGGTGTTGTGAAAGAAATAGGCTTGTTGGTGACGCAGGCCAGCCGCATCCCTTGATCGCGTAGTGCTTGCAAGCCCTGAATGACTTCCGGATATAGTTCGCTATAGTCGCCGTTGATTGCCAGGTAATGTTGTTGATAGGCGGCCATTGCAGCATCGAAATGCCGGCTTATCTGCTGTTCGGAATAATCTACCGCCAACACCCGGTGGATCAGGTTCTCCGAGCCCTTGCCGACAAAGGTCTTGATTGTCTCAATGTCCAGCGCCGCCAGGCCGAAGTCGGCGCGCATGCGGTTGATCGCCACCAGGAAATCGGGTGCGGTATCCAGCATCGTGCCGTCCAGGTCTATGATGGCGGCCTTGATATTTTTGAGCATGCTTGTTCAGGCTAAGGGATTACGTGAAGAGAGGAACAGGCTTGCACTGGTGGTAGCTGCAAGCCTGGCTGAAGGGCTGTCTTAGACTTTAGCCAATTCACCGCGCATCGCATTAATGACTGCAGCATAGTCCGGCTTGCCGAAGATCGCCGAGCCGGCGACAAAGGTGTCGGCGCCTGCTTGCGCCACTTCGGCGATATTGTCGATCTTGATACCGCCGTCCACCTGCAGCATGATGTCGCGACCGGAGGCGTCGATCAGCTTCCTGACCGCGGCTATCTTTTTCAGCGTGTGCGGAATGAAGGACTGGCCGCCGAAGCCCGGATTGACCGACATCAGCAGGATCAGGTCCAGCTTGTCCATCAGGTGCTCCAGCACGTGCAGCGACGTCGCCGGATTGAATACCAGGCCCGCCTTGCAGCCGTGATCGCGTATCAATTGCAGGCTGCGGTCGATATGTTCGGAGCCTTCAGGGTGGAAGCTGATGATGTTGGCGCCGGCCTTGGCAAAGTCGGGGATGATGCGGTCTACCGGTTTGACCATCAGATGCACGTCGATCGGGACTTGCACATGCGGGCGTATCGCCTCACATACCAGCGGGCCTATGGTCAGGTTGGGAACGTAATGGTTGTCCATCACGTCAAAATGGATCATGTCGGCGCCGGCTGCGACGACATTGCGGACTTCTTCTCCCAGGCGGGCGAAATCGGCG
>Ga0210384_10002459_pt1 | contig 22576 bp, 19 predicted proteins | sample IncBWH2MmetaG_FD_160574 | JGI IMG/M metagenome (GOLD analysis project Ga0210384, IMG submission 160574) | Forest soil microbial communities from Barre Woods Harvard Forest LTER site, Petersham, Massachusetts, United States - Inc-BW-H-2-M | ecosystem: Environmental > Terrestrial > Soil >...
ATCGCTCGATTTCCGTTTTGACTTGATCCAGGTGGCCAACTCGAAATTCGCCGCTGAGCCGAATTCCCCCTTGAACCCTTTCAATCCGCAGCGTCATTTTCCACTGGCTCCGGAGGACGATGACCAGCAGTGCAAGTCACAGACCGTTTGCAATCGCCTGTTGCAGTTGGATTTGCCCCGGCAAATCGTCCTGATTTTTCAGGAATTCCTTTTTGATCAGGAGAAGAGGCCGCCTTATAATCGCCCGATGCCTTCTGGGACACGGCAGCGACCGCAAGCGGCACTCAGCAAAGCGCTGGACGAATTAAAGAACTCGGAAAGAAAACTTCGGCAGGTGATCGACACGATTCCAACACTGGCTTGGTCCATCCTGCCGGATGGTTCGAACGAGTTCCTCAACAAACGTTGGCACGAGTACACCGGGCTTTCGCCTGAAGAGTCCCATGGTTCAGGTTGGCAGACTGCGATCCACCCACAGGATCGAGCCCCGTTGCTGGAGAAATGGCAGGGTCTTTTGTCATCGGGTGACCCGGGCGAAATGGAGGCGCGTCTCCGCCGCTATGACGGAGTGTTTCGCTGGTTTCTCATGCAGGTTGAGCCGCTACGGGACGAGACTGGCAAGATTGTCAAGTGGTACGGAACATGCACTGACATCGAAACCCTAAAGGAAACGGAAGCCAAGCTCCGAGAAGATGAACGCGAACTCCGTCGTATCACCGACGTAATACCGCAGGCGATTGTCGTCCAGGATCCATCTGGCGTCCCCATCTACGCCAACCAAACGACGCTCGACTATACGGGTCTGAGAGCCGAAGATGTGATTGCCCCGCTTTTTCGGGAACGAATCTTCCACCCCGACGACCTCGAAAGATTACGCGACGTGCGGAAGGCTGCTCTCGCTGACGGGGCTCCTTTCGAGGTTGAACAGCGAGCTCGTCGAAAAGATGGCCAATATCGCTGGTTTCTTATTCGTTACAACCCTTTCCGAAATGACCACGGGGAAGTGACTCGATGGTATGCGACGGGAACTGACATCGATGACCGCGTCCGAGCCGAGGAGAGGACACGAAACGAAAATTTGGCGTTGCGAGAGCAAATCGACCGTGACTCGATGTTCGAGGACATCGTCGGTTCTTCGGAAGCGCTACGGAAAGTGTTACGCCAAATCGCGAAGCTAGCTTCTTCGGATTCGACAGTATTGATTCTTGGCGAAACCGGTACAGGAAAGGAGCTGATAGCTCGCAGCATCCACAAGCGATCCAATCGCGTGGATCGGGCATTCATCGGCGTGAATTGCGCTGCAATCCCACAATCGCTGATTGCGTCGGAGCTTTTCGGTCACGAGAAGGGCGCTTTCACCGGTGCAACCCAACGACGTCTCGGACGGTTCGAATCGGCAAGCGGCGGAACAATTTTTCTGGACGAAGTTGGTGACTTGCCTCCCGAGATTCAAGTCGCATTGTTACGAGTGCTGCAGGAGCGTGAAATCGAACGCGTGGGTAGTAATAAGGCCATTCCCATCGACGTCAGGATCATTGCAGCTACTCATCGTGATTTGAATGCGCTCGTAGCTGACGGCAACTTTCGTGAAGATCTTTTATATAGACTGAATGTAGTTCCTATCGCTGTGCCGCCGTTACGCGAACGCGTAGCTGACATTCCCCTGCTGGTGGAGTATTTCATTGACCGCTTCGGCAAGAAAGCTGGAAAGAAATTCAGAACGATCGACAAGAAAAGTCTTAGATTATTACAAGCGTACGACTGGCCTGGGAATATTCGTGAACTACAAAACGTAATTGAGCGCGCGGTCATCCTGAGCGAGGGCGAAACCTTTTCGGTCGACGAGACCTGGCTTCGACGGGAACTCCCAGTTGCCCGTAGCCGACCGAGTACGCTGAGTGGTGTCCTCGCGCGGCAGGAGAAGGAAATGATTGAAGCCGCACTCGCGGAGTCTTACGGACAGATCTCGGGCTCGTCGGGCGCAGCCAGGAAATTAGGGCTGCCCGCGCGAACGCTCGATTCTAAGATCAAGCGTTTCAAAATCAACAAATATCGGTTCAAAGTGCAACGCGCTAGCTGAGTCAGTTCCGGCGCTGAGATCGAAGGCGCGAGTGCGGCTGTCCTCTGCTGAGGCGACCAATGAGAGCCCTCCGTAGGCGGGCTTTCTTATCTCGAATGACTCTGTTCAATTTCGCAGGGTTATTTTTCTCGCTTGTACCTGCTTCACAAATTTCTGGAGCAAAGGCAACGAATTGTCCTTCTTCCAGATTAGATTGAACGGAAGCCGGACCTTCATGTCAACCACGGGGAGCAAAACAACGCCCCGGGGGCAGTGCCAACGTATGGATTCGGTGAGCCAAGCGATCCCGATTCCATATTGAACAAGACCTAATACGGTATCGCGATCGGTTGCCTCCTGAACAATGCGTGGAGCGCCTAGGCCGCCGCGAGCACACTCCCGCGTCAATAGATCATCGAAAGTTGGATTGGCCGAGTGCTGAAACCAGATAAATGGCATATCTCGTAGATCGCGCAACCGAATCTTTCCTCTTTTTGTTAAGGGATGACCTTTGGGCACTGCAAGTAAAATTCTGTCCCGTGCGAACTCCCAGTGTGCCAGGTCCTTGTTCCATGGTGTGACAGCGGCGGCAAACCCAGCATCCAACCGGCCTGACAAGACAGCCTCGATTTGATGAATAGAAATCAGATGATGTAGGACGAGCTCCGCATCCGGCTGCCGGCGCCGGAATTCGCGAAAGGACTCCACAACCATCCCATGCCAGGATAGTGCCATGGCAATTCCGATTCGCAGCGTACCGGCCTTGCAAAGGGCGATCCGCTCGGCTCGTCGCTTCGCCTCATCGACGTCTTGCAAGATACGTCGTGCATCGCTCAGAAACAGTGTCATTAAAAAAGCTTGCGTTTTATCAAATAACCATCTAAACTCTAGACGGTTAATCAAATGCAAAGCCTTACACTCAAACTTAAGCAGGCCAGCGCCGTACTGGGAGTGCCTCCAAAAGACCTTCAAAACCTGGTGCAGCTGGGGGTCATCCGTCCTGTGCGCCGCAACAGTGTGTGCTGGTTTGACACGAATCTCCTGTTAGAAGCGAAAGTGGCTTTTTATCTCAAGGAAACCCTCGGCAGTTCGAGTGATCTCCTGGCCAGATTCACAGAGGCGCTTTCGAAGAATCTTAGCAAAGCCAAAATGGGTGATTTGGGGGACATCTGCCTTCGGTCTCGTCCGGTTAATGGCACCGATGCCGTAGAAATCAAGATTCCGGTTCGCTCTTTGGTTCGGGAACTGGAAGACCAGATTCCTCGCGCCTCGGCTTACAAGGACCTGCCCAAGGGCCGCAAAAGAGCTGGATGGAAGAATGATTTTTTGCGGAGTGTCCAGAAGGCCGCCGCTGATCTGGGCGACATCTCAGGGGAAGAGATTCTAAAAACCGTTCGTGAATATCGTTCAGGACGAAAGAAGCTGCCGGAGATCACCGTCGTTGCCCGCACAAAAAAGAAAACGGCCTAGAGGCGTTGTCGATACGTCCGTCCTGGTAGCAGGAATCGCGGGACTCAAATCCCTGGAGATCACGCCGAAGAATCCAAGCGCCAAACTGCTCCGGGACTGGATCGAAGGGAACACGTTTGTCTGGCTGGTGAGTGATGAGATTCTTCTGGAATACAAACGGGTCTTGGGAAGGTTGGGTGTCCGGCGTCCACTCATCGGAAAAATAGTCAATCTGCTACGGGAAGAGGCCGAACTTGTCCCTGCTTCTGCTCTTCCAGACATCTCCCCTGATCCTGGCGACGATCCCTTCTGTGCTTGCACTGAAACTGGCCAAGCCGATTTCATTGTCACGCTGAATCCGAAAGATTTCCCGCAACAACTTTTATCTGCCCACGTGATTGGACCGAGCGAAAGTATCCCAACAACTGCGCGCCGGAAGGGGCGCAGAGGACGGGTCTAAGGAGGATCAAGCATCGATCCGAACTCATCAACAAACGCGCACTCGAATCTATCTGTCACAATCTTCTGTTGAGGAAAGCCCTTAGCACGGAGTTCTTCGATCACTCGGTATGCTTCGGCAAGATTCGCATGTTCCGAAACAACTGCTACCTCGTCCGTAAGCAGTTCATCTCCGCCTACCGGTCGGGCGCAAATAAGCGCACGTTTACTGGGCTGTCCACGTGAACCCAACGCAGGATCGAAATAGTCACCACGATAAACCCGCCATCCGGCTGATTCCGAGAGCCAGCCAAAGACGCCCAGTAGTCTTTCATTTGGTTTCATTGCGATATGGCGATTCTGGAAGAAACGTGTTGACACAAAATGCCACAACCCCATCAGATTATTTGGGTCCTCCTGTTCCTTTGCGCGCAAGCACTCTGACAGTGTGAAGTCCTGATTCACAAGAAAAGGTTCGAGTCGCTCTAGTTCTTCGATCTCGATCAGTTGCAAAGGATGAACTTTGATGTTTGCTCGCAGTGTTAATCTGGAGAGGCCAGAAATAAATTCAGCAATGATGGTGTGGGCCGCGGGGCTGAATTGAAGGGCAGGTTCGTGGATGACGGCCAATGGAAACACTTCCCGGATTTCATCCACCGGTATGGACGGCGCTTCACGACGACCACGCGCAGCGAAGATTTGTTCTATGTTTCTAAGTAGCTGTTCGGCTGCGGCAGATTGCCCGCTCCCGAATTTTGCCGAAAGCCCTTCAAAAAATGGCCCCGCTTTCCCCGCATACTTTTGGCCGATGGGAATCACAGAACTCTTGATTTCAATCGCAATGAGAGAATCGTTATGCACAACTGCTGAGTCGAAAACCTCCGTGCCATCGTCAGCATACGTAGGTTTACGGATGAAGACAGCAGGATTGCCAATGCAGCACTGCCCGGGGAGGCCCCGGACGTAAGCCTGTATCAGTTCGCCCCATACCTGCTGAAAACGACCCCGAAGATCTTCATCTACCAAACCGTTGATAACAACCCAGTAAAAGCCAAAAGATGACAGTCGCTCCGTGAGGAACATCCCATCGATACAGAAATAGCGATGATCATCGGCACGCCACAAAGGAAACCGACGAAACAGGCTGAAGTCGAAGAAAAAGGCGGAGTCTTTTTCCGAACCATCCACCAGATCACGTACCTTCTCATGATCCACTGACATCAGTTCAGCCCATGCTTTCATTTTCTTGCCGGACAGGTAACGCTTCGGCGCGTTTGTGTCCAGATACGTCCACATATTTGCTTCAAGGGCTTCATTTAACATTGGCACTTGTTCGGCATACAAGTAAAGGGTGATGTCGAGAAAATCCCGGAAATTGAGGCCATTGAGAAGCGTAAAAATTCGCTCAAATGGCGGCGGCCAACTGTCGGGCCTCAGCGTGGCCAAGTAGTCACGGAGAACCGATCCAAGTAACATCCGGGTACGAACAAGACCGTAAACCAAAAGCGGCAGGTTAGTCAGGTCGGTGCCCGCCGCCAACTGTGCAACTACGTCGCCATGGGGATAATTAGGCTCGCCCAAATCTGGACCGTACCAAGAATTAATTGCAAGAGCAAGCTCCCCGATGTCAGCACGTTCCTGTTCGGCCTGTAGCGAGTTCCCTCCTTCTTCACGGCCATACAAGGCAATCAGTTTTATTCCGACTAGAAGCTGAGCCCTGTGCAGGAGAATCCATTTATCGTAGAAATCCCGTCCCGTAAACGTCCTGACAATTTCTTGCAGCCTCACAGGCGATAGCACTTGGCGGGTAAGTTTCTCCTGTGTTTGAATCCTGAGCTGCCGATCATGAGACAAATGTGCTAATGACAAGTAGAAGTTGAGCCTGGCCAAGAACTCCATCACTGCTGGCCGGTTGAACCGCTTAGCCAATTCGACTTGTTGGCGCCCACTTCGAATCGGACCGGGAATAAGGGACTCTCCCGGCTCGTAGGCTCCCTCGCCGATTACAGACTGGCTTCGTGACGTCCAATGCGGGACATCACGGTTCGATAGTCGCCATCCGAGTGCAGGCTCTCGACGGCTTTGCGCAGAGCGGCATTGACTGCCGGATCGCTCGAATAACGTTCGGCGGCATCGAGAAGCACGCGGGCTTTGTCGCCGTCGGAAGAAATGCCGGTGGCCGATTGGATTGCCGCAACGGCCAGCGAACTCGAAATCCCGGGCTTGTCGAGCACAACCATCAGAACCCGGCTCCGGTCGCCATCGGAGTTGATGCTATTGGCAGCGGCAAAGAAAGCGTCGCGGGCCGGCTCGACGTTTGTACCGGCAAGTTCGATCAGGACGCGAGCCTTATCGCCGGCCGAAGAAATTCTCTGCGTGGAACTGGCGATGCCGGCGAGAGTGTCAGCCCCGATTCCCTGTTTCTGTGCGAGAGAGACGAGCACCTGCTGATGGTCGCCGTCGCTCGAAATCGAATTCGCGGCCTCGAAGAACGCTTTGCGGACAGCCGCATCTTCGTTGTAAGAAGCAACGGCCTCTTTGAGAACGCGGGCTTTATCTCCATCGGAGGAGATCCGCCGGGCGGAGAGCAGAGTGCGAGTCAAAGTGTTGTGGTCGTCGCCGTGCCAAGCGAGCATTTTCGAGAGAACCCGCGCATGGTCTCCGTCGGAGGAAATGGAATTGGCCGCGTCAAAATAAGCCATGTCCACGCCGCTTGCCGGGCGATAGGGAGTCGCCATCTCGATGAGCACTTCCGCCTTATCGCCGTCGGACGAGATATGCCTCGCGGCTCTGGCGGCGCTCGCGAGCGTTTCGGAGCTTCCGCCGTCTTTCTTGACGATGTCGGAGAGAACCCTGCGTTTGTCGCCGTCGGAACTGATGCTTGCGGCAGCATCAAAAAGGTAGGAGCGCAAGTCGGTGGCGAAGTAATTCGCATCGACGGTGATCATGACTTGCGCCTTGTCGCCGTCCGAAGAGATGCTGCGAATCAGCCTCGAAGCGTCTTTGAGGTCGGAGGGTTTCAGCGTGGCGGCTTGCGAGAATAGCTGCTCCAGATAGACTCGCTTCGCTCCGTCGCTGTGGATGCGTCCGATTTCGGTCAGGACTGCTTGCGGACCACCTTGACGTAAGATGCGGGCGACGCGAGGTCCGGCTCCGATGCCGCTGTCGCGGATCACCTGGGGGAGCGCGCGGGCCAGCCAGGCGCGGCCCTCGTCGTCCATGGGCCTGGTGCTCCAGCCGACCGAGTAGGTCCGGGTGAGATTGCCCATCCCATCCGCCTTCACTTCATAGACACGTTTGGAGAGCAAGCCGCCATCTTCCAGCCGGAAACGTCCGGTGGGCGAGAGAGATTTGACATCGGTGTCGTCATCGGTGAATTCGACCGTGCCGTCAATTGTTATGCCGACGGACGTCCAACCATTGCGCGTAGTGATGTGGACATGAGAGTCGCCACTCTGCTGCGACGCTACGGGCGCCATCGGGGCGGGTGGCGACATGGGAGATAGCGGGCTCGGCGGAGACGGCGGTGATAGCGGAGACGGCGGTGCCATAGGCGAGAGTTCCGCCGGCGGTGCAAGTGGTGCGGACGGTGCAAGAGCAGCAAGCGCAGATGGCGGAGCCGCGGGGCCCCTTGGGGCGCGAGGAGCTAGAGTCGCGACCGTCATCGTCATGGGAGCCCGTGGCGATTGCGGGGCTAGGAGCGCTCCGGGGGAAATGGGTTTCGCCGGGCTGCCGGCGGGTGCGACGCTTTGGGCGAAGGCTATGAGCTGCGGCGCTCGGGCGCTCAGGCAGGTGAGCCCCACAACGACGGCCAAGGCTGAGGCCAGCGGCATGACGCTAAGCTTGGGAGCTGCGTTCCGGGAACGATCGAGCATCTGACGGACCCGGCGGAAGAGCTGCGAACGGTTCCCGACTGCTCCCGCGGCGAGAACACCGGCGTGTTGCCATTGGGAAAGCTCGGCTACTTTGGTCAGGGCGGCAGCGTAGGGCCGTGGTGTCCCGGTTGCGGCGATGACCCAATCGTCGCACGCCATTTCCCGTGCCAGCGTCATCTGGTAGCCGAGCCAATAAACTGCAGGTTGAATCGGGAGCACGGCTTCAATCAATCTTTGAGCCAGGTTGCTCCAGTCGTCGCGGCGATGCAGGTGGGCGAGTTCGTGCAGGACGATTTGCTCCAGTTCGGAGTGTGAAAGCGTCTCAAGAAGCGTGCGCGGAAGCACGATCGTGGGGCGGAAGAAGCCAAGCGACATCGGCCCACTGCCATGGCTCGAAACGAGCAATTGCAGCTGACGACGGATGCCGTGGGTCGCGCACATACGACTGAAGCGCAGCTGCCAATCTGGCGCCGCCGGCGTTGCGCTCGATTTCAGGCTTCGCAAAACGCAATATCCCGCGAACAACCGGGCAAGCAGCACGAGCGAGAACATCACCCACACAATTGCCAGCGCACGAAGAAACTTTGCCGAGTGAATGCGAATCAGAGAGCGTTCGGATGGCGATGCCGCGGGCAAGAGAGTTAGGGAGGAGTTTTGAGAAAGTGGCGTTTCCAGAGCTTGCTGGGATGTTGACGCAGGGCTCTGCGCCGCAACCGAGTCGACGTGGGATGCACGAGTCTTGCGTCCCGGTCGGTCGACTGGTGCCGGCGCAGGTGCGGGGATTCCCGCCGGACTTGGGGAAACAGCGACGACCGACTCGATTCGAGGCTCCCGCGATGACGGGCGGGGAGTGAGCGGAGTGGCGAGCAGCGCGACGACCGCCAGCAAGGTCATCCAGAGGACGGTGAAGCGGGTCGTCGGGTTCAATCGCGGAAACAATTTCAGAAGCAGCATCAGGGCCGCCGCCAGAATTGCTCCCAGGCAGATTCCATTCAGAAGAGTGGTCATGGCAATATTCATGGACGTCATCTCTGCACTCCTTCACCTTCCGCGATCATCTTCTTGATGCGGCGCAATTCCGCCCGACTGATGGTTTCTTCTTTCAAAAGATTCACGACCAAGAGTTCGCTCGAGCCTTCAAAGAAGCGGTTGACCAGATAACCGAGCGCGGTGCGGCTGGCTTCTTCCTGGGCGATGACCGGTTCGTAAACGAAGGCGCGAACCTTTTTGGTGTGCCGCAGGTAACCCTTGCCCTCGAGAATACGCAATGTAGTTAACACTGTGCTGTATGCGAGCGGTGGATCGTCGGTGAGTGACGCTGCGACGTCGCCTACAGTCGCCGCTCCCTTCTTCCACAGTACTTTCATCAAGCGGAGCTCGCCTTCCGTCAGGTTCGGTGATTTTTTTCTCGCCAACGTGGTCCCCTTGGGAATGAACAATTAACTAATTAATAGTTACCGTTTTATACCGCGGTGAGATTCAGCTTGTCAATTAATAAATTAATAGTTCGCAAGTTTCGAGGAGGAGCCGCAGGTGGGTCGCACATTCAACTTGTGTTTCCGGAAGATATGGAACGGATTCGAGGGGCAGGAACATATTCAGGTGGCAGTCCGCACCGCCTCTGCGCTCGCACCGCTTGCCTTGGAAGATCCTTATCCTCTTGGTTTCACTGTTCCGACAATCTGCGCGACGGTTTGAATCAAAGCTGCAGAATCGTTCTCTAATAGTTTGTCCGACTTTTCCACGCAAGCTGTGGCACCCTCATTTAAAGCCTCCTCTTCGGTTGATTCTGAGAATGCCGCCAGGACGACCACGGGAATACGCTTTGTTGCGGCATCCCTTTTCAGCGTCTTAATTACGTCGAGGCCTGAGATTGTCGGTAACACCAGATCCAAGACAATCAGATCAGGCAATGTCTCGCGCGCTGCACGTAGACCCGCCTCGCCGTTGTGGGCAGTGTGAACGTTGTATCCCGCTCCGGTAAGCGCTCTTTGAACTGCGATGCGCATAAATTTGCTGTCCTCGATAAGAAGTATTTCTCGATTCTTATCTAATAGCGATCTGACGGTACGAGCCAAGCCGTCGAAACTATATGGTTTTTGCAGGAACTTTCCGAAGCCGATGTCTTGGCGCGCCAACGGGCGATCTGGGTATCCGGACACAAAGACAACGGAAAGCGCTGGCCGCATTTCCAACAGGGATTTGGCCAGTTCCAATCCTCCCAAGCCGGGCATCACGATGTCAGTGATTAAAACGTGAATCGCGTGATCGTGGCTCCGGCAAATCTTCATCGCTTCTTTTCCATTCCCGGCCTCAAGTACGGTGTAGCCCTTGGATTCCAAGTACAATCGGCAGACGTTGCGAAGAGCGGCTTCATCCTCTACCAACAGAATTGTCTCAGTCCCCTCCGATGGCACCTGAGCCAATAGGAGGCTCTCGTCGAAATCGGCAACAGCATCGAAACGGGGAAGATATATCTTGAAAATGCTGCCTTTGCCAGGTTCGCTGTAAACCCAGATAAATCCCTGGCTTTGCTTCACAATTCCGTAAACCGACGGTAGACCCAACCCTGTGCCTTTTCCTGCTTCCTTGGTCGTAAAGAACGGTTCGAAGATATGAACCTGAGTCTCGGCGTCCATGCCGGTGCCGGTATCACTGACCGCCAACAGAACGAATTGCCCCGGCGGGACCATGACCCCTTGATAGTAAGAGGCGTCCAGGGTCACGTTACTCGTCGCGATCGTGAGACGCCCACCCTGTGGCATGGCATCCCGCGCGTTGACCGTCAGGTTCATGATGACCTGCTCCATCTGACCTCGATCAGCCCGCACTGTACCGACCTGAGGATCGAGTTGCAGCAGCATTTCGACATCTTCCCCTAGCAAACGCGGCAACAGTTTCGCCAAATCATTCACTACGTAGTTAAGATCGAGGACAGCGGGTTCAAGCACCTGTCTCCGACTGAAGGCCAATAGTTGGCGAATCACCGTGGCGGCTTTGGAGCTGACATCTTGGATGTGAGTGGCATACTCAACTATTTTTTTAGGGTTAGTAGAGGATTCGTCCAGAAGCTGTGCGTAACCGCTGATAACCATCAGCAGGTTGTTAAAATCATGTGCTACACCACCCGCTAGGCGGCCAACCGCCTCCATTTTTTGCGCATGCTCAAACTGCTTTCTCAAAGATCGTCGTTCGGTGATGTCCTCGACGAAGACTTCGAACCCGCTCGCGCCCTCCTGCTCGCGTCCCAGTTTCCGGCCAGCTAGCCGTACCATGATCCTCACTCCATCTTTGCGCTTCCATGGGGTTTCGTAGCGAGCGGCGGGACCTTCCGATTTGTAAAGGGCAATTGCGCGCTGGTGCTCGGTTGGATCCAGGAACATGCCGGTGGCTGCGTTGAGTCCCAATAGCTCCTGCTGAGACTGGTAGCCCAACATATCGACGAATGCCGGGTTCGCCGCGGTTAGGTGGCCATTCTGGTCAACCCGATATATGCCGTAGGGCGCGTGCTCAATGGTTGAGCGATACTCTGACTCCGACCGTCTCAGAGCCTCCTCGGACTTCTTGCGCTGGGTAATATCGAAAAAGGTCACGACGCTGCCTACAACGCGGCTGTTGTGGCGTACTGGATGGGACCAGTACTCGGCGGGGAAGCTCGTTCCGTCCGCGCGCCAGAAAACTTCGTCGGCCACATGCGTACCTTCCCCCTGGCGGAAAGCCTGGAAGATCTTGCATTCCTCCTCGGGGTAAACGCGCCCATCCGGCCGGGTGTGATGCATCAGTCGATGCATGTTCTCTCCGAGTAGTCCCGAGTCGTGACTGTAACTCAGCAATCGAAGACACGCAGCATTGCAGAGAGTGCAAACTCCTTCAAGATCAACGGTGTAAATCGCCTCCGCAGTGGAGTCGAGCAACAATCGCAACTGCTCTTTAGACTGCCATTCCAAGTTTAGTGTTTTACCATCCTGACAATTAGTTGTTGGTCACGGTGCTCTGTGACTCGAGTGTTGTCACATCTCTAGAATGCGCCACACGGGGAGGAACAAATAGTTGGCGTTGGCAATCGTGGAGTAACAGAAAGAATGATGTATGTACCACCTTAGTTTATGGTGTCGTTACTGGGGAAAAACCTGGAGTCTTTGAATCATCTTGACCAAGTCGGCCAGAGAGTTTGCTTGCATCTTCTCCATCGCGCGGCTGCGGTGAACCTTTACAGTGTTTTCTGCAGTTCCAAGCTGGGCCGCGATCTGCTTGTTGAGCATGCCTGAGACGACCATCTCGATGACCTCACGCTCTCGGGGACTCAGGCATTCGAACCGTTCTCGTAGCACTGCGAGCTCCGCCTCTTGTTGGCGCCTGGTTCGATCCCTTTCGAGCGCCAGGTCAATCGCATCCAAAAGGTCTTGGTCGCGGAATGGTTTGGTGAGAAACTCCACGGCTCCGGCTTTCATGGCCCGTACCGTCATTGGAATATCGCCGTGCGCCGTGATGAAAATGATCGGAATCTGAATATCGGCCTCGGCGAGCCGCCTCTGCAGGTTGAGCCCGCTGATTCCTGGCAACCTGATATCGAGAATGAGGCAACTGGGCACATTCGGAAGCTTGCTTGCCAGGAACCCCTGCGCGGACTCGAACAATTCGACCTGCAAACCCATGGAGCCGATAAGGCGATTGATTGCGCTCCGCACCGAGAGATCGTCATCAACAACGAAAACGATGGACTTGGGTTCGCTCATGAGACAACAGCGCCATTGGCGGGCAGAGTAAACTGGAACAGCGCACCCTGGGAACCTGATTCGAGGGACAGCTGCCCTCCATGGGACTCTATTATGGAATAGCTGATCGAGAGCCCCATTCCGATACCTTTGGGTTTCGTGGTGAAGAAGGGCTCGAAGATGCGGTTTACCAGCGCCGGCTCGATTCCTGGCCCAGAATCTTGAACCTGGACCAAAACACCGTCTCGGTTCCTTGCCGACCGGATCAGAATTTCCGGCCTCCCGTTTGTTGTAGAAGTCGTTGCTTCAATGGCGTTCATGATCAGGTTAATCAATACCTGTTGCAACTGCACCGGGTCGCCGGGCACGCGTGGCAGGTCAGATTCCAGCTCGAGACGTAGGGAGACACGGTTTCGAGTGCACTCATTGCGCAGGAGCACGTTTACGTCTTGAATGATCCGGTTGATGTCCAGTTCCGCCCGGTTTGGAGACTCTTTCATCAGTAAGCCACGAATCCGAAAAATGACGGCGCTGGCGCGAGTGCCGTCGTTCACAATTTCCTCAATCGCCGCCCGTAATTCATCCGCTTTCCAGGCCGCACCGTCGAGTCGGCGCAAGCAGAAATTGCCGTTGGTGACGATTGCAGTGAGCGGTTGGTTAACCTCGTGAGCGATTGCCGACGCCAGTTCTCCCATCGCAACTACACGGGTAACGCGGGCAAGATCTTCCTGTGCCTGACGCAATTCATCTTCGGAGCGCTTCCGGTCATTGATGTCGGTCGTTGTTCCATACCATTTGACGACTTTTCCCTCGTCATCACGCTGTGGCACAGCGCGAAGCAGAAACCATCGGTAGGTCCCGTCCGCTCGCCTAAGGCGCGCCTCCTTCTCGAACGGCTGCCCCGCCGCAAAGGCTGTCCGCCATTCTTGCTCTGCGCGATCTTCCGGATGAACTGCATTCTTCATCCAGCCCCAGCCCAATCCATCCTCCACGGACAGACCCGTGTACTCCCGGAAACGCTGATTCAAGAAATCGGCGGAGCCGTCGGGCGATTTGCTCCACACCATAGCTGGAAGTGTGTCGATCACAAGCCGGAGCCGGTCTTCACTTTGGCGCCGGTCTACAGAGGATGTTGTGACGGCCGCCAAAAGCACGATCAAGGCAGCAATGACAACTGCAGAGTTGCCAACCGGGGGGATGCTCACGGCGTGGGAAAGGTCGGGAAGAGAAGCGGGGATGAAACTGGCAGCAGCCATTCCCGTGTAATGCATCGCGGAGACAGCGACTCCCATCAGAGTGGCGCTGCCCAGCCTCCGCGGAACAGTCCATCTGGTCTCCTCCCGCAGATCGAACGCCATGAGCAACGCGATCAGAGAAAACACGATTGCGAGCAAGATGGAACAGGTCACTAGCAGGGGGGAGTACCGGGTAGTGGCAGGTAATCTCATTGCGGCCATGCCGATGTAGTGCATACCTGCGATGCCCGCGCCCATAAGTGTGCTGCCGGTCAAGGCCTCAACGGGATCCATTTCGTGGCGGCTCGCCACATACAGCGCGACTGCGGACGCAAGCACGGCCACCAGGAGTGAGGCCAGAACCGTGGGCCAGTGATAGTCGACGGGTACCGGCAGGTGGAAGGCCAGCATCCCCTTGAAGTGCATTGCCCAGATGCCGATGCCCATCGCAAGAGCGCCACAGCTCAACCAGGCGAACCGAACCCGGCCGCGTGCGGCGGTTACGCGTCCCGCCAAGTCGAGCGCGGCATACGAGGCCACGATGGCGATCAATACCGAGCGCGCCACTTCGCTGTAGTCGTAGGATCCAGTTAGAGTCGCGCTGGCAGAGATCATGCGAAGATCTCCTGTGCCGGGTTGGGGAGACCCGGGTAAGTCACCGTCCCCTAAAACGACTTATTCGACGGCTACTTTCGTGCCCTTCTGAGGCTGACTCGACAAATGCTCAATGCGCGCGTCCAGCATCTCCCGGAGTGCCTTAAGAAACTCGACGCGCGAGTTGGCCAAGTGCTGTCGCGCAGCGGGCGAAATTCCCAGGAACTGGCGGACGGTGTCTACCATCTCGCGGCACGGGCATGGCTCATCAGCGGCATGCTCCCTCGCTGTTGATTGAGCTTCCTGTGGTTCGTTCATTGCGCCTCCTTCATTTCAACCGTCAACACACGATTCTCCAGCCGGGCTCTCGCCGGCAGTAATCCCGCCATCGACCGCGGCAGGCCAACATGGCGGCGAAGTGTACCGATCTCAACCACCAGTTCGTCGCCCTTCTTGAACAATCCGATTTCACCCTTGGTGGCAAACGGCAGCAGCACCCGCACCTCGTACGTCCCGTTGTGTTTCCCGAAGGTAAAGGGCTTCTCCGTCCGCGTCACCGCCGCCGGATCTTCCCCTCGAGGATACAGCACTCCGGCCAGCTCCTCCAGTCGTTGGCGCCCCAGGACTTCGTGAGCGAATAAGGGCACACGCTTCACCGGAACAGGTGCAAAGTATTCTTCGATCTCGTGCATAATCTTGTCCTGTGAGGTGTGCCACTCGTTGAACCAGGTATCGCTGACTTCAAGTGGGAGCAGCCGGTTGACAATGACCGCATCCACCGTCAGCCCGTGCAGGGAAAAATACACGAACGCACGTTCGGTTTCGCGCAGCACCATTTTCTCGGGGTTGGTAACCAGCCGAACACTGGTGGTGTTGGGGTCCTCCATGATCTCGTCTACGCCCTCCAGCTTGCCAAACAGGTCTCGGATATTTAAGAAGTAGCTGTCTGTGGGGAGTTCGAACGGCGCCACCCGATTGGCGATCGGCCGAACCGCCTTTAGGAAGTTCCGCTGGAAGGGAAAAATGTGCTTCATATACCAGTCGAGCGTGGTGGGCATGCTAATGAAGCGCATGGACTCGGCGGTGGGAGCGGCGTCGAGCACGATTACGTCGTAGCGCTGTTCGCGTCGGTATTGGTTGACATACATCATCGCGCTGAGCTCTTCCATGCCGGGCAGGATCGCAAGCTCCTCGGCCTCCACCCCGCTGATACCGGTGGTGCGCAATACCGAAGTCACGTAGGAAGAAATCTCCTGCCAATGCCGCTTGATCTCCTTCTGAATGTTGAGTTCCTGGATCCAGAGCCGGTCACCCACCTGTAACGGATCGGAAGTTTGGAGGTGAAAGAGGTCGGTTTCCAAATCGAAGGAGTCTCCCAGGCTGTGTGCCGGGTCGATGCTCATGACCAAGGTGCGGTAGTTAAGCGCGGCCAGTTTGATGCCGGTGGCGGCGGCCAGGCTGGTCTTTCCCACACCGCCCTTGCCGGTGAACATGAGGATTCTCATATCCCAATTATTGTAATGGTCCCTGTATCGGAGGGATGTGTGGCAAAGGAGGTGAAGATCGACCACGGCTAGCGATGTCGGGCGATCCAGATTCGCCGGCCGTAGAAGGCAAGATTCAGAGCGCAGATGATCCCCCCCGGCAATCGTGAGGACAGTCGCAGAGACATCCGGATAGACCAGCTTATCGAGGTAATGGAGAAGGAACCCACCCTGGTACGGCTCGACTCCGGCCTTGGCTTCAAGCCAGTTCTCCAGCACGGTCAAAGGACTTGGCCAAGGGAGCAGTTCCCTAAGGATTCCCCAAACAAGAGAAGCGATACGCAGCCAGCGTAGAATCTTGCGCGAGTGTGTGACCAGGGCGTCGAAGACTACCCACAAAATGAAGAGCGCATGCAGGAAGAGAACGAAAGTCGCAAGCCCAGAATAGAGACTCGAAGCTGCCTGCATTCCTCAGAATTTACCGCACCGACAGTTCGACTATTGGCGCGATCGACGTGGGCGCCGTTCTAAAATCCAGACTCGCAACGGCCCGTGGCGAGTTCGTGCTATGGATGGCAGATACTGGCATCCCGCAGCCTGGGAGCAGGAATAGTATTGATGCAAAACGATCATGCGGAAAATTATCCATGTGGACATGGACGCGTTTTACGCTTCTGTTGAGCAGCGCGATGATCCCGAACTACGCGGGAAGCCCGTGATCGTTGCGTGGAAAGGCAATCGCTCGGTGGTTTGCGCGGCTTCGTATGAGGCGCGGGCCTTCGGGGTACGCTCCGCCATGCCGGCGGTGCGCGCGCAACGGCTGTGTCCGGATGGAATCTTTGTGCCTCCAGATTTCCCACGTTACCGAGCGGTGTCGAAGAACGTCCATGAGATCTTCAAATGTCACACAGACTTGATCGAACCGCTGTCCCTTGACGAAGCCTACCTGGACGTTACCGAGAACAAGGCCGGCCTGCCCACAGCCACCGTGGTAGCGCGCACGATCCGCGAACAGATCCGCCGGGAATTGCACCTAACCGCCTCTGCTGGCGTGGCGCCCAACAAGTTCCTGGCAAAACTCGCCTCGGACTGGCGCAAGCCTGATGGACTTTTCGTGATCCAGCCCGAAGAAGTAGATGCGTTTCTGCTGCCTTTGCCGGTTGGACGCCTACCCGGAGTTGGGAAAGTCACCGAAGAGAAGCTAGCGAGCCTCGCAATAAAGACCGTGGGCGAATTGCGATATCTAGAGTTGTCCGCCCTAAAGGACAAATTTGGGCGCTATGGAGTGCGCTTGCACGAACTCGCCCGCGGTATCGACCAGAATCCAGTTGTTCCGGATCGACCGACGCAGTCGATTTCGGTCGAGGACACGTTCGAGCATGACCTGCCGCTCTCAGAAACTGAACCCATTATCCGGCGCCTTGCGGAAAAGCTCTGGTCCGCTTCGCGGCAAGAGTCGCGGGTCGCTCGCACGGTGGTCCTCAAGCTGAAGACGAGCGACTTCAAGATCCTGACGCGAAGCTACACTCCGAGCTCTCCACCATCCGCTTGCGAAGAACTGACTGAGATCGCTCTAAAGCTTCGAGAACGAGTGGATCTCGACCCAGGGCGACGCTATCGGCTTGTGGGCGTTGGCCTGAGCAACTTTCGGGAGGCGGAAGAGACCACCGGACAGCCAGCGCTGTTCGAATGACACTACCTCAGTCAGCGGCAGCTGCGCTCGGCTGCTGCTTCATCATCTCCTCCATTCCTTTCTTCATTTCTTTGGCTGTCGGTTCCGCCTTGTGTGTAGCGACCATCCATGTGTAGCCATCCGGGTCGACGACGGTGGCGCAGCGATCACCCCAAAACATGTCCATTACAGGACCTTGTGATGTGGCGCCGAGCTTAGCCGCTTTTTCGGCAACCTTATCCGCGTTCTCCACGTAAATGTAGAGGGTAGCAGGAGAGGCGCCGACGCTCTTGGCGCTTCGTCTCCCCATTTGCTCGCTTTCCGGCCCTAGCATCAGCGTCGTGCCGCGCAACGTGAGTTCCGCATGCATTGGTTTTCGGTCAGGCCCATTCATGATGCCACGTTTGGCGAACCCAAAAGCCTTTTGATAGAAGCTCACCGCCGCCGGAATGTTGGAGACGGTTAGCGCGGCGGAGACGGCGCTGTACTGCTTCCTGTTTAGCGGATCAATCTTTTTCTTTGCCATGGTGCTCCTTTCGTGGAGAATCATTGTAGCGAAAGAAGTAAGATGTCGCATCCGGCTCAATCCGCACTCCTTGAGGCCCCTACTCAGTACCCTGTCGCCAGCGTTCCGCAACCAGGTCGCAACCTGCTTTCGATCGCGCCGATCTGCCGGGCCGAGGCCGCGCTTGCGCAACCCTGTGATTTCTCCAGCCGTGCTCGCGCCCACGATATGCTCGTCGAGGAGGTGGTTCGCATTGGGTGCCTCACGCATGAGCGGTTCTCGGGCTGGAAGGTGGACCTGTTGCCTGGCGCTCATATCGTGTTCGGTGTGGCTGCAAACAAGTCAAAGCGATTTGATCCCTCGATTTGCATCTCCCAACTCTCGCTGGCCCGACCCAGCGATAGATACCCGCCACGCTCCGCGTTTCTCAGCAAGTAGGTGCCAGGTACCCGCAACCATTTCCCTACATAGCTGAGCATCGCCGGGATTCTGCAGGTCAGTCGGCACTGGCATGGCATGGCAATTTTACCGAAGAGTCTGGTCGCCCATTGGATGGTGCAAACAGGTTGAAGCCACGAGGCGCGGCGCGTCACGGCGACCTTCAACAACCTATTCGTGTTGGAAACCGGGAGGAGTGCGAGCACGATGACAAAGCGGCCCCACAAATATTCTTTTTACTAGAGGCGAATCCGAGGAGAGCCCCAGCAGGGTAGGGAATAGGAAAGGCTGCGACTTTGGTTATGCTCCAGCCATCAACTCCTGCGAGAGAGCCAACCGCGTGGATACATGCACCGTCGCAGCCCTTGATGTAATCACTGCTTTCGCAGTTCCAAACCCCAACTTCTCCTCGCAGAGCCAGTCGGTTTTTTCGGGTCTGGTTGCTCCATCAGGTTGCCCTGCGGGGCAGATCACTCAGCCTAATTCGGATTGACAAGTTTTTATTTCGTCAATCCTTTCAGCCGTCGACGCCAGCCAAATTAAATAGTTGCTTGACCGGTGTCAATGCAATTCTCAGGGTGAAAACGAAATATCTGTGAATGGAATTGTGGAAAACGTGGACTGTTAGGTCCTTCCTGCTTTCTCTTCGCGCCACGTCGCGCTGAACCGCTCCGCTAATCAACCCAGACTGCACAGGAGAACCGCCATGAGACTGCGCCCCAACCAAGTCTGTCCGATTCACAGAGCGACCTCGTGCTGTGGGAGGGAGTTCATACCCACACCCAGGCTGATCAGGTTGGGAGTTCAGCGAATTGAAGATCCGCATCATCCGCGTGGATATCGGGAACTGCGATCGCCGGCCGAGATGTGGAAACTCCTCAACCGGAAGATTGTCGAGCAGGACAGGATTTGCCCGATTTGCCACGAAGAGTTCACCGACTACAACGACATCGTTCCGGATCCGGGAAGATCGCCATTGCTTCCGGCGGAATTCTCGCAGAGCGGTGCTCGCCGTCAAGAGTCCGCTTCGTCGCAAAAAACGCGCTCTTGACCGCTGCGGTCCGCTCTGCACATTTCCCCGCTAAGAAGGAATGGGGATCTGTGGATTGGCGAATCACCCTTTGGCCTGGGAGGAAAATCTGCAATATGAGGACGATTCCCCAAGGAGTTCAATCAATGACTATATTCATGCGCTCGGGCCGTGGCTTCAGCGGAGCCGCCAGAATCGCGGCGAGCCGTGCCGCCTGTTCCCGGCCGATATTCCGAGCCGCGGTTCGTTGGCTGATGAAAGTGCGGCGCTGGATCGTTGTGTCGAAGTGAGAGTCCTTTCGTCTTTATGGTTCCGGCTTTGACGTTAGACTGCGAATACGTTTGTACTCCTCCATATCCCGAGCGGCCAGTTCTTTCTTTCCTTGTTTTCTGTGACTCGTGGCCAATTGCAAATAGGCCTGCCCGGCGAGTGGACTCTGCTTCTCTATGGAGATTACTCGTTCGAGGTCTCGCTCGGCCGCATCTGGATGGCTTATCAACAGCGCTCGGCCGAGCGCGTATAAGGTTTCCGACATATCCGGATGCAGCGAATCGGAGCGGCGCAATTCTTCAGCGGCTTCTTCCATTTTTCCCTGTTGCAACAGCGCATCTCCGAGGCGATATGCTGCTTCCGCATTGCCGGGCTGCAACTTGGTCTCCCCCCGAAGTTGCTCCTCCGCCTTGGTCCACTGCGAACTGGTCGCATAAACTTCCCCAAGCTCCAGGCGCAAACCCGGCAGATCGGGTCGCAGGGCTAAAGCCTTCTCATATTCTCTCTCCGCTTCTGGAAACATCTTTGCGGAGTAGTAGTTCTGGCCACGCGCCTGGTGCCCACGCGCAGTCTGCGGGAACTGCGCGAGCAATCTCTCGGAGGATTCGGACGAGAGGGCGGCAGCAGCCCTGGCGAGATAGTAGATGAGATCGGGATCGTCCGGACTCTTGGCGAGGGCGTCTGTCAAGTTGATCACGGCCTGTCCAGGCTGATCAGCCTGAAGCTGAGCTACTCCCAATGCGCCCTCCTCATGTGCGATCTCAAGATGAGGAATCGCTTCCCTGGCATATCCCTGCGACAGCAGCGCATACCCCAGCAACTGACGTACGGGAAGAGAGTTAGGACTCAGTTCTGCCGCTCGCTTCAATGGTGGGATCGCCGCACCGTAGTCCTGCTTCTTGATGTAAGCGTCACCCAACTTCAGGAGTGCGAGCGTCGATGATGGAGTGAGCTCGACGGCTTTTCGGAAATCGGCGATGGCCTGCTCGAGATCGCCACGGTTTTCGGCGTCGCTGGCGGACCGCAGGAGTTTCGCGACCTCTGGAGGACTCTGGCTCGCACCAATCTGCGTTGGCAAGAGGAAATGTACGAGCAAAACAGCTTGAATGATCATTGCTCAGACTCCTCGATTGTCATGAATTGATCGGCTTTGATCCGGCGCAGCTTTTGATGAATTCCTGACGGCCATCTTACGTCTACGTCGCAATTTTCGACACTCCCGAGTCCGAAGTGTAGTCGCTTGTCGTTGGAGGATAGATAACTTCCGGACGCAGTCGCAAATCGCACCTGCCCATTTACCTGAACGCGGGCCCCATATCCGTCGCGGTTGCTGCGCTTTCCTCGAAGCGTGATCGTAAGCCAATGCGACTTGCCTCCACGGCTTGAAAAGAATTGCGGCCGCTCGCCCAGTGACGTCGTGATTACGTCGATCCAACCATCATTGTTTATGTCCCCAAACGCGGCGCCCCTACCCGCGACAGGCAGATTCGAGCCCGGGTCGCCTCTTACGAAGTGTCCTCTGCGGTTCAAGGCAAACAGCGGGGGCTCGCGATAATTCAGCGAACTGTCGTATGCCTGCACGTTGTCAAAAACATGGCCCTGGACGATGAAGACATCTTTCCAACCGTCGTTGTCAAAATCCTCCAGACCAACTCCCCAACCGGATGAGCTGCCCGATAGCGCGCCGAATCCGGTTTCCAGTTCCTGCGCGCTGAACGATCCCTGGCCATCATTGTGAAAAACGACGTAAGGCTCGTGCGGAAGCTGGGTCACAATCAGATCGGGAAGGCCATCGTTGTCATAATCCTGGAAAACAACTCCCATACCCGAGAGTTTCTTGCCCATGCTGGAAAGCGCGGCGCCTGAATCCAAGGCCACTTCGCTGAATGTGCCGTTTCCGTTGTTGTGCCAGAGGAACTGTTCGATCGCGTCGTTCGCGACAAAGATATCGGTAAAACCATCGCCGTCGTAGTCGGCGAAAGCGACGCCTAGTCCACGACCTGGCTTCGCGGAGATGCCCGAAGCGGCGCTTACATCTTTGAACGTCCCATCGCCACTATTGTGGTACAGGATACTTGTTGCAGAAGCAAACTCGCCGGGCGGGCAATACATTGGCTCAGCAATGCGGCCGCACGTTTTGCTGTTTTCTGGAGTCCAATCAAGATAGCGAGTCACGAAGAGATCCAGATGGCCGTCGTTGTCGTAATCAAAGAATCCGGCTGAGACCGACCAACCGCCTGCTCCTACTCCTGCTTTGGCGGTTACGTCGGTGAAGGTTCCGTCACCGTTGTTGTGGTAAAGGATGTTTCGGCCGAAGTTCGTAACGTAGATGTCGGGGAATCCATCATTGTCGTAATCGCCGATGGCGACTCCCATTCCGTAGTTTGAGTCGCCGGCGTTTTGCAATCCGGCTTGTACCGTAACATCTGTGAAGGTGCCGTCTTGGTTCTGACGGTAGAGCCGGTTCCAGTAGGAAGGATTGTGGCGATCAAAGTGAGCCGGGCTGTACAACGGATCTGCAACGTGACCTGCATTTACGAGAAAAATGTCCAGCAGGCCGTCATTGTTGTAGTCGAGTAACGCCACACCGCCTGGCATAGTCTCGATCAGATACTTGCGGGAAGTGGGCGAATTCCGCAAGACGAAATCGATACCATGCAGAGGGCTGAGCTGCAACTGCGCTTCAGGGCTCGGTTTTGGAGTTGGCGCAATGGCGAAGAGCGAGAGGAGAAGCGATAGTAGGCATGTTCGCATCATTACAGTTACGGCTGTGGCTATCGGTCTGGCACTGTACGCTGCTCGCCTGGAAGTT
>Ga0210384_10002460_pt1 | contig 22575 bp, 18 predicted proteins | sample IncBWH2MmetaG_FD_160574 | JGI IMG/M metagenome (GOLD analysis project Ga0210384, IMG submission 160574) | Forest soil microbial communities from Barre Woods Harvard Forest LTER site, Petersham, Massachusetts, United States - Inc-BW-H-2-M | ecosystem: Environmental > Terrestrial > Soil >...
ACTGCCGGTCTTGACAATCCCCTCCTCCAGGCTCCAGCCTTCACTCTTGGTGAACTGGAAATACAAGTCGGCATAATCCACCTTGTGGCTGAACATGGAAGCCAGCGCCTGGTTCAGCCTGCTCTCATCCAGGCCGAACGGGGTCAGCAAAATTTCGCGTGCGATAGCCAGATGGCGCAAGGTAGGTTCGTATTGATTCATATTGGTTATTTATTTCAAGAAATTCGTAGCAGGGTAATACCCGATTGTAGAACATATATGGGCAAGCGCCGGTCAGGCAATCATCGGATCATCGTCAGGCAAGTACGCGGTGCTTCAGCGCGGGCAGGTTCTCGCGCACCTTATCCATGTAATCAAGCCTCAATTCACCGCCGACCACGCCCTCGCCCTCTTCCAGCACGCTGACGATCTCGCCCCAAGGGTCAATCAGCATGCTATGTCCCCAAGTACGGCGACCGTTCGGGTGCTTGCCGCCCTGGGCCGACGCCAGCACGTAGCATTGGTTTTCCACCGCCCTGGCACGCAGCAAAAGCTCCCAGTGCGCCTGGCCGGTCGTATACGTGAAGGCCGCCGGCACCACGATCAGGCTGCATGCGCCCATGGCCCGATATAACTCGGGGAAGCGCAAATCGTAACAAACGGACAGGCCTATCTTGCCGAAACCGGCGTCAAAAGTAACCACCTCAGTGCCCGGCGTGATGGTCCTGGACTCTTGATAGGACTCCTCGCCCCTGGTAAAACCGAATAAATGAATTTTGTCGTAGCGGGCGACCTGCTCGCCCTGCGGGTCATACACCAGCGTCGTGTTGAGCACCTTGGAAGGATCGCCGGAAGCCATGGGCAGGGTGCCGCCTATCAGCCAGACGCCCAGTGAGCGGGCCGCATCGGCCATGAAATCCTGTATCGTCCCGCGCGCGGGCGCTTCCGCCAGCGAGATCTTGTCGGTTTCCTGCATGCCCATGATCGGCCAATACTCAGGCAACAGCAGCAGGCCGGCGCCGTCATCCGCTGCCTGCTGCATCAAACGCCTGGCAGTAGCCAGATTTTGCTCCAGTACAGGAGTGGAAACCATCTGTATTGCCGCAACTTTCATTGTTCTCCCCTTAATTGCTCGCGGCATTCACTTTACTCTGTTTCAGCAAAGACTGCGGACCGGGCTTGTTATCCAGCTTGGTCACAGTAGGATCGCTCCACGGCCCAGAAATCTGGTACTCAAAGGTAAAGGCCCTGGCCAACGGTTCGCGTAGAAACAATTGCGCCAGGAAAGTGCCAAGGCCGATCACCGGGTTCACCGCCAATCCATACACGACCGACGCTGCACCCGCGTTCACCTCAGGTATCACCGCCACATGCAGGTTTTGCGATTCTTTGGAGATATCGGTGCTGCCGTCCATCAACACGGTCGCATTGACGCTGCGCATCTTAAGATTATCAGTTTTCAGCACCCCTTGCTGTAGCGTGGCGGTACCGTTGATCGCGTCGAACGCGAACCCCTCCGAAAATACGTCGCGGAAATCCAGCGTCAATCTGCGCGGCAGCGATTGCAGGCTCAAGACCCCCAGCAACTTCGCCGCGCCGGGATCGACTTTCAGGAATTGCCCCGCCGCCAGTTCCAGTTGCAGTTGCCCCGTCATGCTGGGAATATCCATGGCGAACGGCAAGCCGTTCCATTGCACATCCCCATCCAGTTTGCCTCGGCCACCGCGCAACACATTGGCAAATCCCATGCGGCCCAGCAATTTTCCAGCGTCGGCGATATCCAGCGCATAGGTCAGGCTTGTCACTCCGTCACCGCTGCGCGTCGTCCATTTGCCGCTGCCGCGCAATTCGGCGTCCGGATTTTTTAGCGACAACTTATTGATGCGCCATTCACGGCCGGCGGCTATTGCGACGTTACTGGCCAGCAGCTCTATCCTTCCCAGCTTCTTATTGAACAGTTCAAAATTTTCGGCAATGATGTCCAATCCCGGTATTTGCGATGTGGTATTTTTTCCTTCCAGCAAATCCGATACATCCGTAGCAGCGGATTTCGGGATGATCAGATTGCTCAGGCGGGCCGTGACATTGCCTATGCCCTGCCCGTTGCCACCCTCGTTCCATGTCAGGTATCCCGAGGCCTGCCGGGAGTCGATATTGGCTTGCCATACGCCTTTTTGATGCGAAGCACCGACGACGACGTTATCCAGTTTCTTGCCCATGATCAGCAATTCGGAAGTGCGTGCCGCCAGCACATCCGGTTCCACATAGGCGGAAATGTCGATCTTGGCGGCATCCGCCGCTACCGAACCGGCATTGGCGGCCGGCGACGAGGAGATCGAATCAACCAGGCCGGTCCATTCATCGACATTCAGCGCCTTGAAATCGATATTTGCAGTCAGGCCGCTGTCCGGTTCCGGAGCCGGCGCGTTCACCCCTATGCCGCCGCGCAGTACTTGCCAAGGGGTATTCTTGTCGATATTTTTTTGACGCAGGTAGCGCACCGACACGGCCGAACCCAGCGATATCCTGATTTCATCCTTCCAGATGGCGGCATCATTCGATGCCAGCGGATTCAACTCGAAACGCAACGGCATGTATTCATTGGCCGCCTTGCGCAAAGGCGCAGGAAAATTCAGGGCTAGGCCCTGCAAGGAGGACTCCACGATGATTTCCGGCTGTTTTTTCTTGACATTGATCGTGACGCCGTAACGCGCGGCGCCAACGATGCGGTCGGCCACCTTGGCGACGGAAGTGCCTGGAAAAGCCTTGTGCAGCCCGTCGGAAGTCGCCACGCCGTCTGCCTTCACACGGATGAACCCTTCCTTCTGCGTACCGCCGGTAATGGCCACTGCGCCACCCAGCAGATTCGCTTTCAGCGTATTCAGGTTCACGCCTTTCTCATTGAATTCCAGCTTGCCGCTCACCGTAGTCAGCGTCGGCAGGCCCGCGATCAGGTCCACGTCGTTATTGGCAAACTGCAACGCGCCCTGCACCTTGGAATCATTAATATGATCCAGCGGCAACTGCAACTTTAATGCGAGTTGCGAAGTCCCGGTCGCCTTGCTGTCTTGCAGGAAGTGCCCTATCCATCCATTGACCGGGCTGGCATTGACGTACTGCAGCATGCTCTGCAAATTGCCGCTGGCGCTGCCGTCTATGCTGAGTACCTGGTTAGCGTGCGCCAGGTCGGGAATGACGGCGACGACCTTGTTCAGGTCCGCACCCAGCGTCTTGGCGGTATCCGCGCGAATTTCCATCCTGGCCCGCTCAAACAGGAAACTGCCCTTGATGTTTTCTATCACAGGCCAGAAAGGCGATTTCCCGTCTTCCGCCAGATTTCCTGGCGCAAAATCCAGCTTGCCGTCAACGATACTCCCTTTGACGAAAAATTCCCCCTGGTGCTTGCCCTTGCTGTCGGCAACGGCAAAAGGAAAGTGGGCAAGATCCCCCTTGATACGCAAGCTGACGTTGTCGGCGCGGCCGTCCAGCAAGGCCCCGGTCAGCCAGTCGCGCAGATGCCCGGGCGCGCCGATGGGAATGAATTTATCGATCTGGTTGACCCGAAAGCCGTTCAGCTTGCCCGAGATATCGATATCGCCGGCCTGCTGGTCCTTGCCGCTCCGCATCGACATCAGGTACTTGCCGCTCAAGGATCCGCTCATCCCCTCATGCTCGAAGTCCATCTGGTTGATCTGCAGCAGCAGTTTATCCTGCTCCTCGAATTGCCACTTGGCCTGCATCTGCAATTTGCTGAAGGGTATGACGGGGTCGATAAAATAGCCGCCCATTTGCAAAGACAAGTTGGCGGAATCCAGCGTAAAGCTGCCGCCCTTGTCGCTGGCATCCACGCTGCCGGACAGATGGTCAAAACCGGGAACCGCCGGCACCGCAGCCTTGGCGGGCTCGGTAGCGCTCTTCGGACGGGCCAATTGGGCCGCTTGCGGTTTCAGCGACAGATTGACGAACGCTCCTTTCACGCTATAGGAGGACACGGCAGGGTAAGTCCCCTGCCATTTCGCGGTAAAGTCTTTCAACTGCCCCTGCGGCGAAAAATCGAGCAGCATTTGCCGCTGGTCGCTGGGCAGGGGCAAATGCTCGACAAAATTTGTCAAGGTTTGCAAATCCAGTAATTTGGCATACAGCTCGACGCTCTCTGGCTGACCACGTTGCGCCGGAATGAAATTCTCTTGTATCGTGGTCGCTGGCAATACCGCGCCGTCACGCGTCTGCATGGAGAAATTGATCAGCGAAATGGTGTGGCCGGCGTCGCCGAAAATCGCCGGCAGGAATTTTTTGTTGCGGTCCTGCCTTTCGCTGGCGACCAGGCGGCCGCTGACCTGCGCCATGTCCAGCACCGGCAAATCCTTGCGAAACTGCGCAGTGACGTCCGACAGTTTCACGTCGGCGGTCAGGTCGTCCACATGCCCCCGGTCCAGCTTGAGCCAGGCGTGCACCGTTCCAAAACCTTTTTGCAAATCCATGGGATAGTCAAAATAAGTCTTCCATGCTGCCAGATCGGCTTGCCGGAGTTCCGCGAAGAGCTCGCCTGTCCATGTAGAAAAATCGGAAATGGTCCTGGAAAAGACTTGATGCTGGAAGTCGCCGCGCATATCCACCGGTGCAGCCAGGGCAGCCGGCGGCGTCGCCTTGATCGCAAACTTGTGATGTCGCCAGCGATTATTCAAGACGAAATTGACGCCGCTCAAAGTCAGCTCAGGCGCCGCGCGCAATTTGTCCGACCAGATCACCGCGCCGTCGCGGATCACGATCTGCTTTTGCGACAGGACCCAGTCCATGCCGCGGCCATCGCCCTGCCGGTTCGGATCGATGAAGAACCCGGCCGCATAGATGCGGCCATCCGTTTGCCGCTCAAGGGCCAGCGTAGGCTTGAGTATTTCTATATTTTCAAAGCGCAATTCGGCGGCAAGCAAACTCCACCAGGACAGAGTGGCGGACACGTCCGGCAAGACCAGCGCATTTTTTCCCGCGCCGTCTTTCAGTACCACGTTACCCAGCGCCAGATTCGGATTAAGCCCTTTCCAGGAGGCGCGGATGGATGAAATGCCGACCTCGCGCCCTATCGCGGCGCCGGCCATTTTTTCGATCTGAGGTTTGTAGTGCTCGATATTCGGCAGCACCCCATAGCGCAATGTCAGGAACAGGGCGCAAAAAAGGAAATAGCAAATCGCGAGGATTTTCAGGAAAATGCGCAGTACCCGGCCGCAGGCGTAACCAGCGGTACTGCAGCCGCCGCAAAAGCGGCGATAAATCGCACCCAGCCATCTGCCTTCAGGAAGTTGCACTGGATTTTCAGTCGTCATAATCTACAAACATTGGGTTCGGCACGGAAAAAATCTATTATGACAGCTACGTCAATTACTCAAACCGCTCCCTATTTACATCGTTAAGTTACATCATCCACCACATGGTATTACGATTCGTCTTGCGCCTTAAAAGATTACTTGCCAAGAGTATAAGTTCAATCCGGGTACCACTCAAAGCAAATTCAGCGCAAAATCCTCCAGGACTTCAAGCTGCAACCCCTTTGCGCACCGTTTGACTTAAAATCAATGTCAAAACCTCATCCCATTTGACCAATCCAAGCCTAAATGACTGATTTCGATCCCCAGCAGCATCCCCAAAATCCCTGCGAATCCCGTTTTGTGCAACGCTGGCTGAATGCAGACTGCAATCGGCTAGACACTTTGACGCAGGTAAGCAGATTATCCTTGAGCCGGGCCGATTTTGCTGGTTTTTTACAAAAAGAAATAGATGTTGGAATTAGCCTACAAAGGGCCATGCGCCGCTTGCGCAATCTGGTGATTTCGGTTTTGATTACCCGCGATTTGGGCGGGCAAGCCGACCTAGACGAAGTTGTGACGACAGTCAGCGAATTTGCCGACTTTGCAGTGCAAACCCATTTGCAGGCACTGATGTCCGAGATGGTGCTCGCGCATGGTACGCCGATAGGCGAAGACAGCGGCGAGTCGCAGGAATTGATCGTCCTGGGCATGGGCAAGCTGGGCGGCCGGGAGTTGAACGTCTCATCCGATATCGACTTGATCTTTTGCTATGCAGAAGATGGCGAAACATCCGTCACCTCCGATCAGCAACGTCCGCTGTCCAATCACGAGTTTTTCAGCCGCCTCGGCAAAAAACTGATCGCGGCCATCTCGGAAATCACTGAAGACGGTTTCAGCTTCAGGGTGGATATGGCGCTGCGGCCCAACGGCGCCTCGGGCCCGCTGGTGGCGAGCTTTGGCATGGTAGAGGAGTATTTCATGGTCCAGGGCAGGGAGTGGGAGCGCTACGCCTGGGTCAAGGCGCGCGCGCTGACCGGCAAATCATCCGACATCGAGGCACTGGAAAAAATCGTCCGCCCTTTCGTGTATCGCCGCTACCTGGACTACGGCGCCATCGACTCCCTGCGGTCCATGCATGCGCAAATCAGGGCCGAGGTCATACGACAGGAAACCCGGCACCCCGAGCGCAGCAATAATGTCAAGCTCGGCCGCGGCGGCATACGCGAAATAGAATTCCTAAGCCAGGTATTCCAGTTGATACGCGGCGGCCGCGAAGCGGTGCTGCGCGACCGCTCTACCCGCAACACGCTACGCATTCTTGGCGAAAAAGGCATACTGGAACCGCTGACGGTGGAAAAACTGCTGGATTCATACAGCTTCCTGCGCAATGTGGAGCACAGGCTGCAATACCTGGACGATGCGCAAACCCACACCTTCCCCGCCAAGCCGGAGGATCAGCGCCTCATTGCGCATATGATGAACTACAGCGGCACCGAAGAATTGTTTGAACATTTGGCCAAGCACCGGCAATTTGTCGCCGAGCAGTTCGACGCCATCTTCAAGGAAAAATCTTCCTCCAGCTCCAATCCAGAGGATGAAGAAAGGATGATCGCCGCCACGTTGTCGGAATCGGATGGTCATGAAGTGGTGGAAGCGCAATTGATCGCCCTTGGATTTAACGACGTACCCGGCGCCGTGCAAAGGCTGATGCTGACATGGCAATCGCCGCGCCTGCAATCCTTGTCGGAGAGCAGCCGCAACAAGCTGGTGGCGCTGATCAACAAGGCTCTCAGCATGATAGTGGCGCAGTCGGACATGCATCTGCAGACCTTGAACCGCCTGCTCGCTTTCATGGAAGCGATTGCGCGCCGCGCGGCCTACCTGGCCTTGCTGACCGAGTATCCGCACACGCTGGAACGCGTCGTCAGGATGATGAATGCCAGCGACTGGGCAGCGCAATTTCTGACCCGCCACCCTATCCTGCTGGACGAGTTGCTGGATGAATCCTCATTGCACCAGCAGCCCGACTGGGATGCTTTTACGGCGGAGCTGCAGCAGCAATTGGATCATGCAAAAGGCGACACCGAGCGGCAGATGGAAACCCTGCGCGAAATGCATCATGCGCTATTGTTCCGCCTGCTGGCCCAGGATCTGGAGGGCCAGCTCACGGTGGAACACCTGGCGGATGCCCTATCCAGGCTGGCCGACCTGATCGTATCCGCAACGATACAGGCGGCTTGGGAAACCATCTCCACCCGGCACCGCGAGCGCCCGAAATTTGCGGTGATTGCCTACGGGAAACTGGGCGGCAAGGAACTGGGCTATGCGTCCGACCTGGATGTCATCTTCCTGTATGACGACGAAGACCAGGATGCTCCCGCGGCATATGCCAAACTGGCGCAGCGCTTCATCACCTGGATGACCTGCCATACGCCGGCGGGCATCCTGTTCGACATCGATATCGCATTGCGGCCCGACGGCGCCAGCGGCTTGATGGTCTCTTCGGTCGGCTCCTTTGCGCGCTACCAGGAAAAATCGGCCTGGCTGTGGGAGCACCAGGCCCTGACACGGGCGCGCTTCTGCGCCGGCGAACCGGGCATTGCAGAGCAGTTTGAACAGATACGGGAAAACGTCTTGCGGCAACAGCGCGATGCAGAGCAATTGAGGGTTGAAGTCATCGCGATGCGCAAAAAAATGCGCGGCGCCCATCCCAATCGCACGGAATTGTTTGACTTGAAACAAGATGCCGGCGGCATGATAGACATCGAATTTATCGTGCAATTCCTGGTGTTGAAATATGCGCACCAGTTCCCGCAACTGACGGCCAACTCCGGCAACATCGCCTTGTTAAAGCTGTGCGCCGGGCTGGGCTTGATTGACGCCGTCCTGGCCGGAAAAACGGCAGACGCCTATCGTACTTTCCGTAAATTGCAGCACAAGCACCGCTTGCAGGGAAATGAGAAAGCGCGCGTGGCGCATGAGCTGGTCGCCGCTGAAGTGGCGGCGACAAAAGAATTGTGGGGAATTTTGCTACAGGAAAAAGTCGAGACTTGACCCGATTCCGCTCCCGGCCGCAACCAGCCCCGGGAGCTTGGGTTCGACATTACATCGTCACTGCGCCAACACCTGGGGTTTCAAGGTTTCCAGCCATTTTCGGATACGTCCGGCATCGGCCTGACGGGAGTATTTGCCCTTGGAATCCAGGAACACCATGACAATGGCTCGCCCTTCTATCATAGCCTGCATCACCATGCAGCGCCCCGCCTCAGTGATATAGCCGGTCTTTTGCAGGCCGATCTCCCAGGCGGGATTAGCCACCAGGTGATTGGACGTGGAGTATTGCAAAGGCCGTCCGCCCGGTTCCACGACATATTTGGCGTCGGTGGAATACTGGCGGATCAGCGGTTGCTGGTAGGCCGCGTTGACCAGTTTTACCAGGTCGCGCGCGCTGGCGACATTGTGCGGCGACAGGCCCGACGAGTCGACATAGTGGGTCTCGCTCATGCCAAGTTGCGCCGCCTTGGCGTTCATCGCTGCGACAAAAGCCGGCAAGCCGCCCGGATAATTTCTTCCGAGCGCAGACGCGGCGCGATTTTCAGAGCTCATCAACGCAATGTGCAGCATATCGGCGCGGGATAATTTGGCGCCGACTCTCAAGCGGGAACCGGTTCCCTTTTCCTTGTCGATATCTTCATTGGTTACTTCTATCATCTCGTCCATGTCCTGATTCGCCTCCACGACGACCAGGCTGGTCATCAATTTGGTGATGGACGCGATGGGCAGGGCGACGTCGGGATTTTTTTCGAACAAGACCTTGGAGCTGGCTTGGTCGACCACGTAGGCGACATTGGACTTCAGGTCCAGCGCATCTGCTTGATGCAGGCCGGCGAGATCGCCAGCCGACAGCCTTTCGGGGATAACCGGAGCAATCGCAACGCGCTGGATCACAACCCTGCGCTTGCCGTTGACCATCACGGTATGCCTGACCAATTTAGTGGCGGGAGACCTGGCAACTACTTTATGAACGACTGGTTTCTTTGCAACGTGCTTCTTGGTTGGGGTCGCCTGGGCAAGCACCAAGGTCGCAGGCAATATCGCGATAGTGAAAAAAACGAGCGCCTTATGGGCAGCTTTGCGGGCAAATTTCACCACCACTTACTCCAGTAAATTTACGACAGAAAATTTAGTGCAGTGTAGCAAAATCCGACAAAACCGCAAGAGAATTAAAGGCTTAGCGTATTTATCTGATGCGAAGTCTTGTGTCATAAACATGAACATATAGATTCAATATAGACCAAACCTCACAGGTTTTTCATGTTTTACAGTGCCTTGCGCATCTGCTCCGCCAGAACTTCTGGAAAGCGCATGCAAAAGGACTCTTGCAACAGCAACTGCAAGTAAGAAGCATCAGAAACATGCAGCGCATTATTCAGATAGAAACGCGGTAGCAATCTGGCTGTCAGGCGGTGACGTCCAGATTCATCGGTTGGGATATCCGGGAAAAAACTAAGGTTGAAACTGCTCAAGCCGTTATTTGCGAAATAGGCAATCATCTTGCTCAGCGCCCCGGAAAACACCATGATCTCGGCATCGCCCAACTCTTCGATGGCGCCGTGCTGGCGAAATATTGCCGTCACGTCCCCCAGTGCTCCAATCGGGGCAAACGGCACGATCCAGGACGCCGCCGCATCTTCCATCAGCCAGCGGGCGCCGTCGCGTTCGGCCTCGATCAGGTCGCTTGCATATGCATTGCCGGTAGCCGATAAATACGCCGACTCTGCCGTCAGCTCACGCGCCAGGCGGTTGCCCGGATGCTGGGTCAGCGCTACCTGCATGTGCGGATGCAATTGCGAGCCGCCTGAGGCAGGCAGATAATTCCAGGTCAACAGCCCGTAAGCCCCAGCCAACTGGTCGGATGCTTGTCGTGCATGCTTGAAAAAATCCCGCGCCAGCATGATCGCATCGGCAATGACTTGCGCCGGCATCGCTTTGGCGTCCAAAGCATGCTCGCGCGATATCGCCGCTATCGCGGAAATTTCGTCGTAAGGGAAAAGATTGGGGAATAACGTTGCCTCGCCCCGCACCAGCCGGCCATCGCGCGCAGCGCTGCCGGCAGCATGAAAGCCGGACAGGAAATCGGCAGTAAACTTGGGGGTAACGGTTCCAACCTGCGGCCCGCAAAATGGGCATAGCGCACGGGTGGATTCCAGCAGGTCCGTCAAGTCTTCCGATTGCGGCACCACACCGGCAAAATGGCAGATGCGCGCCGTATCCTGCGTCAACGGGTCGTAGCGTATCTCGCTTTCAATTTGAGTAAACGCAAATTGCCGGCGGGGATCCAGCAAGCTGCTCAGTTTTTTCTCTGCTTTGAAAGAGATGTTCATTCCACGAATTTTACAAATCCGGCCACCGTCTCGCGCTCGGTCTGCAGGGTATTCTCTATTTTGTTGTTATCTGCATAACCCAACGACATGCCGCAGACGACCATCTCGTTTCCCGGCAAAGCCAATATCTCGGCAATCAGTTTATGGTATTGGGTAAAGGCGGCCTGCGGGCAGGTGTCCAGGCCGCGAGCCCGCGCGGTCAGCATGATATTCTGCAAAAACATGCCGTAGTCCAGCCATGAGCCCTGCTCCATCACCCTGTCTATCGTGAAAATGAAGCCAACAGGCGCATCAAAAAAACCGTAGTTGCGCCCATGCTGCTCGTGCATGCCCGTCTTGTTTTCCCTGCCCAAGCCCAGCAAGGCATACAAGTCCCAGCCTATCTTGCGCCTGCGATCTACATAGGGCGAAACCCATTTGACAGGGTAATAGTTATATTCTTCCGTATGTCCGGACGAAGCATCGTTATGCGCCGCCAGGATGCCGGCCGACAGCTGCTTGAGCTTGTCGCCGGTCAACACATATACTTTCCACGGCTGGGTGTTGCTGCCGGACGGCGCACGAGCCGATATTTCCAGGATTTTTTCTATGTCTTCCCTGGCAACGGCGTCCGGCAGGAATGCCCTGACGGAACGTCTTGATATAATGGCTTCATCGACAAATTGTTGGGCTTGGGTAGTAATCATGGTTCGGACTGTATGGTTTGTAATAAGGCGCGCATATCATCGGGAATAGTGGCTGGCCGGCGTGTATTCCTATCCACATAGACATGCACAAAATGGCCTTGCGCCGATGCAGAGCCTTCATCATTCTTGAAGATGCCAACCTCATAGCGTACGCTGGAATTGCCCAGCTTGCTGACGCTGACGCCGGCAGTCACCACATCCGGGAAAGCCACCGAAGCCAGATAGTTGCACTGCGTCTCAATGACCAGACCGATGACGCCGCTATTTTCTATATCCAGCACGCCATTGGCAATCAGGAATTGATTGACCACGGTATCAAACCAGCTGTAGTACACGACGTTATTAACGTGTCCATAAGCATCATTGTCCATCCAGCGTGTGGTGATCGCATGAAAATGCTGAAAATCGCTACGCTGCTTTGCATCCAACGGCATCACTTCCTCGCAATAAAAACAATTCCCAATTGAGCGCCCGCTACCTGTGCCGGCATAAGCAGCAAAATTCCACAAAAATTAGCCGGAATTTCGTCGCAACGAGTCTAGCATATTAGCAATGTTTCATCTGCCAGTCACAATTCATGCCCATAATTGGTGAGCCAGTTTTTAAGCAATTGGCGAATAGATCTAACCGCAATGACGCCTTTACAACATGGTTGATATGGCAAAAGGATAATTTTATTGCGGCGCACAAGATTGTCTTGACTTACTAAAATTAGTCCATACAATGCATGATGGTGCAACGCACAAAAAATAAGCTTGCACGGGTCTTCTGCCCTGTTTCCTAGATGCAAATTTTTTAATTCCCCCCAAGCACCACATCTTCTTAGGAGATATCAATGTTTTCAAACCCTGAACAATTTTCTGCAGCTACCAAAGCGAACTTCGATGCCCAACTCGCACTGATTACTGCGTTGACAGGCAAAGCATTTGAAAGCGTGGAGAAATTTGTTGACCTGAACATGACCGTCGCAAAAACCTCTATCGAGGAATCGACTGCTGTCACAAAACAGTTACTGGCAGCCAAAGACCCCCAGGAGTTTTTCAGCCTGACCGCTGCGCACGCGCAGCCGAATGCTGAAAAAGCCTTGGCTTACGGCCGCCACCTGGCAAGCATCGCCTCCAGCACCCAGGCCGAATTTACCAAAGCAGCGGAAACGCAAATTGCCGAAACCAATCGCAAAGTGCTGGCACTGATAGAGGAAGTGTCAAAAAATGCGCCTGCCGGTTCCGAAAACGTGGTCGCCTTGTTCAAGACAGCCATCGGCAATGCCAACGCCAGCTATGATCATCTGACCAAGACGACCAAGCAAGCAGTTGAAGCGATGGAAGCCAACATGAACACCGCAGTAACGCAAATCTCGCAAGCTGCGGCCAAAGCCACACCAGCGCGCGCCGCAAAGAAATAGTCGTATTTCTACGGCAGCGCAAGCTGCCGATGCCGGGACAAAGGCCTCAATGCGTTGAGGCTTTTTTTATTTACGGCACGCTGTTTGTCTTGGAAAAAAATGCCCTGGCATACGCAGGGCATTTCAATCAAACAGGAACAGCGAATATTCGCGAAGCGCCGATCCAGCTCGCAAGCTCATCCGACGCGCCCCGCCCCATCATTCGCCCAGGTAGGCTGCCTGTACCTTAGGATCGTGCAGCATTTCCTTCGCATCGCCGCTCATCGTGATTGCGCCGGAGTCCATCACATATCCGCGATGGGCTGACTGCAGCGCGAGCTTGGCATTTTGCTCGACCAGCAAGATGGTCACGCCCTGCGCCGATACGTTACGCACCACCTCAAAAATTTTCTCGACCATGATGGGCGACAAGCCCATCGACGGTTCATCCAGCAGCAACAGGGTGGGATGGCTCATCAGCGCGCGGGCCATCGCCAGCATTTGCTGCTCGCCGCCTGACAAGGTGCCGGCCAGTTGCGGCGCCCGCTCTTTCAATCGGGGGAAGACCGTGAACCATTTTTCGATGTCGGCGTTGATGCCTGCCTTGTCGTTGCGGGTATAGGCGCCCATCATCAGGTTCTCCAGGATGCTCATCCGGGTAAACACGCCGCGCCCCTCCGGCACCATCGCCAGATGATTATCCACCAGTTGGAAAGAATTGATGCCCTTGATGGATTTCCCCATATATTGGATCTCACCCTCCACCTTGCAGCTGGGCAGGGTTCCGGTAATCGCTTTCAGCGTGGTCGTCTTGCCGGCACCGTTGGCGCCGATCAGCGTGACCAATTCACCTTTATTGACTTCCAGATCAATCCCTTTGACGGCCTTGATGCCGCCGTAAGCAACCTTCAGATTGCTTATCTTCAATACATTTTCAAGCATTAGTGAGAACCTCCCAAGTACGCCTCAATCACAGCGGGATTTTTTAGTATGTCTGCCGGCAGGCCTTCAGCAATCGGTTTGCCGTAATCCAGTACCGTCATCCTGTCGCACAGACCCATCACCAATTTGACGTCATGCTCGATCAACAGGATGGTTTTACCCTCTGCCTTGATCTTCACCAGCAGCTCGCGCAACGCCAGTTTTTCGGTGGCATTCATCCCGGCGGCGGGTTCATCCAGCGCCAATAATTTAGGGTCCGTCGCCAGCGCGCGGGCAATCTCCAGCCGGCGTTGATCGCCATAGGACAGGAACTTGGAAGTGCGCTCGGCAAACTTGCCTATGCCGACGAAATCCAGCAAGTCATGCGCGCGTTGGCGGATTTCATCCTCTTCCCTACGCGCGGCGGGATGGCGGAACACTGCGCCAAACACCTGTTGACGGGTGCGCACGTGCCGTCCCACCATGACGTTTTCCAGCGCCGTCATTTCCCCGAACAGGCGGATGTTCTGGAAAGTGCGGGCGATCCCCGCCTTGGCCACTTCATGCGGAGCGGAGGGTGAATAAGGTTTTCCGTCCAGCTCAAAGGTGCCGGTATCGGGCTGGTACAAGCCGGTAATCACATTGAAGAACGTGGTCTTGCCGGCGCCGTTAGGACCTATCAGGCCGTAGATTTGCCCTTGCTTGATTTCTATCCCAACATTGGACAAGGCTTGCAGCCCGCCGAACCGCTTGTTGGCGCCTTCAATTTTTAAAATTGTCTTTTCAGTCATGGCGATTCCCTTATGCCGCAGCCGCAGTGTCTTTACTGCTGGTTATTCTGTCTTCGTGTTTGGGCGCCGGCCACAAGCCCGCAGGCCGGTTCAGCATGATGACCACCATCGCCAGACCGTACAGTAATTGACGCAGCACTTCCGCTTCAATCAGGATTTTTCCGAACAACAGATTTTGGACCGGCTCTACGGTATGGCGCAGCACTTCTGGCAAGGCGGACAGGATCACCGCCCCCAATACCACGCCGGGAATATGACCGATACCGCCCAGCACCACCATCGCCAGCACCGAAATCGACTCCAGCAGCGAGAAGGATTCCGGCGATACGAAACCCTGGAAAGCGGCAAACATCGATCCGGCGATGCCGCCGAAAGACGCACCCATGGAGAACGCCAGCAGCTTGATGTTACGGGTATTGATGCCCATCGCCTTGGCGGCGATTTCATCCTCGCGTATCGCTACCCAGGCGCGCCCCAGCCGTGAATGCTGCAAGCGCGATGAAATGAAGATAATCGCGATACACAGGCCCAGGAACAGGAAGTAGTACGCGTTGACCGAGGGCATGCTGAAGCCGCCGATATGGACGGTCGCTTGCGAACCGGCCGCACCGTTCAGCGAAACGCCGAAAATACGGATGGGATCGATCAGGTTGATGCCTTGCGGGCCATTGGTGAAATTGATAGGCGAATTCATGTTGTTCATGAAGATGCGGATGATTTCACCAAAGCCCAGCGTCACGATCGCCAGGTAGTCACCGCGCAGTTTCAGGGTCGGGGCCCCAAGCAGCGCGCCGAAAAATCCCGCCAGGGCGGCGGCCATGGGCACGATGAACCACACCGACAGGTGCAGACCGTTCTTTGTGATTTCGGGTCCGCAGACCATGATCAGGAAATTGCCGACTGCCGGGTAGTTATTGACGAAGGACTCCAGCACTACCGCGAACTGCGGCGACGCCAGCAGGCCCGCCATGTAGGCGCCGACCGCATAGAACGCAATGTAACCCAAATCCAGCAAGCCGGCAAAGCCGACCACGGTATTCAGACCCAGCGCCAGCATGATGTACAACAGCGCGAAGTCGATGATACGCACCCAGGAATTGCCGAAATTGGAGGCGATGAAAGGGAATGCGACCAGCACGACCGCCATCACGGCAAAGCTGGTATACGCTTTTGTGGGATTATTTTTTATATCAAAAATGCTCGACATGTGTGTCTCCTTAGGCGCGATCTGCAACACGTTCACCCATGATGCCGGATGGCCGCAAGGTCAATACGATAATCAGCACGATAAACGCGAAGATATCCTGATACTGGCTTCCCAGGATGCCGCCGGTGAGGTCGCCGATATACCCGGCCCCCAGGCTTTCTATCAGACCCAGCAAAACGCCGCCGACCATCGCGCCATAGATATTGCCGATACCGCCGAGTACAGCGGCGGAGAAAGCTTTCAAGCCGGGCGTAAATCCCATGGCAAACTGGGCGGAAGAATAGTTTGCGGCCCACATCACGCCGGCAATCGCCGCCAGCGCCGCGCCGATCGCAAACGTGGCGACGATCACCTTGTTGGAGTCCACCCCCATCAAACCGGCAACGCGGGGGTTCTCAGCGGTGGCGCGCATCGCGCGCCCCATCTTGGTTTTTTCAACCAGCAGCACCAATCCCACCATCGCCAGCGTTGCCAGCAGCAGCAGCAATACCTGGGTCTGTGAAATTACTGCACCGCCGATCGGAATCGGAGTGAAAGGCATCACTGAAGGGAAAGGGATCGGGCTGCGGCCCCAGATCATCATCGCAAAAACCTGCAGCAGGATGGAAACGCCGATCGCGGTGATCAGCGGAGCCAGCCGCGGCGCGTTCCGCAATTTGCGATATGCCACACGTTCTATTATTATGTTGACGGCCATACATACCGGTATGGCGCCGATAATGGCTATGATCAGTTGCACGATGCCGGGTAAACCCGGTGCGATGGACTGCAATACCTTGAGTATCGTAATACCCACCATCGCCCCCACCATCAACACGTCGCCGTGGGCGAAGTTGATCAGGTTCAGAACACCGTACACCATGGTGTACCCGAGCGCGACCAGGTCGTACATACTCCCCAGCACCAATCCATTAATTATTTGTTGGATAAACGTATCCATATTGTTTCTCTCTCTTGTAAACGAATCAAAATTTCGCCGAAAAACAAACTCCTGGCTCGGAGGCGTATTCAGCAAAAATCATTCCTGATAACAAAAGCGGCACCCCGATCAAAGTTGGGTGCCGCTAGATCCTGGCAATCTGTTATCCAAAAGGACGCGTTATATTATTCGGAGCAATGGAAATGTGGTGAAAACACATGATAGGACTCTCCTCGACAACTTTTGGTGAAAAAGCTTTTGTTATATTCTGGTACTACTTATAGGTAATCCAGCGATTGCGGCGAGATTATACAGACTGGCAATCTCGTAGCAATGGCAAAGAAACCACTAGTGTTTCGGCAAGTACATAAATACTACTATACCCGTCCTCGCCGGCACAGCGAAAACCCGAAAATTCCCGCCTTCGGCTGCGCAGCAATGTTAGCGACGAAATCACCTAATAAAATACGGAATAAGAAGAGAGTTACAAATTTAATTTCAGAGCGACAGCAAGGGATGGGCCAAGAACCCGTGTCTATTTTGCTATATTCAGGCCCTTGGGCATAGGGAAAGTGACGTTTTCAATCGCACCGTCCAGAGTGCGCACACTCTCCGCGCCCAATTGCTTCAACCTGTCAATCACATCCTGCACCAATACCTCCGGCGCGGAAGCGCCAGCGGTAACCCCTATGCGCCGGACATCCGCCAGCCATGCGGGATCGATGGCATCTGCGTTTTCTATCATATATGATGCAGCCCCTTTTTTCAGCGCTACTTCGCGCAAGCGATTGGAATTGGAACTGTTGGCGCTGCCGACCACAATCACCAGGTCCACTTGCGGCGCCATGAATTTGACCGCTTCCTGGCGGTTGGTAGTGGCATAGCAAATGTCACCTTTTTTGGGTTCGCTGATATGCGGAAAGCGCTGCTTCAGTGCGGCGATGATCTCTTTGGTGTCGTCGACGGACAACGTGGTTTGCGATACGTAGGCCAGCAAGTCGGGATCGGTCACCTGCAGGCTGGCGACGTCGTCGACGGTTTCCACCAGATACATGCCGCCCTCGCTCTGCCCCATGGTGCCCTCCACTTCAGGATGCCCCTGGTGACCTATCATGACGATCTCGCGGCCTTCGCGGCGCATCTTGGCCACCTCCATATGCACCTTGGTGACCAGCGGGCAAGTCGCATCGAATACCGTCAGCCCCCTGGCCTCGGCATCTTTCCTGACGCTTTGCGGCACGCCGTGGGCGGAGAAGATCAAGGTATTCCCAGGGGGTACATCATCCAGATCCTCAATAAAGATCGCGCCTTTTTCCCGCAGGTCGCTGACGACGTAAGCATTGTGCACAATTTCATGGCGCACATAGATGGGAGCACCAAATTGTTGCAGCGCACGTTCAACAATCTCGATTGCCCGGTCTACACCGGCACAAAAACCGCGCGGCTGCGCCAATAAAATTTCTTTATCCATAATTGAAACCGAATTCCACTTATCCACTTGATTACATGAGCTTACGCCAAGCTCGCGCCTACTCACAGTATGCCGATGATCCTGGTTTCGAATAGCAGCGTCTGTCCCGCCAACGGATGATTAAAGTCAAACAATGCGCCCTCATCATCCAGCGCGCGCAAAATGCCGGCGAAGCGGCCACCCGACGGCGCGGCAAAGTCGACCAGGTCGCCGATCGCGTATTGCTCGCCGAAATTTGAATTCTCCTTCAAGGTCGCAAGCGACACGCGCTGCAACAGCTCGGGATTGCGCGGCCCAAAGGCTTTTTCGGGCGGCAATTCCTGGGTTGTATGCGATCCTTCTGCCAGCCCCAGCAGTGAAGCTTCCAGCTCGGGAGCCAGTTGGCCCATACCTAATTGCAATGTTGCAGGATTTTCATTAAAAGTACTGATAATATCCTCACCTTGCATGCTTGCAAGTCGATAATGCAAGGTCAGGTAGGCATCCGGGGTGACCACTGGGGTCGCTGCAGGCGTATATGGTGTAGACATAATTCAGTGCGAGATCAGGTAAGCCAGTATTGTAAGCCAGCTAGCGCGCATTGACATTTTCTTCGCAATTTAGGACTCATTTATTTATGGCGATTACCGACTGGCCGGAAGACCAAAGGCCGCGAGAACGGCTGATCAAGAGCGGCGCCCAAGCGCTGTCCGACGCAGAACTGCTGGCGGTGTTCCTGCGCGTAGGCGTCAAGGGGAAAAGTGCGGTGGATCTGGGCCGGGATATGCTCGGCCGCTTCGGCTCCTTGTCGGGCCTGTTTTCTGCATCGATCAAGGACTTCTCGTCCATGCACGGCCTGGGAGACGCCAAGTATGCGCAATTGCAGGCAGTACTGGAATTGGCCAAGCGCGCCATTTCCGAAGAATTGCAGAGCAGTACCGGCCTGTCATCCCCGCAAGCGGTAAAAAATTACTTGCAACTAATGATAGGCAACAAGCCCTATGAATCATTTGCAGTACTCTTCCTGGACATTAAAAACCGGCTGATAACGTCTGAGGAATTGTTTCGCGGCACGCTCAGCCATGCCAGCGTCTATCCCAGGGAAGTCGTGAAGGCAGCTTTACAACACAATGCCGCAGCGATCATCCTGGCGCACAACCATCCATCCGGCTCTTGCGAACCAAGCAATGCGGATATCACGCTGACACAGACGCTGAAGCAAGCCTTATCGCTCGTGGATGTCAGGGTGCTGGACCATTTCATCGTCGCCAATCCCCATGTTTATTCTTTCGCTGAACACGGCCTGGTTTAGTAGTTTACCAATGAAAATTCAAATTGTTAAATTTAAAAAATTAAAAAGACACAATTAATTTCTGCAAGTCGTTGATAATTCGCGGAATTTTCGTTATACTCACCTTTTTTCCAATTCTGGAAACCACTAAGGAGTTAAGCATGGCACGTGTCTGCCAAGTTACTGGGAAGGGGCCAATGGTTGGCAACAACGTTTCCCACGCTAATAACAAAACTAAACGTCGTTTCTTGCCTAACCTGCAAAATCGCCGCTTTTTCGTAGAATCAGAAAATCGCTGGGTTTCCCTGCGTTTGTCTAATGCCGGCCTGCGCATCATTGACAAAATCGGCATCGATGCCGTTTTGGTTGATCTGCGTGCTCGCGGCGAAAAAGTTTAAGCGAAACTATTGTTAGGAAAATATCATGGCTAAATCTGGTCGCGACAAAATCAAACTGGAATCGACTGCTGGTACGGGTCATTTCTACACAACATCAAAAAACAAGCGCACGATGCCTGAAAAAATGGAGATCATGAAGTTTGATCCCAAGGCGCGTAAGCACGTTATCTACAAAGAAACCAAGATCAAGTAATCTTTGCTTCTTTGCAAAAAAATCCCTGCATGACATGCTCTGCGGGGATTTTTTTCATCCCCAGTACCTGTAGCGCGTCGTTCGGACACCTGATTGGCGAGTGACACCCGCCTCGTACCTGCTCCTATGAGCCCTCCCCCTGTTGCATGATCGCAAGAACTCCTCACCGAGCAGACTGTGCTATCCAGCCATGGACGGCGACCCATGCGTACCGCGAGGGCGGTTAAAAATACAGCCAATAAAAAACGGCGCATCAAGCGCCGTTTTCAGTTAACACCTTGCGATCATCGATCACGCATAGCTGCGCAGCCTGCGCGAGAAGTCATGCAAGGCCTGGATGCCGGAGGCTTCCGCACGGGTGCACCAGTCTTGCAACTGATGGACCAGCTGTTCGCGGCTGACGGTTGATCGCTCCCAGATCAGGCCCAGTTCCACACGCATGTCGTGCATGGTCTTCAGGGCTTTGCTATGCGCCAGCACTTCCGACAAATGCTGCTGCTGAGGTGCCTCCAGCTTGGTCGGTTCGCGTTGCAGGAATTTTTTCGCAGACTTCAGGAAACCGGCTTCAAACTCACTCTTTTCACGCAAGTGGGTAATCTCATCGCCCCAAGTGCGGCGCAGGGACTTGGCATACTTGGACATGACGTCATAACGGTTGGTGATCACTGCTTGTAGCGTTTCCATATCGATGACGGATTTGATCTCGGCAAACTTGGGTTCCGGCGCCACTTTCTTTACCTTGGCCAGGCCGACAATTTCCATCATGCGGATGTACATCCAGCCGATATCAAACTCGTACCACTTGGACGACAATTTTGCCGAGGTGCCAAAAGTATGGTGATTATTGTGCAGCTCTTCACCACCGATGAGGATGCCGAAAGGCACAATATTCCTGGACGCATCCACGCAATCGTAGTTGCGATATCCCCAGTAGTGGCCGATACCGTTGATGATGCCGGCAGCCGTGACAGGGATCCACAACATTTGCACGGCCCAGACGGTAACGCCGATCACACCGAACAGCATGATGTCGATAATCAGCATCAATGCCACGCCCTGCCAGCTGTATTTGCTGTACAGATTCCGCTCCATCCAGTCATCCGGCGTGCCGTGACCATATTTTTGCAGGGTTTCCAGGTTTTTGGATTCGGCGCGATACAACTCCGCGCCTTCCCAGAATACTTTTTTAATCCCGCGCGTGACAGGACTATGCGGATCTTCTTCAGTTTCGCACTTCGCGTGATGCTTGCGGTGAATGGCAGCCCACTCCTTGGTTACCTGGCCGGTCGTCAACCACAACCAGAAACGAAAAAAGTGACTGGGGATAGCATGCAGATCCAGCGCGCGATGCGCCTGGCAACGGTGCAGGAAGATGGTGACGCTCGCAATGGTGATGTGAGTAACCGCCATTGTGAAAAAAAAGATCTGCCAACCAGAGGCACGGGTAATGCCATTTGACAAGAAATCAATTACTGTATCGATAAAAGTGCTCAAAATGACATGTACTCCTTGGTTAATCACACTATCTTAGCTTATTTTGACGGCTACAGGCGACAAGGCCCATAGATTATTTTTTTCCGCATTGTACGCGATTTTTTTCACTTCTGGTCTGAAACTTTGTCAGGGGCATTGATCAAAGTAACAACTCTTTGCGCATAGGGCAGTTCTATTTTATTTTCTTGCAACATTCCCCATAGTGCACGATTCACATCGGATGTGACATTGCCACGGCCGTTTTCCGGGTCGCTGATCCAGAATCCCACTCTCAGCTCCAGGCCGTCTACGCCAAATTTCACCAGATAGGCAGAGGGTGGGGACTCCTTGGATACGCGGTCGACCTTGGCGGCTGTTTGCGCCAGCAAAGGCAATAATGCTTCGATATCGGTGTTATAGGCCACGACCAAATCTGTTGTGACCGACACGGACCGATCGCTCAGCGAATAGTTTTGCACCGCGTTCGACACCAGCATTTCATTGGGAATCACCGACTCGCCGCCATCCAGACCTTTCAATACCGTATACCTGGTGTTGATCTGCGTGACCTTGCCATTGTATTTATCTACTGTAATGATGTCGCCGATGGACATGCTCCTGTCCAATAGGATGATGAAGCCGGACACGTAACTGCTGGTGATCTTTTGCAAACCAAAACCCAGGCCGACGCCCAAGGCGCCGCCAAAGACAGATAAGACCGTAAGATCGATACCGACCAGCGTCAGACTAACAAGGATGGCAACCAGGACCAGTACTGCACGTCCCAAGCGCGACAATACAACGCGCAGTGAAGTGTGCATGGTCGGAACCTGCATCAATCTCGCGTCTAAAGCAGCGCTTGCCCACAGAGCAATAATCATTGTTACGACCACAGAAACAATTGCTTGCAGTATCGTCAGCAGGGAAACCTTGTTGTGGCCTATTGGCAGGACGACCTCGTCCAGTGCATCCAACAAGTCCGGCCACAGGCCGGTAAAGTGCAGCACCAGTCCCAGCCAGACCAGGCCGGCAAAGAATTTCTCAAATAGGGCCAGGAAAGTGCCGACCTCCCCGTCGCGCACGAAAGTGCGCCTGAATACATAAAAACCGAAACGTATCAGCGCCAGCGAACCTATCAAGGGGATCAGCACGCTCAATAAATGGACGTGCTGCCACTTCACCAGTATTGCCCTCGC
>Ga0210384_10002461_pt1 | contig 22571 bp, 19 predicted proteins | sample IncBWH2MmetaG_FD_160574 | JGI IMG/M metagenome (GOLD analysis project Ga0210384, IMG submission 160574) | Forest soil microbial communities from Barre Woods Harvard Forest LTER site, Petersham, Massachusetts, United States - Inc-BW-H-2-M | ecosystem: Environmental > Terrestrial > Soil >...
GAGCGTTTGCACGCTGCTGCAATTCCACAGCTTCGGTTTCGGTAAGCTTCATGGCGACCTCCGAGGCCTCAATGATACTTCCGTTTTAAACGTTACAGTCCACTAGTCAATGTATGCCGGTGCCAGGTCTTGCCTTGAATGCCGGTGCCAGGTCTTGCCTGGCAATACATGACATGCGTCGTCAACATATCGTTCGTAAGCTCGACGCGTCATCTTCACTCATGAAACGTCATGGACACTCGAACGACCCCCGCGACACCGCTGCCGCGCGCACGCGCTTCGGTACTTCTCGTCGCCGCGCTGTCGGTGGCGACCCTGCTGGCCTCGTCGGCGCGCGCGCAGGCACCGGCGCCGGCGCCAGCGGCGTCCGCGTCGCAAGACGGCCTGCACGATTTCGACTTCGTGATCGGGCGCTGGAAGGCGCACCTGCGCAAGCTGCTGCACCCGTTGACGGGCTCCACGACCTGGGTCGAGTATGACGGCACGTCCGTCATGACCAAGCTGTGGGACGAGCGCGCGAACATGGAGGAATTCGACGTCGCGACCACCGATCCCCGCGCCGGCGATCGCGCGCGCATCGAGGGCCAGACGCTGCGCCTGTACGACCCGGCGTCGCACCAGTGGAGCCTCTACCTTCTCGATGCCGCGAAAGGCAAGCTGCTGCTGCCCGCCACGGTCGGCGCGTTCAGCAATGGCCGCGGCGAATTCTTCGATGCCGAGGAGCTCGACGGCCGCACGATCCTCGTTCGCTATGTCTGGACGCACCCGGCGCCGCACGCCGCACACATGGAGCAGTCGTTTTCGCCGGATTGGGGAAAGACCTGGGAGGCCAACTGGATCCTCGACCTGACGCCGCAGGCCCGCTAGATCCCGGTGCCAGATCCCGGTGCCAGGTCTTGCCCTTGCGGTTGCCCACAACGTAGTCGGCCGCGATCCACCGGCTGACGTGGGTGTCGCATCGCGCGTGCATGAAGACGGCGCGCGAGGCCAGGGCGGGGGCCTAACGGGCCCGCATCTCCAGCAGGGCGGCCAGCGTCGCCTCCGTCGCGTCGTCGTCCGGTCGCGTCCGGTGCGCGATGCCCAGCGCCCGCGACAGCGCGGGCTTCAACGGCCGCATGGCGATGCGCGCGTCCGGCGCCGGCGCGCCCGCCTCGTGCGGCAGCAGCGCGGCACCGTAGCCCGCGGCCACCAGGCTCTTCATCGCGTCGTTGTAGTTCAGCTCGATGCGCGCCTGCGGCCGCTCGCCGGCCGCGGCGAACCATTCGGCGGTCTGGCGCGAGAGCCGCGTGCCGCGATCGTTGGCGATCAGCGGCCGGGCGGCCAGCCAGGCCGGCGTCACGTGCCGCGGCGGGTTCCAGCCGGCCGGGACGAACGCCAGCACCGGATCGCGGCGCCAGGGCTGCACGCGAAGGCCGCGCAATGCCGGCTGCGGCAGCGCCATGATGCCGATGTCCAGGCTGCCGGACGCCAGCCGCGCCAGGGCTTCCTCGCTGGTGAGCACGGCCACCTGCACGTCGATCTCCGGATGCCGCGCGGCCAGCGCCTCCAGCGCCCGCGGCAGCAGGTGCGCCAGCGCGCCGGTGGAGGCGCCCAGCCGCACGCGGCCGCCGCGCGCGGCGATCTGGCGCTGCACCGTCTGCAGCAGGTCGTCGGCCTCGGCCAGCAGCCGCCGAGCCTTCTCGATCAGCAGGCCGCCGGCCGACGTCGGCGTGACGCCGGCCGGGGCGCGGTGCAGCAGGCGCGCGCCCAGGCGGGCTTCGAGCTGCGCCACGTGCAGCGTCACCGTGGGCGGCGCCAGGTGCAGCGCCTTGGCGGCCGCGGCGAACGAGCCGAGGTCGGCCACCGCCAGCAGCGTGCGCAGTCGGTCGAGGTTGAGTTCGCGCATCGAGATCGCCTTCAGGTTTCCTGAATCATTAGTTTGACAGATTCAACTGGCCTGCATTCGATGGCCGATGCACCATGCGCCTCGAAACAACCCGGAGCGCTCCATGACCCCTTTCGTCTTCATCGATGGCGACCAAGGCACCACCGGCCTGCAGGTGCGCCAATGGCTGGCCGGGCGCCCCGACCTGCGCCTGCTGCAGCTGCCGCCCGAGCATCGCAAGAGCGCGGCGCATCGGGCCGAGGCCCTGAACGACTGCGACGTCGCGTTGCTGTGCCTGCCCGACGACGCCGCCCGCGAGGCCGTGGCGCTGGTGCGCCGGCCCGGCGTGCGGGTGATCGACGCCAGCTCGGCGCATCGCACGGCGCCGGGCTGGGTCTATGGCCTGCCGGAACTGGAGGCCGCGCAGCCCGCGCGCATCGCCGCCGCCGAACGCGTGAGCAATCCCGGCTGCTATCCCACGGGCGCGGTGGCCTTGCTCAGGCCCCTGGTCGACGCGGGCCTGCTGCCGGCCGACTACCCGCTGGCCATCCACGCGGTGTCGGGCTACTCGGGACGCGGCCGCGCGGGACTCGACGATCACGAAGGCGCCGCCGGCGTCGACGCGCCGCCGTTCCAGGTCTACGGCCTGGGCCTGAAGCACAAGCACGTGCCCGAGATCCAGCGGCACGCCGGCCTCGCGCACGCGCCGGCGTTCGTGCCGGCGTATGGCCACTATCGGCAGGGCATCGTGTTGACGATCGCGCTGCACCTGCGCCTGCTGCCCGCCGGCGTGACGGCCGCGCGCCTGCATGCGGCGCTCCAGGCGCGCTACGCGGGGCAGGCCTTCATCGAGGTGCAGCCGCCGGCCGACGATGCCGATGCGCTGCGGCTCGATCCCAGGGTGCTCAACGGCAGCAACCGGCTGCGGCTGTCGGTGTTCGCGCAGGAGCGCACGGGCCAGGTGCTGCTGGCCGCGGTGTTCGACAACCTGGGCAAGGGCGCCGCCGGCGCGGCGGTGCAGAACCTCGACCTGATGCTGGGCCTCGCGGCGGGCCAGCTCTCCGGCGTGCGCTCGCCTTCGAGCCCCTGAAATGGCGCCGGGGGCGACCGTCGATGCGGTCGCCCCCGGCGTCTTGTCAGCGCGGTGCCGACGCGATCAGTGCGCGGCAGGCTGGAACGCCGGATCGCCCATCTGCCACAGCGCGAACGACCACAGGTCGGCGGTGAGGTTCTCGCGCTGCGAGGTGCTGGAACCCAGGCCGTGGCCCGCGTCGTAGTCCACGCGCAGCAGCACGGGCTTGCCGCTGGAGGTGGCGGCCTGCACGCGGGCGGCCATCTTGGTCATCTGCCAGGGCGAGACGCGCGGGTCGTTGGCGCCGGTGGTGAACATCACGGCCGGGTAGGGCGTGCCGTCGCGCACGTGCACGTAGGCGCCCATCTGGTACAGGCCGTGGAAGCCGGCCTCGTCCTTCACGGAGCCGAACTCGCTGACGTTGGGCGGACCGTTGGGCTCGGTCTCGGCGCGCAGCGTGTCGGACATGCCCACGAGGTCGAGGATCACGCCGAACAGCTCCGGACGCCGCGTCATGGCGCCGCCCACCGTGATGCCGCCGGCGCTGCCGCCTTCGCCGGCCAGGCGGGCGGAGGTCGTGTACTTGTGGGCTATCAGGTACTGGCCGCAGGCGATGAAGTCCTGCACGGTGTTGAGCTTCGTGAGCATGAAGCCGGCCTGGTGCCAGCCCTCGCCGTACTCGCCGCCGCCGCGCAGGTGGCCGGTGGCGATCACGCCGCCGCGCTCCAGCCACGCCAGCTGCGTCGGCGAGAAGCGCGGCTCGAGCGCCAGGCCGTAGCTGCCGTAGCCGTCGAGGATGGTGGGGTGGCTGCCGTCGGCCACCATGTCCTTGCGATGGATGATGGACAGCGGGATGCGCGTGCCGTCGTCGCCCGTGGCGAACACCTCCTCGGCCACGAAGGCGGAGGTGTCGATGGACGACGGCGGATTCAGGCCGGTGTTGGCCGATTTCGCGTTCGCGGGATCGTAGGCCAGCGTCTGGGGCGACTGCAGCCAGCCGCGGATGGTGTACAGCGCGCCGGCCTGGCCCGGGTCGGTGACGAGCTCGCTCACGTTGCCCTCGAACGGCGTGGGCACGTCGTCGCTGTGCTTGCCGTCGAACGACACGCGGTGCAGGTGCGACACCGCGCCGTCGCGCACGCGGGTGTACAGGCCGTCCTTGGCGATCTCGACGTTGGTCAGCACGCCCGAACCTTCGGGCAGCACGACCGTGGCCTTGGCCAGCACCGGGTTCGCGAGCGGCAGCGACAGCAGGCGGAAGCGCGGCGCGCCCTTCTGCGACATGAAGTACAGCGTCTGGCCGCGCAGCATGTAGGTGGTGACGCCGTCGCCGACGTCGGCGATCTTCTTCCACGGCGTGGCCGCGCCCTTGACCTGGGCCAGCGGCGCCACGTAGAGGGTGGACGGGTTGTCGTCGTCGTTGTGGTTGGCGATGGCCAGCACGTACGGCGAATCGGGCGCCGTCACGAGCCAGGTGGCCTGGCCTTCCGGCACGTCCAGCCTGGGCGACACGCCGCGGCCGAACACCACGGCATCGGCCTCGCCGTCGGGGTTCTTGCCCAGCACGTGCAGGTAGGTGCGTCCGTTGTACAGCGTCTCGTTGGCGGGCGTGTTCGGCCCCGGCTTGACGTAGCGCAGGTAGAAGAACGACTTGTTGTCGGCCAGCCAGGCCACGCGGCTGTTGGACGCGCGGTCGATGGACTCGGCCTCCACCTTGCCGGTGGCCACGTCCATCACGTGCAGCACGCTGTTTTCCGAGCCGCCGGTGGACAGACCGTACGCCAGGCGCTTGCCGTCCCACGAGGGCATGAAGAAGTCGAGCGCGAAGTGGGTGGATGAGCCCTTGCCCATCTCGCCCGGATCGACCAGCAGGTGTTCCTCGCCCTTCTCGCCGTCGCGGTAGTAGAGCTTGGGCAGCGGCGCGCCCGGTTGCACCACCTCGTAGAACAGGCGCTGGCCGCGGCGCACGAAGCCGCCACGGCGCAGGTCGGTGTTGGACAGCGCGTGCACGCGCTCGAGCAGCGCCTTGCGGCCCGGCAGCACGTCGAGCTGGCCGCGCGTGTAGTCGGCCTGGGCCTTCATCCAGGTGGTGATCTCGGGGTTGGCGAGATCTTCCATGTAGCGGTAGTTGTCGACGACCGCGGTGCCGAAGTAGGTGTCCGTGACCGGATGCACCGGCGCGACCGGCTGGCCCGGCGCGGCCGCGAGCGCGTGCGTGAGGAACCCGAAGCCGAGCGCGAGGCCGGCGAGCAGGGGACGCGGCGTATGGTTGATTCGCATGGCGAAATTTGTTTGGAGATTCGAAGCGCGGGAGTTTACGTTCGTGGCCAAAGCCCGCAATCGCGGGTTTGCCAGCGAGTGGGCCGCGCTTTCGGGAGGCCTGCGCCCCGACGTCGCCGGGAAGGACGAAAATGCCGGAAACGGCGCGCCTCGCCGGATTGGATCCGAAGGTATCTTTCCCCCATGACCGCAAGCAGCTTCTTCTGGCACGACTACGAAACCTTCGGCCGCGTGCCCCGGCGCGACCGCCCGGCGCAGTTCGCCGGCATCCGCACCGATGCCCAGCTGAACGAGGTGGGGCAGCCGGTCATGCACTACTGCAGGCCGTCGCCCGATTCGCTGCCCGACCCCGAATCCTGCCTGCTCACGGGCATCGTGCCGCAGACCTGTCTCCAGCAGGGGCTGCCGGAGCACGCGTTCGCCGCCGAGATCGAAGGCGCGCTGGCGCTGCCGGGCACCATCGGCGTGGGCTACAACACCATCCGCTTCGACGACGAGGTCACGCGCCACCTGTTCTGGCGCAACCTGATCGACCCGTATGCGCGCGAATGGCAGAACGAGTGCGGCCGCTGGGATCTGCTCGATGTCGTGCGCGCCACCTGGGCGTTGCGGCCCGAGGGCATCGAATGGCCGAAGCACGACGACGGCCGGCCGTCGTTCAAGCTGGAGCACCTCACCCGCGCCAACGGCATCGCGCACGAGGCGGCGCACGACGCGCTGTCCGACGTGCGCGCCACCATCGCGCTGGCCCGGCTCATCCGCGACCGCCAGCCGCGGCTGTGGGAGTTCTGCCTGAAGCTGCGCCGCAAGGAGGCCGTGTGGGCCGAGGTGGGCGCCGGCCGGCCGTTCCTGCACATCTCGGGCATGTTCGGCGTGGAGAACGGCTGCATGGCCATCGTGTATCCGCTGGCCCAGCATCCCACCAACAAGAACGAGCTGCTGGTGTGGGACCTGGCGCACGACCCGCGGGAGCTCGCGGGCCTGAGCGCCGAGACCCTGCGCCAGCGCCTGTTCACGCGCAGCGCCGACCTGCCCGAGGGCGTCACGCGCCTGCCGGTCAAGAGCATCCACGCCAACAAGTCGCCCATCGTCGTGGGCAACCTCAAGACGCTGTCGGCCGAGACCGCCGCCCGCCATGCCATCGACGTCGAACGCGCGCTGCGCCACGCCCAGGCCGCGCCGGACGTCGCCACGCTGATGCAGGGCGCCTGGCGCGAGGTCTATGCGCGGCCGGCGCCCGCGTCGGCCGTCGACGTCGACGAAGACCTGTACGGCGGCTTCGTCGGCAACGACGACCGCCGCAAGCTGGAGCGCCTGCGCCGCCTGCCGGGCGACCAACTGGCCGGCCAGCGCGTGGTGTTCGACGATCCGCGGCTGGAGGAGATCCTGTTCCGCTACCGCGCCCGCAACTTCGCCGACACGCTCAGCGCGCAGGAGAACGAGCGCTGGGTCGACCATTGCAGCGCGCGCCTGCACGAGGGCGCCGGCGGCGCCACCACGCTGTCCGACTTCTTCGAGCGCATCGACCAGCTCAACGAGGAAGCCGACGAGCGCGGCCAGGAGATCCTGGGCGCGCTGTACGACTACGCCGAGCAGATCGCGCCGCCGTTGCGCGAGGGCTTGTGAGCGCCGAGGTCGCGGTCGTCGGGGCCGGCGCGGTCGGCTGCTACTACGGCGGCATGCTGGCGCGCGCCGGCGTGGCGGTGACGCTCATCGGGCGGCCGGCGCACGTCGAGGCCATGAAGCGCGACGGGCTGCGGCTCACCACCGCGGCGTTCGACGAGCACGTGCGGGTCGACGCCGGCACCGACGTCGCGGCCGTGGCCGGCGCCGGCCTGGTGCTGGTGTGCGTGAAGTCCACCGACACCGAGTCCACGGCCGTGGAACTGGCCGCGCACCTGGCGCCGGGCGCCGTCGTGCTGAGCCTGCAGAACGGCGTCGACAACGCGCCGCGCATGCAGTCGGCGCTGGGCCGTCCGGTGGCCCCGGCCGTGGTCTACGTCGCCAGCGAGATGGACGGCCCCGGCCATGTGCGGCACAAGGGCCGCGGCGAACTGGTCATTCCGTCGGACATCCGGGGCGGCCTCGATTCGGCCGGCATCGTCGCGCTGTTCGGGCGCGCGGGCGTGCCGGTGGAACTGTCGGACAACGTCATCGGCGCGCTGTGGGGCAAGCTGCTGCTCAACTGCGGCTACAACGCCATCTCGGCCATCACCGACATCCCGTACGGGCCCATGGTGACGCTGCCGGGCGTGGCGCGGACGGTGCACGACGCGGTCGTCGAATGCCTGGCCGTGGCGGCCGCGCTGGGGGTCACGATTCCCGGCGACGTGTGGGCGTCGGTGGAACGCATCGCCACGTCGATGCCGGGCCAGGTGTCGTCCACCTGCCAGGACCTGCGCCGCGGCAAGCCCACCGAGATCGACCACCTGAACGGATACATCGTGCGCGAAGGCGAGCGGCTGGGAGTGCCCACGCCGCTCAATCGGGCGTTGTGGGCGCTCGTGAAGGCGCTGGAGACCAGGGCGGCTGGCTGATCAGCGCAGGCTCGGCGCCAGCCGCTGCCCCGGATCCTGCGCCGGCTGCGGCGGCACCGCCGGCCTGGGCGCCGGATGCGCGGGCTGCGTGGCACCGGGCGGCGTGGGCGGCACCGGCTGCAGCAGGATCGCGTTGGGGCTCGAAGGCTGCACGGCCGTTCCCGCGCTGCCTTCGGGCTCCGACGCCGTCTCGCGCGGCGCGCCGGCCACCTCCACCGACGGCGGATTGCCCGGCAGCATGCCGAGATACGAGATCCAGCCGCCGCCCACGAACTCGTCGTAGAGCCAGTCGCCCTGCACCTGCTGCACGCCCGGGGGCGGCTGCAGCATCGCCACCGGCTCGTTCTTCAATGCCTGGCGCATGTAGTCGATCCAGATCGGCAGCGCCAGCGTGGCGCCGAACTCGCGGGCGCCCAGGCTGGTGTTGTCGTCGCGGCCCATCCACACCACGGTGGTGACCTTGGGCTGGAAGCCGGCGAACCAGGTGTCGACGGCGTCGTTGGTGGTGCCGGTCTTGCCGTAGAGATCCGGGCGCTTGAGCGTGGACTGGGCCTTGGCGGCCGTGCCCGAGCGCGTCACCTCGTTGAGCAGGCTGGACATCACGAAGGCGTTGCGCGCCGGGATGATGCGCGCGTCCTCGCCGGGCGCGTCCGGCAGCCTGGGCGCCTCGAACAGCACCTTGCCCTGGGCATCGGTGATCTTCTCGATGAAGCGCGGCATCACGCCGTAGCCGCCGTTGGCGAAGGCGGCGTAGGCGCGCGCCATCTGCATGGGCGTGACGCTGCCGGCGCCGAGCGCCAGCGTGAGGTTGTCGGGCTGCTTGCCCGCGTCCAGGCCAAATTGCCCGACCCAGTTGCGGACGGTGTTGGTGCCCAGGTTCTGCACCACGCGGATGCTGACCAGGTTCTTCGATTTCGCCAGCGCCTCGCGCAGCGAGATCGGGCCCATCAGCGGCTCGTCGTCGTCGTGCGGATCCCAGTGCTTGCCGCCGGTGAGCGCGTCGTCGATGCTGATGGGCGCGTCCATGACCTGCGTCTGGGGCTGGATGCCGTGCTCCAGCGCCGCCGAGTAGATGAAGGTCTTGAAGCTGGAGCCGGGCTGGCGCCAGGCGCTGGTGACGTGGTTGAACTGGCTGTGCGAGAAGTCGAAGCCGCCCACCAGCGCGCGCACCTGGCCCGTGGCGGAGTCCAGCGACACCAGCGCGCCCTGGACGTCGGGCCACTGGGCGAGGCGCCATTCGCTCTTGTAGCCGGCGTCGCCGGCGGTGCGCATCACGCGGATGATGGCGCCGCGCTCGATGGCGAGGTCTGCCGCCGCCTTGGGCTTGAGCGCGGCCTGCGCGCCGCGCAGCGCGTCGCCGGTGAGGTGCAGCGTCTCGCCGCTGGCCAGGATCGCCACCACTTCCCGGGGGCTCGCGTGCGTGACCACGGCCACGCGCAGGTCGTCGTCGTCTGGATGGTCGTGCAGCGCGGCGGCGGCGGCGCTGTCGATGTCGGCGTCGGTATCCGGCAGGTCTTCGTTGTCCTCGGGGCCGCGGTAGGCCTGGCGGCGGTCGAAGTCGATCACGCCCTTGCGCACGGCCGCCTGCGCGGCGGCCTGGTCGGCCGAGACCAGCGACGTCGTCACCTTCAGGCCCTGCGAGTACGCGGCCTCGCCGAAGCGCTGCACCACCTGCTGGCGCACCATCTCGGCCAGGAATTCGGCGCTGACCGCCGGGACCCAGTGGCCGGTGATCTTCAGCGGCTGCGTCTTCGCGGCCGCCCACTGTGCGTCGTCGAGCACGCCCGTCTCGTGCATGCGCAGCAGCACCACCATCTGGCGCGCCTTGGCCTTCTCGAAGTGGTCGGCCGGATCGGCGCCGCTGGGGTTCTTGGGCAGGCCGGCCAGCATCGCGGCCTCGGCCGGCGTGAGCTGCTTCGACGGCTTGCCGAAGTAGGTGAGCGAGGCCGCCTCGAAGCCGTACGCGTGCTGCCCCAGGTAGATCTGGTTCATGTACAGCTCGAGGATCTGGTCCTTGCTGAGCGCGCGCTCGATCTTCAGCGCCAGCAGCGCCTCGGCGAACTTGCGCGACCACGTCTGCTTGCGGCTCAGGAAGAAGTTGCGGGCCACCTGCTGCGTGATCGTCGAGGCGCCTTCGCGCTTGTGGCGGAACACGTTGGCGAGCAGCGCTCGCACGATGCCCTTCACGCTGACGCCCGAGTGGTTGCGGAAGTCGGCGTCCTCGGTGGCGATCAGCGCATCCTTGAGCACGGGCGGGAATTCGCCCACCGGCATGAAGCGGCGGCGCTCGGGGCCGAACTGCGCGAGCTCGTTGCCTTCGCGGGTGACGATCTCCAGCGGCTGGCGCGGCTGGTAGTGGGTGATCTCGTCGAGTTCGGGCAGCTGCCCGGACACGACGACGATCGCGACGATCAGCGCCACGAGGAACGCGCAGGCGGCGCTGCCGCTCACCCAGGCGATGGTGATCCACTGTTGGCGGGAAGGCTTCTTGAGCACGGTGCAGGCCGCCGCGGCGGCAAAGCAGACAAGACGCTGACTTTAAGCGACCGCGGCGGCCGGGCTGTGTCAAGGCGTGCCGCGCGCCCGGCCGGCGTGGAAAGTATCGCGCGGCGCGCCCGCGGGACCCGCCGGCGGCCCCGCGCGCTCAGGCACGCGCGAGCTGCTCCGTGAGCTCCTTGCTCGCCTGCATCAGCCGGTTGCCCAGCATCGCGCTGCGCGCCGGCCCCAGCCGCGAGCGCAGCGCGGCGATGCTGATGGAGGCCACCGGCGCCTGGTTGCCGTCGTAGACCACCACGCCGATCGCCCAGCTGTCCTCGAACACCATGCCCGGCTGCAGGCAGTACCCGCGCTCGCGCGTGTCGCGCACCAGCGCGAGCACGGCGCCATCGGTGCAGCGCGAAAACTTCTCGGCGCGCAGCGCGGCGTTGCGCGCCAGCACGTCGGCCACCGTCTCGTCGGGCAGCGCCGCGAGGATGGCGCAGCTGCCGGCGCCCACGCCCAGCGGCCAGCGGTCGCCCGGCTTGATCAGCTGGTTGCGGATGGGGAAGTCGCCCTCGTCGCGCGACAGGCAGATGCTCTCGTGCCCGTGCAGCACCGTGAAGAACACGGTGTCGCCCGACTCCGAGGCCAGCGCGCGCAGCATCGGCGCGGCCTGGCGCTGCAGCTCGTAGCTGGGCTCGGCCGCCAGGCCCACCGCGAACGCCTCGGGGCCCAGCCGGTAGCGGCCCGCGGCGCGGTCGTGCAGCACGAAGCCCTCGTCCACGAGCGTGCGCGTGAGGCGGATCGCCGTGGTCTTGTTCAGGCCCAGCCGATGGCCGATCTCGCCCATGCGCAGGCCGCCCGGGCCCACGCGCGTGAGCAGGCGCAGCACCGCGAGGCCGCGGCGCAGCGTCTGCGCGCCGGCGGTCTCGGGACGCTCGGGCTCGGAGGCCGGCGAGGGCGCCTCGACGCCGGCCGGAGGCTCGACCAGGCGCAGCATCGGCAGGCGATTCATTTGGCGGCGGCTGCCGACGCGTTGCGGCGCAGCGTGGGCAGCCCCACGCCCGCGGCGTCGAAGCCGCCGTCCACGGCGAGGAACTGGCCGTTGATGAAGCTCGCGTCGTCGCTGCACAGGAAGCCCACCGTGTTGGCCATCTCCTCGGGCGTGCCGTAGCGGCCCAGCGGGATCGCGTCCTGGTAGTCGGAGCGGATCGCCACGCTGTGCACCAGCTTGGCCATCTCGGTCTCCACCGGGCCGGGGCAGATCGCGTTGACGCGGATGCCCGCGTCGCCGAGCTCCACCGCGAGCTGCTTGGTCAGGTGCAGCAGCGCGGCCTTGCTGGTGCCGTAGGCCACGCGCAGCGTGCTCGCGCGCAGGCCCGAGATCGAGGCGATGTTGACGATGGCGCCGCCGCCGGCCTTGAGCATCTCGGGCACGCAGGCCTGCGTGCACAGGAAGGCGCCGTCGAGGTTGGTCTTGAGGACGTCCTGGAACTCGGCGTAGCTCGTCTGCATCACCGGCTTGAACACGGCGATGCCGGCGTTGTTCACGAGCTTGTCGATGCGGCCGAACTTCGCCACCACCTGCGCGATGCCTGCCGCGACCTGCGCGGGGTCGCGCACGTCGGCGTGCACGGCCAGCACGGCGTCGGGCCGGTCGAACGCGGCGACGCTGCGCTGCAGCGTCTCATTGTCGATGTCCAGCAGCGCGATGCGGTGGCCGCGCGCGAGGAACCATTGGCCGATGGCCAGCCCGATGCCGCGCGCGCCTCCGGTGACGATGGCGACGGGGGCGTTGGCGGCGAGAGGAACGGTCGATGTCAAGTCTGTCTCCTGGAAGAAAGGTGAATGGATGTCAGGCGGCTGCGGGCAGCCACTCTTCGAGCGTCACTTCGAACGTGACGCACACGGGATTCGCGCCGGCCACGAACGGGCCGCCGTGCACCTGGCCCTCGGTGTCGGCCACGATGCCGGTGATGGCCGCGCGCAGCGAGCCGTCGCCCTGCGTGCGCACCTCGCCGGCCAGGCTCACGATCTCCACGGCCGGCCCGCGCACCAGGCGCGTGCCGCCGTCGGGCGCGAGAAAGCAGGCATCGACCAGGCTGCCGAGGGCGCCGCGCACGAACGCGTGGGCGAAGCCTTCGGCCACGCACAGCTTCTCGATGCTCAGCACCAGGTCCTCGTTGGGCGCGACGCGCGCGTAGGCGACGCGCCCCATCGAGCCGGTCTCCACCAGCCTGACTTCAGACAGCATGGCTCGCCTCCTCGATCGCGAACGGGCGCATCAGCGGCATGTGGGTTTCCTCGTCCTGGGTGATGCGCAGCTCGATGCCGTCCAGCGAGGTGGCCAGCACGGGGATGGGCGCGTGCGCGACGCTGCTGCGGTCCACCACGATGTGGCCGCCGCGCACGCGGCCGTCCTCGCACACGAAGACGGCGTGGCAGTGCACGACGGGCTCGCCGCGGGCCGACCTGCCCAGGGTGGCGTTGCCGAAGACCAGCGTGGCGGCGCCGGTGGCTATCGGGCGGGTGTAGTTGGCCACGCGCTCGCCGCTCGGGTCGGGCGGCGCCACGCAGTAGAGCAGGCGCGACAGCCGGCCGCCCAGCAGCGTCATCGAGGCCGCCCGCACGCCCAGCCGCGTCAGCGGTTCGATGATCGCGTCCTGCAGCGTGCGGCCGGGCTCCAGGCCCAGCCTGAAATGGCGTCCGAGGTTCGCATGCCGGTGCTCGATGCGGATCGGGCCGACGGGCCCCGGGTGCACCAGCGTGCGGGGGCGGGGCAGGGGCGCCGCGAGGATGAAGGCTGTCATCGTGTCTCCTGCGCGCTCGTGGCGCGGCGATTTTCCAGGTGCCATCTGGGTCGGGATGGTGAGGGTTGTGGGGCAGTCTAGGAAATGGCTTCCATTCACGGAAGTTTGCAATTCCTATCGATTGATCCAGAATCCAGATCAATGGAAATGCGTCATCTCCGCTGCCTGGTGGCCGTCGCCGAGGAACTGCACTTCGGCCGGGCGGCGGCGCGCCTGAACCTGTCTCAGCCACCGGTGAGCCTGGCCATCAAGGAGCTGGAGGCCGAGCTGGGCGTCACCCTGTTCGAGCGCAGCTCGCGCCGCATCGCCCTCACGCGCGAGGGCGAGGAGGCCCTGCACGACGCGCGCGCCGTGCTGGCCCGCGCCGAGCTGCTCAAGCGGCGCGCGCACGATTCGGCGCAAGGCCAGACGGGCGCGCTGTCCATCGGCTTCATCAGCCTGGCGGCCTACTCGTTCCTGCCCGAGGCGTTGCGCCGCTTCCTGGCCGACTTCCCCAAGGTGAAGCTGGCCCTGCACGAATCCACCACCGACCAGATGCTCACCGAGCTCGAGATCGGCGCGCTCGACGTGGGGCTGATCTTCGCGTCGCCGGGCATGTCGCCCACGCTGGCCTACCGGCCCACGCAGCGCGAGGCGCTGATGGTGGCGCTGCCCGAGAACCATCCGCAGGCGAGGTCCCCGCAGGTGGCGCTGGAGAAACTCGCGCACGAGCGCTTCCTCGGCTTCGAGCGCCACTACGGCCCGATGATCTTCGACGCGATGGTGGCCACCTGCATGCGCCACGGCTTCAGCCCCGACCTGTTCCCGGCACGCCAGATGCACACCATCGTGAGCCTCGTGTCGGGCGGCATCGGCGTGGCGCTGGTGCCGGCCTCGGTGAAGGCGCTGCACCGCGAGGGCGTGGTCTACCGCCCGATCAAGGGCGAGCGCACGCTGGTGGAGACGGGCGCGGCGTGGCGCAAGGCCGATGATTCGGCGCTGGTGCAGGCGTTCGTGGAGTACCTGCCGCGGCTGGGAGAGTGACACCCTGACCGGCGCCTCATGCGCCGGCCTTGCGCGAGTGCCATCGAGCTTCGCTGGCGTGCGAGCAAGGAGTTTCCCGTTGCGTGCGGTCGCCTCGGCGGGCAAAGGCCTGGCGATTCGACTGTCAGACCGCTTCAGCGCAAGGTCTGTGCATTTCTCGGTGTCGCACCTGCGGCACCGAGAAGGCTTTCCGTGCAAGGTGATTTGCGGGCTGCGCGGGAACTGGCGGAGTACTTGTCGAAGCGATCGTGTCGAACGGGCGTCTTCCGGGGCTTGCCGTCAGGGCATCGACGCTGAGCGACTCATGACGACCCGAGGCGGAATTTCGATCCAACGAATATGGTGGCCGAAAGGAGCCCTTCGCCGACGGCCTCAACGGCTGACCACCAGGCGAACTTCAATAGGTCGCCGGACGTTGTCCGCATCGAGTCACTTGAGGTGACGGGTATCAGCCAGAAGATGCTGACGCAGACCGTGCGCCGCATGGAACGCGACGGACTGGTCACGCGCTCCGTCTATCCCGAGGTGCCGCCGCGGGTCGAGTATGAATTGACGCCGCTTGGTCTTACCCTTGGTGGCGCGTTCTGCGGCGTATGGGTCTGGGCTTCGGACAGCTTGAAGGAGGTGGAGACAGCTCGGCAGGCGTTCGACGCCAGGGCGGGGCGTCGTTGACAAGAGCTTGCGCCGATGTGCAGTCGGTCGCGACCGTCCGCCAACAGGCTTCCCGACGAGCCTGTTGTCATCCAGAGTGACGACCAGGCCAACGGCGGCGCGCGGCGCTGGCAGACATGAGAGACCCTGCTCGAATTGATGACGCACTGGCTGCACTGCGGACGGCGTGGGCGGAGTCGCCCGATCTTCGCCTCGGGCAATTGCTCGTGAACGCTGTTCGGCCGGCGGAACCCTGTCCGGAAATCTTCTACGTCGAGGATGATGTCCTGCTGAACGGGCTGAGCAGGCTTCGTGAACAGAATCGCGCCGCCAGAGCCACCGCTCGTTCAGATCGCCGCTGACGGGCCACGACCGGACATTGGCGAACGGCGGGTTCGCTGCGACCTGACAAGCCGTCATCCAGGGTCGGGCCGGTCGAGGCGACCTGCGAATTTCTTCCAGGGTTTGTCGATTTGCGGCCTTCATCTTCGTCGTCAGTGCATGACCACCCAAAAGGATCGCTCGTGAAATACCTCGGCCTCGCCTACTTCACCCCTGACAAATTTGCCGCAATGGCGCCTGACGACGTCAAGGCATTGGTCAGCCAGTGCCCGCCATTGGACGAGAGGATGCGCGCTACGGGCAAAGTGCTGGTTTCCGCGTCGCTTGGCGATCTGGAGAGCTGGAGAACGCTTCGTCCGCGCAACGGCAAGACGCACGTCACCGACGGGCCTTACATCGAGTCGAAGGAAGTGGTCGGCGGCCTGTTCATCATCGAGGCGGACAGCGAAGACGAGGCACTGCGCATCGCATCCATGCACCCGGCCGCCACCCTTGGCGAAGAAGGCGGATGGGCCGTCGAGCTGATCCCGATGGGCTTCTACCTGAGCCGCTGAGGACTCCGACGGTGACCCGGCCGACGGCGCCCGGGCGCGCGCGATCTTTGCGTTTCAGGCCGCGCCGCTCGCCATGGCTGCCCATGGTGGAGCGGCTCGACCGGAACTCACTCGCGGCTGTCCTGTGCCCGCTCGGCAGCGCCCGTCGCGCGTTGGGCCGCGTGCAGCTCAGCAGCGCCGTTGCTCCGCACAGCGGTCGGATGTCCGCAAACGCTTCGGGGGTCTCCTGGCTACCGGTGCCGAGGACGCAAGTCGGCCATGTCCGGCCGGTCGCCACTGACCGCTTTGGGGTAGGCTACCCCCATGCGCAAGGCGTTTGCACTGATTCCAGTCTTGGCCGCGGCCTCGCCGGCAATCGCCGTCTCTGGGTTCGACGGAAATTGGGCGATCTCCTTCGGCCAGTTGGCCATGTATGGGGTATCGGGCGAAGCTGCTTTCAGTGATGGCAAGGGCAGCCTGAGATTCTTTGGGGGCGGCGCTGCAAGCAACAACAATCCTTGCCTCAACAAGCGACTACCGGCCGTGATCAAGTCGGTCACGGACAGCGAGGTCGAGATCGACGTCGATGGCGGCAAGATTCTCACAGGTTGCCTCACTGAGACCCTCATCCTTCGACCAGGCGCCAACGACAGCTGGATAGGCACACTCAGTTCAGGGTATGGCGTCACCTGGACTCGAAAGTGACGCCCAGTTTTCGGAGCGATCGCTAGGCGGCACGCGGCCATGATCTACAGTTCGCGACTGTCTGGTGTCGAGCTGCTCACCGAACTGGGGATACCATCGGCGACGTAGGACTCTTTAGGTTCTCCGCGGAGCACACCCCAACCCGTCGCAAGTCGATGCGCGCTACTGTCCCGTCCCCGCTGCTTGAATACCTCCGCCCGTGGAAGTTGTTCACCCTGGTCGCCGGAATTGTCCTGCTGGTGATCGGCGCGGTGCTCAAGATCGCGCCGGATTGGGACATCCCGATCAGCTTCATCATGGCGCTGCTCGCCTACCTCACCGCGCCCTGGAGTCTGCGCGTGCTGGTGCAGCGACGCTGGAAGCTGTTGCCGCTCGCGCTGCTGGCAACCTGGTTCACCGTCGATGGCTGCTACGCGCTCTACTGGCACTGGCGAGATCCGCAGGTGCTGTCCCTGATGCGCGCCTACAATTTCCCGGCGTCGCTCGCGTTGTACGGACTGTGCGGCGTGTTGTGGCTGTACCGAGGCAGTTTGCGCGACCTGGTTGGTGACGCGTCGGAGGAGCTCACCGGTGTGCGGCGCTGAAACCTGACATCGATCGACGACAGGCAACTCCCGCCAAAAGCAGACGACCGCGGCCGACCGCTTTCCGGTACCCCATTGACCCGCAGTCGCAAGGACTTCATAGCAATGACCGTTCAGTTGCCGCCGGTAGATCATCACGGACGTACGATCGAGGCCGGCAATACTGTTCGAGTTCGGTCGGTTGCTTCGTGCGCCTCCGGCGTGCCGCGCGACGATCAGGCGCGGTTGACGGCACTCGTCGGAGGGCTTCGTCCAGTTTCCGAAATCGATGCCTACGGCTTCGTCTGGATCTCCTTCGATGAAGGTACACGCCGAAGTGACTTTTGCCTGAAGGCGACCGAGGTCGAGGTCGTCTGACGGCCAGGTGCTGACGTTCGAGATCGTCAGCTTTGAGGTAGGCTATCCTGCGCAGCATGAACCTGCCTCGCCCGTTCTGCATCCTGCTCGCCTGCGCAGTCGGTGCCGCCGGTGCCGCAACGCACGCGGCGCGCCAATCCGACGCCAGCTTTGCCGCGGCGATCAGGAACCAGTCGACAGCGCCGTCGTACGTGCTAATCACCGAGGTGGACGGCAACACGGGCAACTCGAAGCAGACCTGCGTGACAGCCAACTTGTTCATGGGGGCGATTCATCGTGAGCACGAGCTCGGATATGACGCCAAGGACCAGATGACTGCGCTTCAGATCGCGTTGACGACCCCGGATCACGTCTTCACGTTCAAGAAGCAAACTGCACTCCAGAACATCCCGCGCTACTACTCCGACGATCAGCTCGTCCAGGTGCGAGACGCGCTGAAGCTGTTAACGGACAAGAATTTGCTCGACGCGAAGGCCCGGGAAACGGCACTGGGCAAGCTCGGGGAGATTCCTCACGACGCCCTCCGTGACGCGACGGCCTGCGTGCTCATCGAGCGTGGGCTCTCGCCCGGCATGGGCGACATCACCGACCAGCTCTGGGTTCGACCTTGATAGGGTTCCCGAGGGCGCGGAACCCCGGCTGGACACCGGAATTGACATGACGACAGGCAGAACGTCCGTCGCAGGCAAGAGTCGGCCAGGAGCAGCCTTTCGCGAACGGAAGCTTTGTGCCGCAAGCCTGGGCGTTAGACTTGATGAGGGAGGCTCATATGAATCCATTGACCGAGGTAGCGGCTGCAGTTGTCGCTGCGTTGAAATCGCCTGAACTCCTGAAAGAGATCTACGGCGACCTGTTGAAGCCCGGCGTGAAACAGGTTGGCGTAGCGGTAGAGAAGATCTTAAAACTTCCGAATATCGCTCTTTGGCGCATCGATCTATGGGAGGGTCGCTCGGGCATCGCGCTTCAGGCCAATCTCGAGGCGTACAGAGTCGAGATGTCAAAGGTTGCCGACGAGAAGGTACTTGAAGTGCCACCTGAGCTGGGCGTTCCAGTTATGGAAAAGTTGGCATATGTCAGCGACGCAGAGCTCAGTCGTCTCTACGTGGCTCTTCTTGCAAGCGCCTCCAACCTGGACACAAGCGACAGCGCACATCCTGCGTTCGTAAACATCATCAATTGTTTGTCGCCTGACGAGGGGCGGCTGCTCCTGCCGCTCGCCCAAGGGGGACGTATAGCCTTCGTCGACGGACAGATTGTTGACACCACGAACGGAAGTCATTGGTCGATCAGACCGCTGATGGTGCCCGAAGCACTCACGGCGCCGCTAGTCGTCAAGAAGAACTTGGCGGCCTACTTGGGCAACTTGGAAGGCCTGGGAATCGTCAAGGTGGGTACAGATCAGTGGCTCACTGCGGATGAGCCATACGAGCCGATGTCTACCGAATTCATGAAGACGCTGGTATCGCTGGGGCCGACTCAGAAGCTGAACGCCCAACGAGGAATGATTGAAGTGACGCCCTACGGTCATCTCTTCATGCGCGGCTGCAAGGTACTGGAACGTCTTCAGGCCCAGGGCTGACTGACGGCACGAGAGGGCCACGAGGCGCTGCCGGCGAACGACCGCTTTGAGGCGCTGAGTTTCGCCGTATCGAAATCGGAGATTCTGGCGGCCTCTGATACTCCACGTACCGCATGTTGGTTTGACAACCGGAAGCCGCGCAGGTTGCCGTGCCACCGGGTGGAACGGGATTGAGCGTGACGTCGTACACCTCGGCACCGAATCGAGCGGTGCTCGCTCCGGGCACCAATCGGTTGCAGAAGTAGTCGCCGAAGCGCTGGCCCTGAGTGGCGTTGCTGTTGGTCACCTGGTAGACGACAGCCAGGGCACACGCGCTTCGCAAGCGCGAGCATCGACCGTGGACGAGATTCCAATTTGCATGACGGCACTCCCTGAACTCGAAGAGATGAGCAGCGCGATTCAGGCGGCTACGGCGCGCTGGTTTCGGAAACTACGGGAGCGCAACCTCAGCGTCAAGCAAACGTCTCGGGTCCACGTGATTCATGGCAGGGGGCGGGTAAGGCCGGCCGACGTCGCGCGATCTCGGGCGCTCCGATGAAGAGCGCCCAGGATGAAATGCGATGCAACGGTCGCACGACGGGTAGTCGAAAGAACCTCCCGCATACCCGTCATGACCTCAGTCCTTTCCGGTGCGCAGGAAAAGCTAAGACGAGTCGCCTGCGGTGTGGATCGCAGTTCAGTCGACATGGCAAGATTAGGAAAGAATTAGCACCCAGCTCATTTGCGGGGCATTTGAATCAATTTCGGATCATCGCAGCCTTGTCACGCATGGCCTGCAGAGTGGCGCCGTTGTTCAATTCAAAGGCCCGTTCATGTGTCCGCGTCATACCCCGTCGTTGTTGGCTCTCCTGATCTCCCAGGCGTTTGCTGCTGGTAGCTATGCGCAGGAAGTACCCGCACAACAATCAATTACCGTCGCGGCATCTGCCGCTCAATCGGTCGTGATCGAAGCGCAGCGCACGACCGCTTCGACCGCACGGGACGCGCAAAGAGAGGCTCCGAATCTGGTGAACCTCATGACAGCCGGAGAGATGCGCAAACTGCCGGACGTCAATACCGCCGAAGCCGTGCGTCGTGTGGCAGGAATTTCGCTCGAGACGGACACGGGCGAGGGGCGCTACATCAACATCCGCGGCATTGACTCCGACCTGAACAGCACGACCTTTGGTGGCTTGCGCCTGCCGCCGTCCAACAATGCTTCGCCATTTGGCGGGGGGCGTGCCGTAGCGCTCGATGCCATTCCGACCGGACTGGTTGGTGCGATCACGGTCACCAAGACGTTGCTGCCCGACCAGGACGCCGAGGCACTCGGCGGCACGATCGAAATCACTCCCAAGACGGCACCGCGCGGAGGGCAGCCATTTCTCGATGCTCGTCTGGGCACTGGCTATGAGCCGCTGCGGCGCACGGCAATCGGTGAGATCTCAATGACCGGCGGAACGCGTTTCGGCGGAGTCGCGCCACAGCAGGGCGTAGCGACGTCGTTTTCGGACGCACCCTTTTCGATTGTCGCGACCGGCACTTACTACGAGGACAAGCGCGGCATCGACGACGTCGAGCCGTCGTTCATCGACAAGGCTCCGAACGCCTACCCCTCAACGGCTTACGCGGGATGGGATCAGCGTTTCTACAAGTATCACCGCCGCCGCCATGGCATTGGGCTGGACCTGGGCTATCAGCCCGATCAGGACGACAGCTACTACATCCGCTTCTTCGATGCGGGCTACACCGAGTCCGTCTTGCGCAATCGGCTGACTATCACGCCCGATGGCAGCCCGACTCTCGCCAATGGCCAGTTCACCGACGGCATGACTGCGAACGGCTTCGACAAGACGCTGCGCGACGAGAAAGAGCGCATCGACAACAAGGTGTTGGCCCTCGGTGGCAACAACAGGTTCAATGGCATGTTCGCCGACTATCGGTTGGGGTTCACGGAAGGCTCGTACAAGAAGCTGCACGACTACAACTCGGACTTCAACTACACGCCGAGTGCAGGAACGATCACCTACGACAGCACGGGCGAAGGCAACACCCCTCACTTCGCCGTGGCGGGTGCCGACTACCTGAATCCGGCCAACTACACGCTGGCCAAGTTTCAGAATTCGACGCAGGACATTCGTGACAAGGAATTTTCCACGACGGAGAACCTGCGTCTCCCCGTCAGTTGGGGCAACTTCGATGTCGAGTACCTGAAGGTCGGCATTAATGGCCGCTGGAGAAAGCGCAGCGCGGCCGGCCAGCCTTACTCCTACAAGGGTGTCCCGGCGCTGTCACTGGCCGACTATGTTACGGGTGGCAACGTCAACTTCTACCACGGTCAGTACGACAACGGTCCCAACATCGTGCCAGGTGACCTGCAGAACACGCTGGCACAGTACCAGACCATCAGCGCCGACGACGCGCAAAATGCTGCGCTCGAGTCGCAAAAGGACCGGGAAGACGTCTACGCCGGCTACGGCCAGTATCAGATGGTGCAGGACAAGACGACCATCACGGGAGGCTTGCGCGTTGAAGCTACCCGTGCGCGCTACGACGCGATTGCGCAGGGCGTCGATGCGGCGGGCAATTCTTTCACCGCCCCGGTCGGTGCGCATCGCAGCTACACGAACTTCTTCCCCAGCCTCCAGGCACGCTACGACATCGACAAGACCATGGTGGCGCGTGCCGCATATTCGACGGCTGTCGCGCGTCCTGGCTTCAACCAGGTCACGCCTTCCCTGACCATCGATCCGGCGGCGAACATCGTGTCGTCGGGCAACCCGGGCCTGAAGCCGATCACCGACAACGCGTTCGACTTCGCCGTCGAGAAATACCTGCCTTTCGCCGGTATCGTGTCCGCGGGCCTCTTTGACAAGGAATTCAAGAACTACATCGTCAACCGGGTCACCAGCCAGACCTTTCCCAACAATGGTTTGTTTGCGGGCTTCGTCGGCGTTGCACACGTGGTCTCCTACGACAACGTGCGCCAGGCACACGCGCGCGGCGTTGAACTGAACTATGAGCAACGCCTGCCGGGCATGCCTGAGGTGCTGGATGGACTTGCCTTGGGCGCCAACTACACCTTCGTGGACTCCGAGTTCGCGATCCGGCCAGGCGAGAAGTCGACGCTGCCGTCGACCTCCAAGCACACCCTCAATGCCTTCATCAACTATGAGCGCGACGGTGTGAACATGCGGCTGGCGGGCTACCTGTTGTCGCGCAACCTTTGGGCGATCGGTGGGACCGCGGGTGCCGACCTCTACTCCGAGCGCCGCTTCTCGTTGGACTTTGGATCGTCGTACGCGATCAACAAACGAGTCTCCGTGTACTTCAATGCGAAGAATCTGACCAATACCCCACTGACCTTCACCGAAGGGCAGTCAAACCGGGTGATTCAGCGTGAGTTCTACGGGCAGACCTATCAGCTCGGCGCCGATCTGCACTTTTAATCCTGGGAGCTCCAATGAATAGATCAACCTTTCTGCCTGGTTTGGCCGCCCTTGCACTGTCTTCAAACCTATGCGCGGCGACGTTTGCGCCGTATAGGGTGGTGGCGCGCGTCGAACTGGGAGCAGCCACGCATTGGGACTACACCGCCATCGACCCGAGCCACCACAGGCTCTATGTCACACGTGGCGACTATGTGGAGGTATTGGATCTGCCCTCCACCAAGGTCGTTGGCAAAATCTCGCCAGTGGCCGGTGTGCACGGGGTAGCCTTCGATCTGGCGCGAGGCCTCGGGTTCACCAGCAACGGCAAGACCAACAGCGTCTCGGT
>Ga0210384_10002462_pt1 | contig 22566 bp, 17 predicted proteins | sample IncBWH2MmetaG_FD_160574 | JGI IMG/M metagenome (GOLD analysis project Ga0210384, IMG submission 160574) | Forest soil microbial communities from Barre Woods Harvard Forest LTER site, Petersham, Massachusetts, United States - Inc-BW-H-2-M | ecosystem: Environmental > Terrestrial > Soil >...
GCTGGTGAGCGATGCGGACTCGTTCGAGGGCAAACCCGGCGTCACACTCATTACGCTTCACAGCACCAAGGGACTGGAATTTGATCATGTTTTCCTGACCGGGATGGAAGAAGGCATCTGCCCTCACGGCCGCTCGCTCGATGAAGAAAAAGGAATTGAAGAGGAGCGGCGCCTGGTTTACGTCGGCATGACGCGCGCGCGCACCTCGCTAACGCTTACGCGGGCCGTCTACCGGCGGATTTTTGGCAACGAACAACAGATGCGCGCTTCCCTGCCATCACGGTTCCTGGCCGAGATTCCCGGTGAGTTGGTCGAGACGATCCGCGGCTCGCTGGCAGAAATCGGCGAAAAGCGCCGTTACGAGCCCGACCCGGAGTATTCCTACTCAGCGGACGAGTTTCTGCGGCGCGTTCGCGGCAAACCGGAACCCACGGTGGCAGCACCCAAGCCGGCTCGAACCGTAAGCTCGTTCGGCAGGCCCTCTGTGAAACGTGGCGCCAACGCAGATCCCATGCTTGGCCGTAAGGTGCGCCATCCGAGCTATGGCGTTGGCACCGTAGTCGGCGTAGAAGGCGACGAAGAAGACCGCCGCGTGTCCGTAAGTTTTCCAGGCCGTGGCACAAAAAAATTCATCGAGCGCTACGCCCAGCTTGAGCCGGCTTAAACTCTTCGAGAGTCGCTCCCGAAAGTGCGCGGCACACTTTGTTGCGAAACGCAGCATCTCAGGGTAAATTGAGCCAGGCAAACTTCCCTGAACGGCATATCCGGTAATTCCAGGCTTCCGGCTGGCCCGGACGCGATCGGAGAGCATGGGTGGGATCACATCTCCTGCGCTGCAAGAGTATCGACCAACTCCTGTCGGACTCGGAAAACCAGGAAACTCGGCTAAAGAAATCCCTCGGATGGATCAGTCTGACCTCGCTAGGCATTGGCGCGGTGATCGGCTCCGGAATTTTCACGGTCATTGGAACCGCGATCGCCGGACAGAAGATGCAAGCCAGTTCCATCCTGAACGCTCCCCTTCTGGAATATCTGATCTACCATTCGCCTTCGTTTGGACGGCCGGGCGCTGGGCCGGCAATTGCGCTTTCCTTTGTATTGGTTACCATCGTCTGCGGGTTCGCTTCGGTGTGTTATGCAGAACTTGCGGCCATGATCCCCATTGCGGGCAGCGCCTACACCTATACTTACGCCACGATGGGCGAACTCGTCGCCTGGATCATCGGCTGGGACCTGATCCTGGAATATGCGGTAAGCAACATGGCTGTAAGCGTAGGTTTCTCCGCACACATGGTGGACCTCCTGGATTGGTTCGGCATCCATCCGAACGCTCGCTGGATCGTTCCGGCGTATCTACCAAGCGGCCTGTCCGATTTGCAAGGCAACATGCTTTACGGGCCGGGCTGGCACTTCGGCTTCAATTGGCCTGCATTCATCATCGTGATGCTGCTGACCGTCATTCTTGTGCGGGGAATTCGCGAGTCCGCGGAAGCCAACAACATCATGGTGTTCTTGAAGATTGTCGCCATTCTCGTTTTCATCACTTTCGCCATGCGATTCATCCATCCCGCCAACTGGCATCCTTTCGCGCCGAACGGCTGGCCGGGAATCCTAACCGGCGGCTCCATCGTTTTTTTCACCTACATTGGATTTGATTCCGTCTCGACGGCCGCGGAGGAATGCAAGAATCCGCAACGCGACTTGCCCATCGGCATCATCGCCACACTCATCATTTGCACGCTCCTGTACATCGGCGTTGTTGTCGTGCTGACCGGCCTGGTGCCTTACCAAACTCTGCTCGATGATGCCGCTCCGGTCGTAAACACTATGAAAAGGTTGCATTTTGGCGGCGTGCGTCTGGTCGTCCTGGTGGGCGCTCTGATGGGAATGATCTCATCGCTCCTGGTCTTCCAGCTTGGCCAAGCTCGCGTGTGGTTCGCCATGTCTCGAGATGGCCTCCTCCCGCGGATCTTCTCGCGCGTGCATCCGAAGTTTCGTACGCCGGATTTTTCGACCTGGATGGCGGGCTTCGTGGTCGGCATCCCGGCGGGACTGCTGGATATCGGCACGCTCGCTGATCTCTCCAATATCGGCACACTCTTTGCCTTTGCGCTGGTCGCCGCAGGCGTGCTAATCCTCCGTTATCGAGAGCCAGACCGCCGTCGCGCCTTTCGTGCCCCTGGGGGGCCGCTGGCGCCCATTGTGACCATCCTGACGTGCCTTCTGCTCATGGCCGGGCTGCCGATTACCAACTGGATTCGCTTCTTTGTCTGGATGGCCATCGGGCTCGTGATTTACTACAACTTCGGCCGGAAGCGCAGCACGCTCCGGAAAGCCAACGCGAGGTAGAGGAATTGAAGATACAGCCGGGAATGCTCAGAAAAGCGCAGATTCGGGCAGGCCTTCTGCTCGGGTTCACGGCTATTTCCGCGCTCCTCCCGCAGCGCGCCGCGGCTTGGGGGCGCAACGCTCACAAGCTGGTTGTCAACCAAGCCATCGATACTTTGCCGCAGGACATTCGTGGTTTCTTTGAATCCTATCGCGGGATTCTTCTCCAGCACGTCATCGATCCACTGGATAAGGTCGCAAAAACGCCCGCTGAGAAGCGCAACAACCATCTTTATCTTGACAAGTATGGTCGCTTCCCCTTCGATGTTCTCCCGCGGAGCTACAAGGCAGCAGTGGCCAAATACGGAAAATCCAAGGTGGAAGCCAACGGCGTGCTGCCCTGGCAGATCGGCGTCTACAGCCAGAAACTGACCGAGGACATGAAGACCGGCCACTGGGAGGAAGCAAAACTGGACGCGGCGGTTCTTGCGAATTACGTCGCTGAGACTCACGACCCTTTCAGCACCACGGAGGATTTTGACGGAAAGCTGACCGCCCAGGCAGGCGTGAACGAACGATTTGGCACGACTCTGATTGACCGCTATTCTTCTTTCTTCCCGATGCGGCCAAACGACGCCGTCCTGATCAACGATCCGACGGATCACGCCTTCGAGGCCTGTCTCGGCTCCCACAGCTGGCTGGAGACGATCCTCCTCGCGGATCGCAATGCCTACATCGCCGGAAAGTCTTACTCCTACAACGACGAATACTACGATCGCTTTTACAATCAGGCGGCCGCTATGTTGATCCGCCAGCTTTCCGAAGCATCCACCGATGTCGGCTCGTATTGGCTGACGGCGTGGATCAACGCCGGCCGGCCGCCGTTGCCTCATTGATGCGCTTCGGATGAATTCTTCACTCCTTCCAGCCAGCATCGCTGCCCTCCGCAAGGCCGAGTTGCATCTGCACCTCGAAGGTTCGATTCAGCCGGCAACGGTGTGCGCGCTGACGGCCCAGCACAATATTCTTCTTACCGAAGACGAGGTTCGAAGGCGTTACACCTATCGCGACTTCGCCGGATTCATCGACGCCTTCAAATGGGTCACGTCTTTTCTGCGGGAGCCTCGCGACTATGGGCTCATCGCGCGAGATTTGAGTGTGCATCTGTTGACGCAGGGTGTGGTCTACGCTGAGATCACGCTTTCCGTCGGTGTGATGCTGCTCCGCAAACAACGGCCAGAGTCCAATTTCGAGGCCATTTTGCGGGCCACCGAGCCGTTCGAGAGGGAGGGGCTTCGCGTAAACTGGGTTTTCGATGCCGCACGGCAGTTCGGCGCCGAGGCGGCCATGGAAGTGGTCCACACGGCAAAACGCTGCCAGTCCGAAGCGATTGTGGCATTCGGCATTGGCGGCGACGAAATGAGTGTCCCGACCGAAGAATTTCGTTCCGTCTACGAGCAAGCCGCGAACAACCGACTTCATCTTTTGATGCACGCTGGAGAGGTCGGAGGCCCGGAAAAAATCCGCGAGGCCATCGAGTTGTTGCATGTCGAGCGCATCGGGCACGGCATCGCTGCAGCCCACGATCCTGCGCTCATGGACTTGCTCGTCGACCGCCGAATTCCACTGGAAATTTGCCCGCAAAGCAACGTCCGCACCGGCGCGCTAGCCAAACAGTTGCGCCTGCCTGGCGCACGAATCGAAGATCACCCGTTGCCGCAACTATGGCGCCAGGGCATCCCCATAGTCCTCTCCACCGACGACCCCGCGATGTTCCACACGACGTTAGAAGCCGAGTACGAGAATGTGGCTCGGATGGGGCTCGGCGAAACCGAACTCGCTCGGCTGGTGAATATGAGCTTCGAACACGCCTTCCTCCCGGAAAACGAGAAGCTCTCTCTCAGAGCCCGTAATTCGTGATCCCCGCGGTGTTCCGCGCATCCCGCCCGCGATGTTATACTTAGCCCATGAAAGCACATGTTTGGGTGATGCCGAAACGCACGGTACTCGATCCTCAAGGACAAACGATTCAGCATGCGCTCTCCGGGCTGGGCTACGCTTCGGTCAAGGACGTTCGCCAGGGAAAATTCTTTGTCCTCAACGTCGAAGGCTTGACGCGCGACGAAGCGGTGAACCAGCTTGAGCGCATCTCAAAAGAAGTGCTCACCAATCCGGTGATTGAAGAGTCCCGCTTCGAAATTGTGGAGTAAGCGGAAAGCGCCATGATCTGCCGTCAGAAATCCACGCGGCGGCGGGCTGCCCTCCCGCTTGTACTGTCGACGGCCGGCGCGGCCCTTTTGCTGGCGTTCTCTGTCTACGGATGCAGGAGCAAGGCTCACACCTCGGACTCGCGCTTGCAAAAGATCGACGAGATGCTCAGCACTCGGTTCCCTCAAGGCACGCCGAGGTCGCGCCTCGAGTTCTTCCTCAATTCGCGCGGCTATAAACTCGAGAATGCTCCCGATAAAAACTCCCTGGTCGCCGTGATACGCCAAGTCGATACCGACACGCTGCTGCCTCGAACGGCGCGGGCCACGTTTCACTTTGATTTGAATGGCAAACTTGTTTCCTACGAGCTCGAGGCCGCTCCCGACGCTCCTCTCGGGCATTGACCTCGATTCGCTACAAACCTGGGAGGAACCATCTGGCACCAACCCGGTCCGTGCTAGTCTAACGAAATAGCATTCAGGAGAACCCGCGCATGTGCGGAATTGTCGGTTACATCGGACCGAAGAAGGTAGTGCCCGTGATCATCGAGGGTCTGCGAAAACTCGAGTACCGCGGCTATGATTCCGCCGGTATCGCGGTCGTCACCAAAGAAGGAAAACTGGAGATCCGCCGCGCCCCGGGAAAGCTCCGCAACCTCGAAGAGGTGATTCACAAGTCGCCCATCGAAGGCACCTACGGAATCGGCCACACTCGCTGGGCCACGCATGGCCGTCCGACCGAGGAAAACGCTCATCCGCACAGCGATTGCACCGGCCAAATCGTGGTCGTCCACAATGGAATCATCGAGAATTATCTCGAGCTGAAAGAGCAACTCCAGCGTGAAGGCCACAAGTTCGTCACCGAAACGGACACAGAAGTTGTGGCGCATCTGGTCGAGAAGAATTCCGAAGGCGGCGTTCCTCTGGAGGACGCGGTCCGCAAGTCTCTTAAGGAGCTCCGGGGCATCTATTCCCTGGTGTTTCTCTCATCCCGAGATCCGCACAAGATCGTCGCCGCGCGTATTGGTCCCCCTTCCGTTATCGGGCTTGGGGACGGCGAATATTTTGTGGCCAGCGATATCCCGGCTCTCCTCGAACACACCCGGCAGATCTTCTTCCTCGCGGATGGCGACATCGCCGTCCTCACGCAAGATGGCGTCCGCGTTATGGATCACGATGGCCGCCCGGTTGATCGCCCCGCGCATCACGTCGCCTGGGATCCGATCATGGCCGAAAAGGGCGGCTACAAGCACTTCATGCAAAAGGAGATTTTCGAACAGCCTCGCGCAGTGCGCGACACTCTTCTCGGTCGCATCTCCCAAGACACGGGAAAAATCTTCCTGGACGAGATGAAAATCTCCGAACAGCAATTCCGCGAGTTCCAGCAAGTGCGCATCGTCGCCTGCGGAACAAGCTGGCACGCCGCCCTTGCCGGCAAGTTTATGATCGAACGGCTGGCCCGCACGCAGGTGGAGGTCGACTACGGAAGCGAATTCCGCTATCGCGATCCCATCCTGGATTCCAAAACGCTGACGGTCTGCATCAGCCAATCCGGGGAAACTGCGGACACCCTCGCGGCGCAGCGCGAAGCCAAAATCAAAGGCTCGCCGACCCTCGCCATCTGCAACGTCATAGGCTCGATGATCACCCGCGAGGCCGCGGGAACCCTTATCACCCATGCTGGTCCGGAAATCGGCGTGGCCTCGACAAAGGCTTTCACCGCACAGCTGGCCGCACTCCTGCTCCTGGCTTCTTACCTGGGACAAATTCGCGGAAAGCTTGCCCCAGCTGCTGCAGTGTCCCTTATGCAGGAATTCACGCGCATCCCTCACAAGATGGAAAGGATTCTGCAAGCCGATGAGTCCGGATTTTATGAAAACCTCGCTCGCCAGTTTTTCCGCTACACGGATTTCCTCTATCTGGGCCGCGGTATTCACTATCCCATTGCCCTCGAAGGGGCTCTCAAGCTGAAGGAAATCTCCTACATCCACGCCGAAGGATATCCCGCGGGCGAAATGAAACACGGCCCCAACGCGCTCATCGATGAGAATCTTCCTGTAGTCGTTCTGGCGACACGCGACGACACCGACCCGGAATCGGTCACGCGCTACGAAAAAAGTGTCTCCAATATCAAAGAAGTCAAAGCCCGCGACGGCATCGTCATTTCCATCGCCACCGAGAAAGACCATCTTGCGCGCGAAGCTTCCGACCACATCATCGAGCTGCCCCCGGCACCCGAAATCCTCAGTCCCCTGCTGGAAATCATTCCCCTGCAGCTGCTGGCCTACCACATCGCCGTACGCCGCGGCTGCGACGTCGACCAGCCACGCAATCTGGCGAAATCCGTAACGGTTGAATAGCAGAAAAACCCCGGCGGGGGTCCTCCGACCCAGGTTCCTGCTTCCGCCTCTCAGCAGATAGGCCCAACAACGTTTTTCCGCTAAAATAAAAATATGCCTCGACTGTTCGGGTCCTGCCTGGGAACCTCCCTTCTTCTCCCGCTCCTTCTCTCCGTTCCGGCGCCGGCGCAAACCCCCGCACCACCAACCGCCACTCTCCATGAGATTCGCACGGAAGGCCTGAAGACGTTCACAGAAGCCCAGGTCATGGCGCTCTCTCAGCTGGAAAAAGGCTCCCAAGTCGGAAAACCGGATTTACAGGCCGCAGCAGACCGCCTGCTGGAAACCGGCATGTTCGCCAAAGTGAACTACACCTTCCAAACGCGCGGCGACGGCCTCACCGTAACATTCCAATTAGAGGAAGCTCCGCGCGTTCCCGTTTATTTCGACAATCTTCCATGGTTTTCCGACGGCGAACTGAGCGATGCCATCCGCAAAAAAATCCCTTACTTCGACGGCACCCTCCCCGAAGCCGGCGCCGTCGTGGACCAGGTTGGTGACGCGCTGAAAGAGTTGCTGGCCTCGCGCCAGCTAAACGCAACCGTTGAACACGAGTTGCTCGCAAATCCTCTGGCAGAAGGCAACGTCCAGCAATTCCACGTCCAGGGCGCTTCGTTCTACATTGCCAGTGTCGACTTCGGCGATCCTTCGCTCTCCTCTTCCCGCGTCGTCCAGCAGCAGCTTGCCGAGGTGCAGGGCAAACCCTTCTCGCGAATGACCATCGATCTCTTTCTCTCCGAACAACTGCGGCCGTTCTATCTTCAACAAGGATTCCTGCGCGTGAAGCTCGGCCCACCCGAAGTTCGCTTGACAGGAAACCCCAATCAGAAACTGCCCGAGCAAATTCCCGTTTTCGTCCCGATCGTAACCGGCGCGATTTATCGCTGGAAGGACGCCCGCTGGTCCGGCAACTCCCTCTTGTCGTCCATCACACTCTCAAGTGAACTCGGACTAAAGTCCGGCGATGTAGCCAACGGCATGCAAATCGAAGCGGGCTGGGACCGCGCCCGCGAAGAATACGGACACCGCGGCTACCTCGATGCCAGGATCGATCCCGTCGCTTCTTACGATGACCAGGCACACACGGTCTCCTTTGCCGCGACCGTTTCCGAAGGGGCGCAATATCGCTTCAATTCGATTGTGGTGACCGGACTTTCCAATGCAGGCGAGCGCCGTCTCCGTCAACTGTGGCCCACGGAAGCGGGCGCTGTGTTTGATAAGATTCTATTCGAAAGGTTTCTGACCAAGTTGCAGTCCCAGCCAGCCGACGTTTTCGGCGACTTGCCCGTGCACTACGATACCGTCGGACATTGGCTGCGCACGGACGCCGACAAGCACTCGGTCGACGTACTGCTCGATTTCAAATGACCGCCGGTTCCTAACGCAGCCGCCACACATAAAAACGTCCGCGGTGCGGTATACTTTCGATGGAAATGAACACACTCGTCCGTATCCACGTAGCGGATCAGGCGCAACTCTCGGCTGAAGCGAAAGAGTCGCTGCTGCTGAAGGGACTAGCCGAACTCCCTTCCGTGATGGTCGCGCTTTCCGGCGGCGCCGACTCCGCCTACCTCGCTTGGGCCGCGCATCGCGCGATTGGCGATCATGCCCTGTCGCTCACCGCGCTCTCCCCAAGTTATTCCGCGCACGACCGCGCCGTCGTGGAGGAATTTGTCCGCCAGCTGGGAGGGCGCCACGAATTTATCGAAACGCACGAAATGGACAATCCAAAGTACCGCGCGAACGCGGCCGATCGCTGCTATTTCTGCAAAGATGAGCTATTCACCGTCCTGGATGTGATCGCCCGCGAGCGCAGCTTCGCCGCCGTTGCCTACGGCGTCAATGCCGATGACACGCTGGATTTCCGCCCAGGCCACCGCGCGGCAAGCGAACATCGCGTCCTGGCTCCGCTACTCGATGCCGGATTACACAAGGCTGAGATTCGTCTCCTTTCCCGGCGCCGAGGCCTGCCCACCTGGGACCGGCCCGCCTCTGCGTGCCTGGCGTCGCGCCTCCCCTATGGCACAGAAGTCACGCCAGAGCGGCTGGCTCTCGTGGAGCGCAGCGAAGCCGCCCTGCGCGAACTAGGCTTCCGTCAATTCCGCGTGCGCTTCCACGAAAAGCTTGCACGAGTGGAAATTGCTCCGGAAGAGATGCCTCGCGCAATGTCGGCGGAAATGGCCGCTCGAATCGCGGCAGCCCTGAAGGCAGCAGGCTTCACCTACGTTGCGCTGGATCTCGAAGGCTACCGACAGGGTTCGCTAAACGAGAGCCTTGCGAAGTAAGGCAAGCGCCGGTACGCCAAGCAACCGGAACATATCCCCCCGGAGTTGCGTATATTGGTTAGAGAAGGCGAAAGAAGCGCCGCTCCGGGCGCTGGAGGACGGATGACGCGACACCACAAGCTGGCGGCACCGATCGCGTTGCTCACTCTGGTCGTGGCGCTCGCTGGCTGCCAGATGGGCCCCTCCATTTCCGGCAGCTTCGACCGCTCGCTGGATGTTTCCGGCCCAATACGTCTCGAATTGAGCAATGTCGCCGGTAACGTCTCCATTGTCGGAAGTGCTGACGGCAAGGTCCACGTGCACGGTGATGTGCGTGTCTCCGGATTTGGACTGGGCAGTCCGCAGAACCGTCTGGACGACATCATTGCCAACCCGCCCGTCGAGCTCAAAGGAGACACCCTGCGCGTCGGCAAGGAAACCACGCGCCTGCGCCACGTTGCCATTGCCTACTCCATCGAAGTCCCCCGTGATACCGCCGTCGATTCCGCGAGCGTTTCCGGATCGCTATCTGTTCGCACCTTGCGCGGCCCGGTACAGGCAACGTCAGTCTCCGGTGCCGTCCGCGGCCAGGACATCGGCAAAGACGTCAAGCTGTCCTCGACGAGCGGGGCCGTCACTGCGGAGAATTGCGGCGACGACGTGCGCGCCACAAGTGTCTCCGGGAGCGTAACCGTCTCGAACGCCAAAGGAGACGTTTCGGCTCACTCCGTCTCAGGCAATGTGGAAGTGAACAAGCCAGGCGGCCGCGTGGATGCCGACAGTTCCAGCGGCTCGGTTGACGTGCGCGGCTCGAGCGGCGACGTGAAAGCTCATGCCACCGCCGGGCGCGTGATTGTCGAGGGTGATCCCAGCGGAAACAGCTATTGGGATTTGAAAACGGTCTCGGGACCAGTGAGAATCGCCGTGCCCTCCAGCGCAACTTTCCATCTTTCCGCCGGTGCCGTAACCGGCCAGATCCGCGCGCAGATTCCGATCATGATTGAAGAACAAGGCAAGCACTCGCTCCGCGCCCACATGGGCGACGGCGGCGGCCGCGTGGAAATTCACACCGTTTCCGGCGCCATCGAAGTAAACGGCGCCGAGTAAATCGGGCTCCAGGCACAATGCGCTGCGGACCCTTCGACAGCCCGTCGGCAATTTTCCCGTAAACAGTTTAGAATCTTAATCAATGAACGGCCTGCGGCAACGATTTCTGCGAGTGGTCGCACTGCTTGCGATCTCGCCCGGGTGTCTTGTGAACCGCCCGGCATTCGCCGAGCAAATCGAAAGTCAGACCGCGACTCCGCAAGGCTCGAAATCGGCCGCTCCCAAGCAGCCTCTTGCCACGAAAGGGTTGTCCGAAAACGAAGAGCTGCAACAAGCCATCAACCGCGCCGGCAATGACCGCGCCGCTCTCGTTCGCAATCTCGAAGATTTTCTCAAGGAGTATCCCGAGTCGCGACAACGCCCCCAAATCTATCGCGCGCTCGTCGAAGCAAGCCTGCAGCTGCGAGACTCCCCGCGTGCCACAGACTATGCCGAGCGCATTGTCGCCCTTACGCCCGAAGACATATCCATGACCATGCTTGCGATTCAACTCCTGGAGCGCAATGGCGACGAAGCCGCCTTGCGCCGGGCTCTCAACTATTCCACGCGGGTGCTGGACTACGTCAACCGCACTGCGGCCGGAGACAAATCTCCCAGGATTTCGAAAGAGGAATGGGCAGCCGAACAGAAGCGCGACAAAGTGAACATCCTGACGCTTCGCGGGAGGCTGGCCTTCAAACTCCGGGACTACGCCGCTGCCGAAAAAGATTCCCGGGCAAGCATGGCGCTTTCCCCGAGCGCCGCCTCGGGAGAGCAACTCGGCGAAATTGCCGAGTTGAACAAGGACCTGCCCGCCGCCATCAAGGAATACGCACGAGCCTTCGCCCTTGCGGACGCCTCGACTGGCGGCGCAAGTCGCCGCGAACTCCGTCAAAAGCTTGGAAATGTCTGGCGCCTCGCCCACGGCTCGGAGGCAGGTCTCGGGGACTATCTCTTGCACGCCTACGACGACAATGTTGCGTCCGCCGATCCCCCGAAGCCAAAACGGAACGCCAACGCGAAAGAACCCTACGATTTCACGTTGCGGAAAGCTCCGGACGGCTCTCCCTATTCGCTCGCCGAACAGAAAGGCAAAATTGTCGTCCTCAATTTTTGGGCCACGTGGTGCGGCCCCTGCCGCGCAATGGAGCCCCACTTCGAGCACGTGGCCGCGCAATTCCAGGGGATCGCGGACATCGTTTTTCTTGCCGCGGATTGCGACGAAGACGAAACTCTGGTCCCGCCCTATCTCCAGGAAGAAAAACCGCGCACCACCGTTGTCTTTGCGGATGGCCTCGATCGCCTCCTGGCTGTCAACTCCTTCCCCACTGTGGTCGTTCTGTATCGCCAAGGAAAGATTGCCTATCGCGCGGAAGGATTCGATCCGGATGATGGGGAAACAGAACTCAGCAACGCGGTCCGTCACGCGCTCGCGGCACAAAAAGAAAGTGCGGAAAACTCCGCAGGCGGAGTCAGACGAGCGCCATAGCTCGATACGAATTCCTCGAACTCCGGAATCTTGTCCATGTCCTGCGGCCGAACGGATTGAGTTTGTATTTGCGTGAAGCCGCAGTCTAGTTCTGCCCTGCCGCAGAAACCGAAGGAAATACCGCGGCAACTTCCCGGGCAGCAACAATGGTATTCACATGAATCCGAATGGTGTCTTCGATGCGCCGCGCATATCCCCCGGCCAGCGCGGTTGCAACAGGAATCCCGCGCCGCCGCGCTTCTTCAAACACTCTGCGGTCACGCGTCTTCAATCCGTTCTTGGTCAACGACAACCCGCCAAGCTGGTCCTCGCAAAACGGGTCCGCCCCACCAACATAAAACAGTATCTCCGGCTGAAATTCATCCAGGGCCGCCTGGACCGCCGGAATCAATGCTCCAAGATACTCGTCATCATCTGCGCGGTCCGCCATCTCGAGATCCACATCCGAGGGCGGCTTGTAAGCCGGATAATTGTTTTCCTGATGAATCGAAAACGTAAAAACGGAAGCGTCGTCACCAAAAATCGCCGCCGTGCCGTTCCCCTGATGCACATCCGTATCAACAACCATGGCCTTTCGAATTGCTCCATCATGCTGCAGCCTTCGAATGGCCACGGCAACATCATGAATCGCGCAAAATCCTTCGCCATGCCCCGGATAGGCATGATGAAACCCGCCGCCCAAATTGCATCCGAATCCATCGCGCAACGCCGATTGGCCCGCCAATATCGAGCCCCCTGCAGCCAGCCAGCAGGCCTCTACCGCCTCCCGCGAATAAGGAATCTCCAACTTCATAACCTCGCTGGCAGTCAAAGTTCCGGTCTTCAGCTTGTCGACCCACTCTGGGGTGTGCACGCGCAGAATGTCTTCGTCGGAAGCGGGCCCGGGGGTAAGAAAATCCCCCCGGGCGCCGATTCCCTCTTCGAAAAGCGTCTCGGCAATCAAACGAAATTTTTGCGATGGAAAAACATGCTCGCCAAGGTTCAAGTCGTAGCCTTGGTGGTAGACCAGTTTGAAAGGAAGCATGGAATCGAACGCCGGCAAATCGGTCGGAGGGGCACGGCACGCCGTGCCGGTCTCGACGAAGCCCAATCCGCTAGTTCTCGCGCTCCAGAATAAAATCCGGCAAAGTCAAGAGCGCCCGCGCATACTCCGAATCCCCGCGCCCCTCGAGACAGGCCTTGGCCCGCCCCGCATACTCAAGCGCAAGATTCCGTGCCCGATCCAGCGCCCCCGAATCCTGCACCAGTGAAACAATCGTCTCCGCCCGGACCGAATTAAACCCTTTCTCCTCAAGCACTCTCGCCACCAACCCGCGGGCATCCCGATGCCCGTTGTCCATGGCATAGATCAATGGCAAGGTAACTTTTCCTTCCTTCAGATCGCTCAGCACCGGCTTCCCAAGCTGCTCGGTAGACGCCGTAAAATCCAGAAGATCATCCACCAGCTGAAACGCCAACCCCGCATAACGCCCGTAATCGGCCAGCGCCTCTTCGTCAGCACCTTCAAAGCCGCCGAGCACCGCACCCAATCGCGCGCAGCCGCTAAAAAGGCAGGCCGTCTTGTACGTGGCAAGCCGCAAGGCATCTTCTTCCGTTACATCGATTCGCCCAATCTTGGCCAGCTGAATCAACTCGCCTTCCACCATTTTCCGGGTAAGGTCGATCAGAACATCGAGGATGCGAAAGTTTCTTTCTTCGAGCGCCATCTGAAACGATTGCATGTAAAGCCAATCTCCGGCCAGAACGCTGCGATGATTCCCCCAGCGCGAATTCGCGGAAGGCCTCCCTCGGCGCGTGTCCGCGCTGTCAATCACATCGTCGTGAATCAAGGTGGCGCTATGAAGCAACTCGACGACCGCTGCAAGTCGAATCGCTCCCGCGCTGCGCCGCCCGGTGTACGCATTACAAAGAAGCAAAAGCGCCGGGCGCAAACGCTTCCCTCCTCCGCCAAGAAGATAGCTCGTAATTTCCGAAACCGGCTCGAAGGCGCCAGCGCTCTGTCGCGCGAGTTCTTCCTCAACCAGAATCAAATCGTCTCGCACGAGATCAAAAATCTCTTTGGCAGTAAGAAGCGCGATAGCCTTCCTCCCTGGTCCGGCAATCATCTCTGGGACTCTGCAGCCGTCGACGGCTGGGACAGGTGGAAGAATCGCCGGAAATTCCCTGCGGTCCTGGCGGCGAACTCTTCTGCGGGTAAGTCTCTCACACTAGCGAGCGTGCGCGCCACATCCGCCACGTAAGCTGGTTCGTTGCGCTTGCCCCGATAAGCCTGCGGCGCAAGATACGGAGAGTCCGTCTCAATCAAAATATTCTCAAGCGGCAAAGCTTTCGCCACGTCCCGAAGATTCTGCGTTTTCGGATACGTCGAATTCCCCGCAAACGAAATCAGAAACCCCATGTCCAGACCGCGCCTGGCGTCTTCCAGGGTGCTCGTGAAGCAATGCAGAATCCCGCCAAGTCCAGCAGGACGCCAAACTTCTTCGAGCAGCTTCAGACAATCAGCCCACGCATCGCGACAGTGAATAATGATTGGCAGTCTCGCCTCGCGAGCCAGGGCCATCTGATCCCTAAACACGCGCTCCTGCACATGGCGCGGCGAGTGATCATAAAAATAGTCGAGCCCGATCTCGCCCCAGGCAATCACTTTTGGATGTTTGGCCAACCGAGCCAATTCATCCAGATGCGCCTGCGCCACCTCGCGCGCCTCATGCGGATGAATCCCGACCGTGGTGTAAATCCAATCGTGCGCCTCGGCAAACGGCAACGCCGCATCCAGTTTCTCCGGCCCCGGCCCGGTTCCGATCGCAAGCAAGGCCGATACGCCTGCAACCCGGGCCCGCCCGAGCATCGCCTCGCGATCCTCCGCAAACTGAGGAGCATCAATGTGCGCATGGGAGTCAATCAGTTCCATAGTCTCGCGGCACCGGCACTCCTGCCTATGCCCTTCGGTTGTGGTGCGTCCGCAACGTTCGCAAAGAACGTCATCTTCGCTCTACTTAAGCCGCGCGCCGATTTCTACGTCTTCGTCCGGGAAGCCCGCAAGCACCGGTCGGCCCTCAGGACCAACCGAGGCAGCAATAATCATGCCGTTGGACTCGACACCACGTAGCTTACGCGGCGCAAGGTTCACCACCACAGCGACTTTGCGCCCGATAAGCTTCTCCGGCTCATAAAACTGCGCAATCCCCGCACAAATCTGCCGAACCTCGGTGCCGATATCGACAGTGAGCTTCAACAACTTGTCCGCGCCAACGATGCGCTCGGCGGTCTTGATCTGACCGACGCGCATCTCGACTTTCGCGAAATCCTCGATGCCGATTTTTTCCGGCACCGCGGGTGCTGCAGCCGCAGCGGCGGCTGTTCCTGTCGCAGCGGGTGCGGCTGCAGGCGTGCTTGCCGCGGCGGGCGAGGGTGCGTTTTGTTCTTGTTTTTCCATGGCTTCCATCCTCTCGATTGCTTCTGCTTTTTCAATGCGCGGAAATAACGCCGGAGATTTTCCAAGCGCAATGCCGGAGGCGAGTTGTCCCCACTGCAGACCGTCCAAATCCACCGCGCCTGGGTTTCCCGCTTGCCCGAGCAATGCCCAGACTTTCGTTGTGCTTTGCGGCAATACGGGATGCGTGAGCACGGTGACCACCCGTAAAACCTCAGCGGTCGTCCAAAGCACGGCAGCGCGCCGCTGTTGGTCGTCCGTCGATTCTCCGAGCGACCACGGCTTTTCCACCGTCAAATACTTGTCCGCCGCGGAGATCAGCGACCAAATTACTTCCAGCCCGCGCGAGAACTCCAGCTTTTCGTAGTGCTCCATCACATCGCCGATCGCCGCCTGGGTTTCCTTGGCGAGAGCGATGTCTTGCGGCGCGAGCGCGCCGGGGTTCGGAATTTTCCCGGCACAGTTCTTCTCAATCATGGCCGCTGTTCGGCTGACAAGATTGCCCAGGCCATTCGCCAAATCGCTGTTATACCGCTGCACCAGCGCGTCATAGCTGAAATTCCCGTCCTGTCCAAACACTGTTTCACGCAGGAGATAGTAGCGAAGTGCGTCCATCCCCAAAACATGCACAATCGGACGCGGCCGCACGACGTTCCCCAGCGATTTGCTCATCTTGGCGCTGTCCATCAAAAGCCAACCGTGCGCCCAAATCTGCTTGGGCAACGGCAAGCCCGCAGCCATCAGGAACGCTGGCCAATAAACCGCGTGGAAACGAATAATTTCCTTGCCTACCAGATGCACATCAGCCGGCCAATACCCCACTTTCTCGTAGTTCGGTCCACCAACCGCGCTCAGATAGGCGGTCAGAGCGTCAAACCAAACATAGAAAACGTGCGGCTCTTCACCAGGAACAGGAATGCCCCAGCGACTTGTCGTCCGCGTGATGCTCAGATCCCGCAGGCCGCCTTCGACGAAGCTCAACACCTCGTTCCGGCGGGTTTCCGGCTGAATGAAGTTCGGATTCTTTGCGTAAAAATCGAGAAGCGGCTTTTGAAACGCAGACAGTTTGAAAAAGTAATTTGGCTCCGTGACCGTCTCCGTCGGCCGACCGCAATCCGGGCAATTCTCGCCGGGCTTCACGTCCACATAGGCGTTGTCGTAAATGCAGTATTGGCCGGTATAGTGGCCCGGATAAACAAAACCGTGTTCACGGCACAACTTGAAGAGCCATTGCACCGTGTGCGCATGCTTCAGGTCGGTAGTGCGAATGAACTCGTCGCCCTGCACCCCAAGCTCGTCCCAAAGCGCCTTCCACTCCGCCGCCATTTTCGCGACGAACTCGGACTCCGGAACCCCCGCTTTCTTCGCGGAGCGTTCGACGTTGACGCCGTGCTCGTCCGTCCCGGTGGTCAATATGACGTCGTACCCGCGCATCCGCTTGTACCGCCGGATGGTGTCACACACAATCGTCGAATACGTATGCCCAATGTGCGGCAAACCGTTCGTATAATAGATTGGCGTCGTCAAATAATATTTCGGTTTTCCCGCTGACATTCTGCTCCGTTCTTTTCTGTGAGCTTTGCTTCCCCTGTGTAACTTTATTTCGTTTTTTATTTTGCTTCGTAATTCCGCATGGCCTCGGCAATCACTCGCTGCAAAGGCACATTCTTCTCCACCGCGAGTTTCCGGCAATCGTCAAATTCCGGCGCGACGTGAAGTATTCGCCCATTCACGCGCGACACTTTAATCCGCACAACCCCATAATCGGTGGCCACGTTCACCCATTCTCGCGGCAGCACCCGGCGCTCGGCGCGGTAGCTGCGCACACCAAACGTCGTGGTCTCTGCAAAAATCAGCGACATGAGCGCATTCGTTTCTTGCGGCTTGCACAAAACCGTCAACAACGTCCCCGGCCGATTCTTTTTCATCTGCACCGGCGTTGTATAAACGTCCAACGCCCCTGCTTCCAGCGCCTTCTCCAAAAAGTAGCCGTAAATTTGCGGGTTCATGTCGTCAAGGTTCGCCTCGATGACGGCAATTTCTTCGTCGAACCCCGAAACATTTTTTTCGGCGGCCTGGCCAACCATAATGCGTACGACATTCGGCTGCCCCGGAAGGTCGGCGGTTCCCGCGCCATACCCAATCGCCGACACGCTCATCGGCGGTTGCGGCCCAAAGCTATCGCAAAGCGTGGCGACTATGGCCGCTCCAGTAGGCGTCACCAGTTCTTTTTGCACGCCGCTCGAATAGGTTGGCCTGCCGAGGAGCAGATTCGCGGTCGCGGGCGCGGGCACGGGCAAGATTCCGTGGGCCATCTTCGCCGTCCCGCCTCCCACGTTCAAAGGCGAGCAGGCAAACCGCTCGACGCCCAGCGCATGAAACCCAATGCACGCCCCAACGATATCCACAATCGCGTCCACGGCCCCAACCTCATGAAAATGAATCTTTTCGAGCGGCACGTCGTGGACGCGCGCTTCGGCTGCCCCAAGCTTAAGAAAAATGGCGGCAGCGCGCTCGCGGATCGTCGGCGCGAGCTGCGATTGCTGCAAAATCTCCAAAATCGCACTCAGGGACCTGTGTTTGCACTGATCCTCAGTCACCACCTGCACATACGTCGCCGCCATCCCGTTCTTCCAAACCTTTTCGGCGGTCAATTCCCAACCAGGAACCTGCAGGCCGCGCAGTCCCGCGCGCAATTCCTCGACCACGCACCCGGCATCCACCAGCGCGCCCAGCGTCATGTCTCCGCTAATTCCCGAAAAACAATCAAAATACGCCAGTTTCATTGGAATTCCGCTGCCGCGGGAACACCTGTTGGATGAGTTCCGTTGGAGTCTTTCGATACTATCGGCGGATCGAAAGGGTGTCAAACAACAGAGCCTCGTAAGCCTCGGGGTAGAGGATCGTTTCCGGTAACGCGTTAGCAAAACATCCCGACTTCCCTCAAGAGTCGCGCCCTTAACTCCTTTATTTGCCGCGCGTAGGGGACAGACGCCATATCGTCGTGGTTCACACCTGAAAACATCTGCTTTGATACTCTTCGACAGATTGCGGCCGTAAGTCCTTTTTTTTGCGACTCGTACACAAAACACCCGCCTCGTCGCTCCTCCGCGTTACCTTTCGCCCCCTCTCTTCCCTTATACTTGCTTCTCTCGTTTAACCGAGGAACTGTGTATCAAACACTCCCAAATCGTCTCCGCGACGCCTTGGCGCGCCACATCCAGCACCACTACGGCGTGGAACTCGTGATTGTGCTCGACCGGCCGCCGAAGATTGAGATGGGGGAAGTGGCGTCGCCGGTGTGTTTTGAGTTGGCGAAGCGGTTGAAGAAGGCGCCGCGGATGATTGCGCAAGAGATCGCCAACGGGCTTGGCAAAGTCGAAGGCATCGCGCGCCTGGAGGTTGCTGGCGCGGGATATCTGAACGCGTACTTTGATCGCGTGGCGTTCTGGGAGCAGTCGTGGAAAGAGCAAGGCGAAGAAGGTCAGAAAAAGCCCGCCAGCGCGGGACGCGGCAAAATTATCGTTGAGCACACCAGCATCAACCCGAACAAGGCGGCACATATCGGGCACGTGAGGAATGCCGTTTTGGGTGACACCATGGCGCGGGTATTGCGACACGCGGGGAATGCCGTGCAGGTGCAGAACTACATCGACAATACGGGCGTGCAAGTGGCGGACGTGGTGATCGGCTTCCTAGATATGGAACGCAGGACACCCGTGAGCGTCAAGATGTTCGCGATGGAGCCGCGGTTTGATTATTACTGCTGGGATTTATATGCGAAAACGACGCATTTTTTTGAAGAGGACAAAGCGCGGGCAGCCGAGTTGCGTGGACGAACACTGAAAGCCATTGAAGAAGACCGCGGCGAAGAAGCGGAAGTCGCGCAGGTGGTCGCAGACGCGATTGTCACCCTGCACTTGCGGACGATGGCGCGGCTCGGGATTTTCTATGAGCTGTTGGCGCGGGAAAGCGAAATCCTGCACTTGAAATTTTGGGATGCGGCGTTTGCGTTGCTGAAGAAGTCGGGGGCCATTCATCTGGTTGAGAGCGGGAAGATGGCAGGCTGTTGGGTTTTGCCCTGGAAAGAAACGGCGAACGAGGAAAAACCAGGAATTAACCGAGAGAACACGGAGGTCGCCGAGGGCGCGGAGAAGAGTGAGGACGCGGAAAATACGCAAGACAAGATTATTGTGCGGTCCAACGGGACGGTGACGTACGTCGGAAAAGACATTGCCTATCAGCTCTGGAAGTTTGGGCTGCTGGGAAAGGATTTTAACTACCGGAGGTGGCCGGACGTTCCCGAAGGGGAAACGGTTTGGGCCACAACCAGCGAAAAAGGTGATCGAGCCGCGCCGCCTTTTGGCGAACCTGCGTCGATTGTTTACAACGTAATTGACGCGCGGCAATCCTATTTACAGGACGTGGTTGCAGAGGGATTGCGCCGTCTCGGACATGCGAAGGCTGCGGAGCAATCGATTCACTTGTCCTATGCGATTGTCGCGCTAACGCCGCGCTGTGCGGCGGAGATGGGATATGAGCTCACGCCGGAAGAAGCCAGGAAGCCATACGTCGAAGTGAGCGGCCGCAAAGGTTTTGGCGTCAAAGCCGATGACCTGCTCGATAAACTCGAGACGGCGACGCTCGCGGAAGTGCAGCAGCGGCATGCGCAGATGAGCGAAGCGGAGCAGAAGCAGACGGCGCATGCGATTGCGGTAGGTGCACTGCGATTCTTCCTGCTTAAATTTACGCGCAACGCGATCATCGCGTTTGATTTCAAGGATGCGCTGAGCTTTGAGGGCGAAACAGGCCCGTATTGTCAGTACGCGGTGGTGCGTATTCGCGGGATACGCCGAAAAGGCGCGGAGGCCGGAGCCACGAGTGTTGCTGTGACGCGAGATACCGTTGCCACTCTCCTCGCAGGGCCTGAAGGAAACGGCTTGTGGGAGTTATTGCTGAGCGCAGGATCGCTGGACCATGCCGTGGACGCGGCCATCGGCGCGCGGGAGCCCGCGTTCGTGGCGAAATATGCATTCCAATTGGCACAGGAGTTCAACAATTTTTACCACCAGCATCATATTTTGACGGAGGCGGATGAACAGAAACGCGCATTCCTTCTGCGCTTGACGGAATTGGTGGAAGCGCGACTGGTGGAGACGCTCTCGCTGCTGGGAATCGAAGCGCCGGAGAAGATGTAACGGCGGGACAGGCATCCCTGCCTGTCTCTTCGTACGTCCCGAGCGGTCAGCTAACGAGAAGATACGTCGAATACGGTTCGTCCCCAATCGCAGTGAATGGCAGCAAAGTCAAAGGCGCAGGCGCTGACTCCACTCTCCAGCTGTGCTGCGCGGACTTCGTTGCAGCCAGCAACTGCCGGCGCGTAACCGTCGGTGACGAATCGCCGACGGCGAACAGAACAATCGGACCGCAGAGCAGTGCGACGGTGTCTGGATGGCGCGGGTCGATGGGTTCGAGGCTTTTTGTGAGAGGTAAATCCAGATCGATGCGATCAGCCGTTTTCCATTGCCGCTGGATTGCCACAAAACTGCCTGGATCCGGAGTCTCCGGCGAGCGCTTTCCATTTACGAAAAGCGAGGCCCCTTCCGCCCACGACGGAATCCTGAAGTTCAGGACGAAATCCTTGGGCGAGGATGTTGCCACTTGAAACTGTATATGGCTATAAAAGGGATAGAGTGATTTCTGGGTGAGCGAAACGTCCGCGCCATCCTGCGTCCACCGCAAGGTTGAGGGAATGTAGAGATTTACGTACACGCCATGCGTATCGCGAAAATAGCCGTTGATCCGGTAGTCGGAGGCCACCTGCGGCAATGTGCCTGAGCAGCAGGCCCAACGACGATCGGAGTAGACCTTTCGTGCTTTAAAGTTGTAGTCGGAATAGTAGAAAGTGCTGCCGTCAGATTGCAGCGGCTTTGCGCCGAGCACGGTGTTGTACATGACGCGCTCCATGCTGTCGCCGTATCGCGCATCGCGCGTTACACAAAGTAAGTAGCGCGTCAGCTTGAAATGCGCGTAGGAACCGCAGGGCGTCTCAAAACTGCTGTGGCTGTTGCTGAGACTGGCATAGAGGCCGTCGCTGGCTGGAGCGAGGAGAGTTTCGTCGGGTCCCCAGCCGCCAGTCGCAAAGCTTTGCGCCGCGAGCAGGTCGAAAGCATTCGTGGCTGCATGCAGATGCTTCTTGCTGCCCAGCGTCAGATAGGCTTGCATCGCGGAGCAGAGCGCGTTCACGTGGCTGTAGGCGTGGCGACCGGCGAAATTGCTTTGGCCTTCGGCTAGCGGGTTGAAGTATTCGTCGTCGAGATATTGAGCGCCTAGCGTGCGATAGCGATCGCCTGCGCCTCGTTGGTAAGCGAGGAGTAGGTTTTCGGCGATGGTGTACGACTCGTCCATGGTGTAGGTGTCATCTTTCCCCGGGCGCCAACTTTTGCCGTGCTCGATGGCTCTTCCGGGGAGATGGGGCAAGGCTACGTCGGTAGTATGTTCGAGAATTCGCAACGCGTCGGGATCTCTGGCAAGGCGATGCGAATCCATCAGCCCGCAGACCAGCTTGTCGTAGCAGTACGCCGGGAATCGATTGTTTTCGTAGAAATCGCCCGAGATCGTTTTTGCGTATTGGCGATTTAGGCGGAGAACTTTGTTGCGGATTTTTTCGTCCCGGTTGATCGCGTATGCGCGGGCCAGAGCGGAAACCCATTGTCCGAAAGTTGCTGCGGGAGCAAAGCCGGGGCCGAGGGATCGACCATCGAAGTTCGGATCATAGAGATACCAGCCTCCGAGGTCATCGCCGGGGGCTCTCTGTCCGGACATTTTTCTGAGAGGCTTGAGGAGGCTGTCTTCGCTCAGTTCCACGAGTACCAAAATGTTGTCTTTTAGTTGCTGCTCGTGAGGTTCGCTCGAGAGCGTTACGTTGGAGTAGTCGAATTCCTTGAGCGGCGGGCGTTCGCTGGAAGAATCGAAGAAACCGCGAAGAGAAAAGCGCGGGACGGCGAGTGCAGCGGTGGCGAGCGGCGTGGTGGAGAGGAAATGACGTCGAGAATACTTAGGTGAGGACATGGCTTCCGGGCACAGCCTACATTAATATCTGACGAGCGGAAGCTGTCAAGCGCGTGGCCAAGAGAAAAAAGATTCTGTGCCGAATTGCAGCGCAAGAAGGGCACGGCTTACCGTGCCCGCACAAGCAAACATCAATACGACATGACCAGGTGGACCAGGGTGCGGAGGGCAACACCGGTCGGGCCTTTGGCTAGCCACGGTTTGGCGTCGTCGTTCCAGGCGGTGCCGGCGATGTCGAGGTGTATCCATGGGGAGTCGCCGGTGAATTCCTTGATGAACATGGCGCCGG